>Ga0209680_1000474_pt1 | contig 11132 bp, 11 predicted proteins | sample WorMetLIZISLAND1_FD_187413 | JGI IMG/M metagenome (GOLD analysis project Ga0209680, IMG submission 187413) | Marine gutless worms symbiont microbial communities from Max Planck institute for Marine Microbiology, Germany - Olavius loisae LIZARD... ... | reverse complement strand
GGAATCGCATCAACGGGATCGAGAACTTCTGGAACCAGGCGAAGCGGCATCTGCGGCGCTTTAACGGCATCCCGAAACAGAGCTTTCACCTGTTCCTAAAGGAGTGCGAATGGCGGTTCAATGGAGGCGATCACCGGGAACTGCTTAACCAATTAAAGACATGGGTGAATTCGAGACAAAAACGTCCTTAGCTAGGACAGCCCCTTGTTTTGTTGAGATAAGCCGTAGATTTGCGACAGGTGCCGGCCCCCACCAATGAAATCGCTGCGCGAACAGCTGGCAATCCTGATCTACTCCCCTCGAACTTCTTCAACCATGTCACTTAACTGCTCGACATCATGGATGACCAGCTTGTCCTTGAGCCGTTCAACGATCCCTCGTCTCGCTAAATCGTTCATGACCCTGGCCACGGTTTCCCGCGTCGTGCTGACACGGCTGGCAATATCTCCATGTACGGGTATCGGAGAAATTACCGCATGGTTTTCGTCAGCCATATTGTTGCGAGCCTGGCGGAGCAGATCGGCGTGAACACGGTTGTTGGCGGCAAGGGTGCTGAGGTCCATGATGCGGTCCGTCGATGCGCGGACCATAGCGGCGAGATCCTCCATGAGCTGCATGGCAACTTTCACATGTTCCTGCAATAACGACAGGAAGCGGTCCTGCGAAAGGGACGCAACGAGACATGAGCCCAATGCCATGACACTGGCCGACCGCGGCTGACTGTCGATTGTCGCAAGTTCGCCGAAATGGCCGCCCGCATGAATATCATCGAAGGTGATTTCGCGCCCCGACAAGGAATAGTTGACGACCCGAACCGTGCCCTTAACGACGAAGAAAATATCCGTCGCTTCGCTCTGTCGGTCGATGATTTGCTCTTGCGAGGCATAGTTGCGCCAGCTGCATTGCTGCTCCACAGCGCGCAACTCGTCAGCGTCGAGTCCCGACAACAGCTCGATATTCGACAAACTGCCGGTTTCAGAGTTTGGCAATGTCTTCCCTCTTATCCGAGATCACCTGCCCCGGTTTGGCGGCCATGTTAGACGTATTTTATTCAAAACGCGAGCACCGGTTAGTGTGCCATCTCCTTGAAACTTGCCAGTAATCGGTCCCGCGTCTAAGTTTCTGACGCTCGAGCCAGAGTTGACGGACTGCCATGCCGACGACGCCCACAGACCGCCCCGAAGCGAAGACCGGATTGTCCTTGCCGCCAATCGCTGTCGTCATTCCCTGTTATCGCGAAACGGGCCATGTCCTCGACGTTCTTGCCGATATTGGCCCGGAGGTCATGGCCATTTTTGTGGTCGACGATGCCTGCCCGGACGGAACTGGAGACTTCGTCGAGGACGCCAATACCGACCCCCGGGTCCACGTTATCCGCAACGCGCTCAACACGGGCGTCGGCGGAGCGACGATTGCTGGGTACAAGGCGGCTCTGACAACGGATGCCGAGATTATCGTCAAGATCGATGGCGATGGGCAGATGGACCCGAAGCTAATCCCGGTTATTTCGGCGCCAATCGCCGAAGGCCGCGCAGACTATGCGAAAGGCAATCGATTCCATCGTAACCAGGCGGTCCGAGATATGCCCGGTACGCGCATCGTCGGAAACTTCACCCTCTCGTTCCTGTCAAAACTCTCTAGCGGTTACTGGAACGTCTTCAATCCAACCAACGGGTTCACGGCAATCCACCGAAAGGCGGCAAATGACCTACCGTTCGACATGCTGTCCAAGGGCTTTTTTTTCGAGTCCGACATTTTGTTCCAACTCGGACTGATACGCGCTGTTGTCGAAGACGTTCCCATGGCGGCCCGATACGGCCGGGAAACCAGTGGCATCAATATTCCGAGGGTGGTACCCGAATTTCTCTTCAAACACGCCCTAAACACCTGTAAGCGTATCGTCTTCAACTATTTCGTGCGCGATGCCGGCATCGCGACGGTACAACTGGTTCTTGGAAAGATTCTGTTGCTCTTCGGCGTCGTTTTCGGTGCCGTTAAGTGGTATGGCAGCCTACAGTCTGGCATCCCGGCAACGGCGGGAACGGTGGTTCTCGCCGCATTGCCGATCATCGTCGGCTCGCAGTTGTTGATCGCGTTTCTCGGGAATGACGTTAAGAACGTGCCGACGAAACCGCTCCAGAACCAAGCTACCAGTTGAAGGAGGTTCCTTAAAGAACCACGGCACTACCACCGCGCCGCGGATCGCCGGCGCCGGTCAGGCGGCCAGTCGGTGTTTCCAACCGAACCGCATGGACACCGCCAAAAAACAGATTCAACTCCTCCCAAAGTTTGGCGTCGTCATAACCTGAGGCGAATGCCCGGCGAATATCCTCGTCGAACCCCTTTTCAACATTCAGGCGTCCGCCTTCGAAATGAATGCGCGGCGCATAAACGGCCTCCTCGACACTCATACCGAAGTCAAAAAGGTTGAGCATGACCTGAAGGATGGCGGTCCGGATGCGGTTGGACCCGCCGGAGCCTAGCGCTGTAACCGAGCCCTCCGGCTGTTCGAGAACAGTCGGTGCCATCATAGAACTCATGCGCCTGTCCGTCGGCCAAAGGTGGAACCCGTGCGGATTTATATCTTCCTCTCCGAGCATGTTGTTGAGCATGATCCCGGCTCCCGGAAGGATGTAACCACACCCCTCGCCGTTCGACAGGGTCATCGCCGCGGCGTTACCCTCGGAATCGACGACGCTGATATGGGTTGTTCCGCGGCTGACCGCCGGATGGCCGATGACCTCATCGCGATAGCGGGCCAGCAGGTCCGGGGCGAATATGGCGCCATGGGCCTCCCAGGGTTCGACCTCGTGCAGGCGCGATTCGACGCGGGCCTTGTTGGTCAAAGCCATGACCTCAGCAAGGAGTTCCAGATAAGCCTTGCTGCCGAAACCAACGTCGTTCACGGCGACCTCTTGGAGCAATGACAGGGCGAAGGCGATCAGGATACCGCCGTTGGACGGCGGCGGATTGGTCAGGATTCGCGCTCCTCGATACCACTGCTCGAGCGGTTTGCGTTTGACTAGGTGGTAGTTCTCGAAATCCGCTCGGGACAACGTTCCGCCGCCGGCACGGCAATCACGGTCTACCTGTGCCGCCATCTCTCCCCTGTAAAACAAGTCTTCGCCCTCGATCGATAGGGTCTCGAGAGCGTCGGCAAAGTCCGGATTGCACATCCGTTCACTTTCGCCGATAAGGCGGTCCGCATCCTTTTTCGAGCGGAAAATTGCGCGGCTCGCCTCGGTCGACATGTAGATGCCGCCGACGACATTGAAGATATACGCTTGCAGGCGGTTCATCTCGAAACCGTCTCGCGCTAGGTGAAGGGCTGGCTCGACGACCCGCGCCAATGGCATGCGGCCTAAGTCGCGGGTGATTTCAAAGAGCCCGCGGACGGCACCAGGTGTCGCCATCGACGCCATGCCGATATGGAACTCCTGCTGCGTTGTCCCGAAATCACACAATATCGGGTGGAAATCACAGTCATCTGCATCGGGACGAGCGAGCGGCGTCTGGACGAAAAAGTCATAAAGCACGGGCGCGCCGTCGACGGGACGGGCGAGCAGGAATCCGCCCCCGCCGAGCGACGACAGGACAGGTTCGGTAACACAGGCAGCAGTCATCGCCGCCATCGCTGCATCAAAGGCATTACCGCCGTCTTCCAGCACCGCGCGGGCCGCAGCCACCGTTTCGGGGTGACCCGCCGCTACCGCGCCACCACTCTTCCCCGGTGCCGTCACTGTTCGACATTTCCTTCGCAATCGACACCGATCGTTGCCACGGTTTCGATGCCGGCCGCACAGTTCATCGAAGGTTCGAGGCCCGGCGCATACTTTTTGATAAAGCGTTCGATACCGCCGGGCCGATTGCCCCGCAGATAAAGGCACCGACTGCCATTAAGGACTTCTTCGAAATCCTGCGGTCCTTTCCAGTTTCGAAATGTAACGTCCATTTGATCGTACCAATCTTCGATCCAGTAGTTGTTCCCGGGATATAGCTCTGCGAGACGGGCCGCAAACCGGTTTCCAGTCACCTCATCGGCAAGAAATAGGGCGAATACCGGGCTGCTTGCCGCATAAATATAGACGCGGCTGCAAAGTTCAAACCGATTGTTGTCGAGGGCCAACGCCGTACGGTTTAGTCGCGACAGTTCATCGTCGAGGCGGATTGTAGCGGCAACCTGCGCAACAATGAATCCGGCTACGGCGAGCATACCCGCATGGCGCCCCCAGCGATCCAAGAACCTGCCAGCCGGTCGCAACATCCACAAAAGGCGAACACTGAGCAGCAGTGAGAGTGCACTCAGCATATAGGACGGAATCATATAGAAGGCGACCGGATGTTTGGCGACGACGGCCGCCTGCACCAACTGCGAGACCGTTACGGCAGCCAAAACGCGTGTCTCGATGGCACTGATCTCGGCACCTTTCCTCTGGCGCCACCAGGCGAGGGCAAGCGTGATCAAGGCAAGGGAGATGGGAATTCGTAGGCTCGGGCGTTTCAGGACTTTTGACAGTGCTTTTGGGTAGTGCTCGGTGTTTATGACCGTCGCGGCTCCTTCGCGATCCACTCGGCGATCCGAGGGAACGCCTCCCAGGCCGGTATCATGAACAGCAGGAAGAAACCGACGGCAGCGGCAATATAGACGACCCGCTGACGCCACCCGGGAACAACTAGTAAAGGCAGGATATAGATCGGTGCCGACGTGACCTTTGTGGCGCCCGCGAATCCGGCCGCCGCACCAAACGCTAAGGCGAAGCGAAGACCATGTTTCGCGAGGTGATCGTAGCGAAGGCCCGTCACCAGAATCGTCATCAGGATAAGCGTCGAGACGATGACCATAGACTCCGGGCGCGGTACGAAGGCGTGTTTGAGGACGATCATTGACATGATCGGTGCCAGCTGAACGGCAAGGACAGGCACCAGATCCCCGAAGGAGCGATAGGCGAGAACACCGAGAGCCCAATGACCGAGGAAAATCAATACAATTACTGCATCGGAAAACAGGAACAGATGGGTTTCCGGGTCGGCTAAAACCTGGTGAGTAAGACCATCGAGCCCCGCCCCCCAATGGCGCACTTGCATCAATAGGGCATTCAGAACCTCAAGGGTCACGCCCGGGTGCGCTATGTGGCCTGGCGGCCGGCCGTGTAAGACGTTCAGGCCATCAAGCAAATAGAAGTACGAAGGATCGAGAAGGTTCCATTGCCAGAACGGCCCGGCTCCAGCGCGTAAATAAACCAAGGCAGCCAGAAGCCCCGCTGGGAGGACGGCCGATTGGATCAGGATGGAGATACCGGTCGTCCGGGTATTTTCGTCTTTTCGTTCGCGGGATATTGTCACGCGAATTCCCCATTGTTAGTAGACCGCTGGATCTTCGCGATCGATGCCGCGCCGTAAGGCGCCGCGAATTATCGTGAAACCTCCGGACGATTGCAACGCGGCTGCGGCAATAGTTTTTCGTTTGCTTTGAGGAACATAGAGATGAGAACGGGTTTGCAAACTGTCACAAACAAATGATTTCTCAAGGCGAGCCACTTCTGTATGCTTTCCGCTCATGACGGCCGGGTTAACGGTCTATCCTTGATCACATCGGATAACAGCTCATGCGGTTTTTGAACGTACTTGTTTTGGCTTTGCTGCTTGCGAGTCTTTTGGCGCCGCCGGCTATGGCCCAAGACGGTATGATGAATTCGATTGCTCTTTCGGCCTACCCGAAAGGCACGGCAATTGCAGTCGAGCCCCTCGATAATTCGGACCACAATCTCGTGCTGCAGCGAGATTTCGAAAGGGCCCTCGCCGATCAGGGAATCAAAACGACCGCGGGAGCGCCGCTTGTCTTGACCTTCGAAACCCGTGATGAAATCGGCGCCTGGTCGACAATTGACCGCCGGCATGTTCTCTCGTTCGAGTCACAAGGCGGTCGCGGAGGCGGTGAAAACGCCAAAGCCAGGGTCAATGTATTCGACAGCAATACCGGCGGGCTGTTCAACCGCGGAAACAGCGGTACGACAATCTCCACGCCTTCGCAATATCGGATCGATGCCTTCCTCGAGGATCGTGACTCGGGCAAGCGCTACTGGCAAGGCTGGACAATCGGGAATCTAGCCGCTGGTGATGGTCTAACACTGTCACGCAAGATGGTTCCCCTTCTCGTCGAAAACATCGGCGAAACCGTACGCCAACGCAGTTTCGAGCTCTACTGAACGCTGGGCCACAGCGACCGACCGCCCTCGAAAACCCATCTTAGACGACATCCGCCAAGGCGTGGCCGCAGCAGGGAAAGACAACGACAATAATTCGATATTTCTAGAAATATAGTTGACAAGCGGCTGGACAATGCGCATTATCGACCCATGGACACAGATACTGCTGCCAAATGCCTGAATGAGCTTGGCAATCCGACGCGCCTCGCGGTTTTCCGCCTGCTGGTTCGCGCGGGCCCAGACGGCTTGACCGTTGGGGAAATTCAGAAGCACCTGGATATCCCGGGTTCGACCCTGTCCCACCACATCGCCCACCTGGTGTGGGGTGGGTTGATTGATCAGGAACGCCGCGGTCGCAGCCTGCATTGCCGGACCCGAGACGAGATCATAGACTCGCTGATTGGTTTTCTAGTGGACGAATGCTGTATGGGTTTTGGCGAAAGCTGCGACCCAGTCGAAATGCCCCGTACCGACGGCAAGGCAACGACCAAAGGCTGATTTTTTTTGGCCTTATATTTCGATATTTATCGAAATAAAGAACGGAGGATGTAGTGACAACGTCAGTGGAAACCAAACCGGTCCAATGGTCCGACATCGTCAAACGGATTGATCCGGCGGTGTTGGTCGGTGTCGCCGTATTCACTGCTCTGGTGGTCATCGACCCGGCCCAGATTCCGGGTTCCGCCGCCTTCGTCATCCGCGCGTTGGTTGAGATTTCGCCGTTCTTCTTCCTGTCCATCGGCGTCGCCGCGTACGCCAAGGCAAGTGGGGCCGAGCATCTGATCGCCCGTGTGTTCGAGGGCAAGCTCAAGCGCATGATTGTCGCTGCCGCCATTTTCGGTGCCCTGTCGCCGTTCTGTTCGTGTGGCGTGATCCCGATCGTCGCAGGACTGTTGGCGGCCGGCGTGCCGCTGCCTCCTGTCATGGCCTTTTGGTTGGCTTCACCGCTGATGGACCCGGAAATGTTCATTATCAGCTGGGCCGGCCTCGGCCTTCACTTTACGACGGCAAAAACCCTCGTTGCCATCGGCGTCGGGTTGTTGGGCGGGTTCGCGACGATGTTCGTTTTACAGCGCGGATTTTTCGCATCTCCCTTGTCATCGGGCGTCCAGAGCTGCTGCAAGTCGTCTTGCTCGTCCACGAATGCAACCCCGGAGGTCGAGTGTAAGATCTGGCGGGCGCCGGCCAGGCGCGCCGAATTCCGGGCCGCTTCCCTCGAAGCCGGGTGGTTTCTTGGTAAATGGTTGACGGTGGCCTTCATCCTCGAAAGCATCATGATTTCATATATTCCACCGACTTTCGTCGCCGATTGGCTGGGTGGCGGCAACTGGTGGACCATCCCCTTGGCGGTCTTCGTCGGGATTCCCGCCTATCTCAACGGCTTCGCCGCCGTTCCCTTGATGGCCAGCTTGATCGACATGGGTATGATGCCGGGCGCGGCGATGGCGTTCATGATCGCCGGTGGTGTCACCAGCATCCCGGCAGCGATCGCGGTTTTCGCCCTAGTCCGTCGGCCGGTCTTTGCCTGGTACGTGGCTCTGGCCGTAACCGGCGCCATGGGCGCCGGCAGCCTTTACCAGATGACGTTGATCTAGCCTCTGCTCAACCGCCGCCGGACAACAGGGCCTCGCCTTCGCGCCTGAGATCGAGCGCGTTCATCGACCAGCCAGCGATTGCGTTGAGTTGTTCCTGGGAGAACCCGAACGCACTAGCGACATCACCGATCAAGTCGGACTCGGCTTCGTGGAGATAGTCGTCGGTATAGGCGATGGCCAACAACTCCATCATGGCGATGACTCGGCTCTCTACGGTGTCGAATGGGGCCAGCGGCAAGTCGCCGAGTACTTCGCTCATATCCGGGTTGTAGGACAAACCCAATTGGGCTTTGAGGTTCTCAATATCGTCCAACTCACCCATATCATCTTCACCGTCGGCCATGCTGATCCGTTGTGCCATAACCAGGAACGCCTGCCTTTGTTCGGCATTGAGCTTGTGCAGGAACATCGTCGACCATCTCCCCGTAGCGTTTCCCTGAATTCGAGCCGTCAGGTCCGTGATGGGAACCTTACCATCTTTCCGTCGGCCTGGGGACGGCGGATTGAGTCCGTCTTGCCGAATCCGGGGAATTCCTTTAGGAAACTGTGGCTTTCCGTTGGGGCCATACTCGGCGTTTTCGCCACCCCCGTTTATCGCAGGAACCGTCGACCATGAAAGCAACGGTCAACCAAGCGCTGCTACCATCCGGGCTGTCGGACGTGTTGCCGCCCGACGCGGAGTTCGAGGCCGACGCTTTGGATCGCATCATGATGGTCTTCGCCTCCCACGGGTACCAACGGACCAAACCGCCGTTGACGGAGTTCGAGGAGAGTCTGCTCGCCGGACCGGGAACCGCAATGGCAGCTCAGACCTTTCGCCTTATGGATCCGGTTTCCCAGCGGATGATGGGCGTGCGCGCTGACATGACCCCGCAGATCGCGCGAATCGCGGCGACACGATTGAAATCGGCGCCGCGCCCGCTCAGGCTCAGCTATTCCGGACAGGTGCTGCGGGTCAAAGGATCGCAACTGCGTCCCGAGCGTCAGTTCACCCAGGCTGGCGCAGAATTGATCGGCGCCCGGCAAACGGCCGCCGATGCCGAAGTCGTTGCTCTCGGAGCACGGGCCCTGCAGCAGTTGGGGATCGAAGACCTGTCCGTCGATCTTTGCATGCCGACACTGGTTCCCACTTTTTGCCGTGAATCCGGCATTCCAGAAGACGTCATGAACGACATCCGTCGCGCTCTCGATAGCAAGGATGCCGCCGCGGTCTCCGAACTTGCCGGCAAGATCGGCACCCAAGGCAGCGAAATCCTGAACGCGATGCTCTCGGCGGCTGGGCCGTCTGAAAAGACGCTGCATACTTTGACAGCTCTGGAGCTTGGTCCGATGACACGCCTTGAAGTCGAAACACTCTCGAACGTCGTTGCCCTCGTCGCGACGGCGACGGATGACGTATCCTTGACCGTCGATCCGGTCGAAAACCGCGGTTTCGAATATCATACCGGCGTGACCTTCACTTATTTCGCCACCGGCGTGCGGGGCGAATTGGGGACCGGAGGTCGATACGAATCCGGAGAAACGACGTCCGGCAAGGAACCGGCGACCGGTTTTACGCTTTTTCTCGATACCATCTTGCGCGCCATGCCACGGCGCACCGAGGAACGGCGTCTTTTCGTTCCCATGAACACACTGACAGGAAAAGCCGGCGAGCTTCGAGAACAGGGTTGGATGACGGTGTCCGGTTTGGAGGAGGTTACGGATACCGAAGCGGAAGCGAAGCGCCTGCAGTGCTCGCATCTGTTGACGACTGGGGGAATCAAAGAAATCGAACCACAGGAAGAAAGATAGAGAGAGATGGCCAACGTTGTCGTAATCGGCTCCCAATGGGGAGATGAGGGTAAGGGAAAGATCGTCGACTGGCTTTCGGAGCGGGCCGATGTCGTTGTCCGCTTCCAGGGCGGCCACAACGCCGGGCACACACTCGTCATCGATGGCGTCACCTACAAGCTGAGCATGCTCCCGTCGGGTATCGTCAGGCGCTCGAAACTCTCGATCATTGGCAACGGCGTCGTTCTCGATCCCTGGGCGTTGCTGAATGAAATCGACGCGATCCGGGAGAAGGGTGTCGAAGTCAACCCTGAGAAGCTGCGCATCTCCGAACAAGCGACCTTGATTCTGCCGCTTCACCGAAATCTTGATCAAGCCCGCGAAAAGGCCGCCGGAAAAGGCAAGATCGGCACGACGGGGCGCGGCATCGGGCCGGCGTACGAGGACAAGACGGCGCGTCGAGCGATCCGTTTCGGCGACTTGGCCGAGCCGGAGCACCTCGGCAGCAAGATCGACAGATTACTGTTCCACCATAATGCTCTTTTACGTGGCATGGGCATGGAAGAGGTCGGACGCGATTCGCTGATCACTGAGCTCGAGGAAGTGGCGACCAAGCTACTCCCCTATTCGGCGACCGTCTGGCAAGAGCTGGACCGAGCGCGTAGCCAAGGCAAACGGATCCTCTACGAGGGCGCTCAAGGAACCATGCTCGATGTCGATCACGGTACCTACCCGTTCGTCACCTCGTCGAATACGGTGGCCGGTCAAGCGGCCGTCGGTTCCGGGCAAGGCCCGAGCGCAATCGACTATGTGCTCGGAATCACCAAGGCCTATACGACACGCGTCGGCGAAGGGCCGTTCCCGACGGAGCAGGAAAACGAAGTTGGCCAGACCCTGGGCGAGCGCGGGCACGAGTTTGGTACCGTTACCGGACGGGCACGGCGTTGTGGTTGGTTTGACGCGGTGTTGGTGCGCCAGGCAGTCAAGGTCAACGGCATCAGCGGCATCGCCCTGACCAAGCTCGATGTCCTCGACGGTTTCAACGAACTGAAAGTCTGTACCGGCTATCGCATTGACGGCGAGTTCTACGATCACTTGCCGCCATCTACGGTCCAGCAGCAGAAAGTCGAACCCGTGTACGAGACCCTGGAAGGGTGGAGCGACAGCACTCAAGGGGCCCGCTCATGGGCGGACCTTCCGGCAACCTGCATCAAATACGTCAGGCGGATCGAGGAATTGATCGAAGCGCCAGTGGCGTTGCTTTCGACGAGTCCGGAGCGCGACGACACGATCTTGGTGCAGGATCCGTTTGCCGATTGACGCCTTGGAAATTAACCCTCTGAAAACAATAATTGTTGGGGCTGTCCTAGCTAAGGACGTTTTTGTCTCGAATTCACCCATGTCTTTAATTGGTTAAGCAGTTCCCGGTGATCACCTCCATTGAACCGCCATTCGCACTCCTTTAGGAACAGGTGAAAGCTCTGTTTCGGGATGCCGTTAAAGCGCCGCAGATGCCGCTTCGCCTGGTTCCAGAAGTTCTCGATCCCGTTGATGCGATTCC
>Ga0209680_1000473_pt1 | contig 11140 bp, 7 predicted proteins | sample WorMetLIZISLAND1_FD_187413 | JGI IMG/M metagenome (GOLD analysis project Ga0209680, IMG submission 187413) | Marine gutless worms symbiont microbial communities from Max Planck institute for Marine Microbiology, Germany - Olavius loisae LIZARD... ... | reverse complement strand
AACAGATGCTCAACGGCAACGGCCTGATAAAAAGGGGGCCCTGGCGTCGCGATCATGATCGCGATCAGATCGTGGCGTGACGTCACGATCATCGATCATTCAAATGCTCCCACGAGCACAGCCCTAATCCCAGCTATTCCGTTCCACTACCAGTCTGCTAATCTACTACAGCAGATGGCCACAGATCTTGCCAGCCATCTGTACAGTGTATCTTTTTGTTTTCTGCTTTGTAGGATGCTGAGTAAGAGTGCATTGTTGAATAATAAGGTAGTTTTATATGGTTCTCTCAGATGCTCTTTCTTATTTTGTGGATAAAACTTGAGCCCGTGAACTAAGTTCATTCTGTTGACGTCTGTGCCGACTTTTTAAACTTCGTTTTTCATCATTGTAGGTGCAGCATCCAGCAGCAAAGATGCTGGTGCTGGCGTCACAGCAGCAGGAGTCGGAGTGTGGTGATGGCACCAACTTTGTACTGGTGTTTGCTGGCGCGCTGCTGGAGCACGCTGAGCAGCTACTGCGAATGGTACGTGTCTCGTTTTCAACTCCAATGTAATTTTATTGTTAACATCAGTTAAACCTGCCATGTATTGTATGCTTCTGTTAGCAGTCTCAGTCATTTAATTATATTGATACCAACATGTGTCTTACAGTAAATGACGTGCAATTAATTCCTAATTTGAACGTCTTGTTTATTCTGCTGTTGACTGCATTTGTAGAGAGTTGTTATTATGTGATCCCATTTTCATAGGTGTGCATTGGCATTTATTTGTATAGGCACACGGGAAGAAACCAACTTTGACTAGTTACAGTGCAAATTGCGCCATGTGGGCTCGGGATCATTATAGAATAAGCCCACCCCATTTCCTGGCCAACTGTTGTAAAAGATAACTAAACCAGGCTAGTTTTGTTTTGCTGTGTTTTGCATTGTTTGCATTTTCTGGGTCGTGTGTACTTTGTGCACTAGTCTTCTGTCCTGTATTTTCCAGTGTTAACCAACGTGAATGGCACTGTAGTGTATAGCCTAATTGTGCTGATGTGCCATTAACCCTTTAAAGCCTACTGTTGCCATATGGGTACTCAACCGTGAGTACCCATATCCTGAGCGTCAGAGTGCCTGGATGTCAAAAATTACAAATGATGGCTTAACCCGGTCTGGCAAAGGATGCTTTATAGCTGTACCCATATGGCAACAGTAGGCTTTAAAGGGTTAAGAATCTACTCACTTACTCACTTAGAAACAGAGTACAGATTACTGTACTGCACTTTGAATTATAGGAGTTCATATCTAATGGAAGTTGTGTCGTTATAGGGTCTGTCAGTCACGGAGGTGATCGAAGGATATGAACAAAGTTCAAAGAAGGCGCTTGAACTTCTTCCCGGTTTGTTGATTTGGTACTTTATTAGCAGCTCACGGACTACTGTGTGCATCATGTACTGTGCCATGCTGCACAGTGTTACATTGCAAGTTGATGTGTGACTGACTTGTGCAGAGAAATAACTGTAATTGTGTAGCTGTTAACTTGATGACGCTGTATGTTGTCACAGGACTGGTGGTTGATGAGGTGAAGGACATGACGGACAGAGCGGCCATGGTACGTGTCATCAGGACAGCGGTAATGAGCAAGCAGTACGGCCTGGAGGACTTCCTTGCCGGCCTTGTGGCTGACGCATGCAGTTAGTATTGTAACATAATCACTAAAATATGAACATAAAAACCAGTAGCTGTTTGGAAACTTGCTTTGTTACTTGATAATGTGATTATACGTACTTCATCAGTCTTTCCTGAGATTTATTTTAACCCCTTGACGCCCACTGTTGCCATATGGGTACAGCTATAAAGCATCTTGTGCCAGACTGGGTTAAGCCGTCATTTGTAATTTTTTACATCTGGGCATTCTGACACTCAAGGCTAAGCATCAGAGTGCCCAGATGTCAAAAATTACTAAAGACAGCTTAACCATGTCTGGCACAGGATGCTTTTTAGCTATGCCCAACCCATATGGCAACAGAGGGCATCAAAGGGTTAAGGTTTGATAGTTTCTTGTGGTTGAATTACTGTACAATTGTTTTCAGGGTGACCACTCACGTGGAAAACCTGGAAAAGTGAGGGAAGTCCAAAGTGGTCAGGGAAAAGTCAGGGGAAGTGAAATATGCTGAAATCTGGCTCTTTGCGCAGTTAAAATACCAGTATCACAAAGCACTTGTCAGTTACATCCATGCACAAATAATATGTACTGAGTACTCATCAATATCCATACATCACTAATTCACAGCTAATTCATTGTATCAGCTCAGTCTAAGTACAAACAACACTTTGACACAATCGACAGTGAGCAGGACCTTCACATCTTCTATTCCAAGATCTTTGCTGGTAATGAGAAATTCACACCATTATGGAAAGTTGTCAAAATGGTACTGATTCTGTCTCGTGGTAATGCAGCTGTAAAATCTAGGTTGTCTGTGAACAAAGAACTTCTTGTCGGGAATATGGAAGAAGAGACGATTGTGGCACAGCGTTTGATGCAATTCGTGTTGCTGGCATGGGCATCACAAAAGTGGACACATCAAACAAGATGATAGGCTGTGTTAGGCAGTCTCATTCTGTATACCAGACCAGAATGCTCAACAACTGAAGAACGAGAAGCAGTCTGCAGAAGAGAAACATGCCAGAGAGGACAGAAAAAGAAAGGCAATGATTGCTAGTCTTCAGCAACAGAAAAGCAAAAGCTAGCAGAGCTGAAGGCTGAAGCTGCAGCAATTGATAGCAAGATTGCTAGCGTTGTGGAGTCAGGGAAGGACCGCCATTAAGTCTACTTTTCAAGCGACATTACTTTTATGATGCTGTGTACCATTTGCATGAACATTTTATTGCTTTTATCTTGGACAGTGAACAAGCTGAAAAACTGAATTGCAGCTAGTGCCAGCTTGTGTGCCTTGAGCTGGGATCTCAGTCATATGTTCCTCATTCACACGTCTTGTAGTCTTCAGTAAGTTGGTTACAGTGCTAGTCTTACCAGTTGTACCAGTTAACACTATACATTTATTATATTTCGTTTCATCTTGGTGTCATCTGGTGTGTCATTTTGCAGCTGTTACAACTCCAACTGTTAAATAATTGGCTATCTGGTCTCACCCTGTTTAACGATTGTTGACCATATCGGTAAACATTTGATACTGCGTAACCTTGCTTGCCTCTACTGGAAAAGTTAGGGAAAAAAGTTAGAGAATTTCATGTTGTCTGGTAAGTGGTCACCCTGTGCTTTACATGTTGTTGCATGGTATTGATGGTCCACGGCCGTTGTTATGAGAGAACTTGGCGATATTGTTGGTTGTGATGCATTCTGCTGCAGTATCGGTGATGCCGTCCAGTGGACGTTTCAGCGTTGACAACATTCGCATCTGCAAAATTACTGTACGTTAATTACATTTAGTTTTATATGTCTGTCCGTCCGTGCGTAACATTGACGTATTGTGATTACATAGGTGGTAATATTTTGAAAATAATTTTACGGATAGTTAGCTTGGGGTGTTTGCTCTCTGCAGATCCCAACATCATAGATCTACTCCAAAGGGAACACCCCAGATTTTAGACTGGAATACGGAATATGGGTAGGGTAGAAAACACGAAGCGTCATGTTGGTAGTAATTTATAGTTTCACATTCACATCTGCTTTTATGCATTGCAGTGATACAGTACAAGAACGAGTTTAACATGGAATGTAGGTAACAATTGAAGAGTTATTGGGTGTAGGCAAAAACACGCTGCATCACGCGGTTTCATTGCGATGTCATGTAATGGAGTCCTTTTGTAGGTGGCGTGGTTGTTTGCAAGGACATATAGGTGATTGATTGAGCATGGTTTTACGTCTTCACCAACACAATATAGGTTATACGGCCGACGGGTGGACATATGGTTTATCATAAAGTGACAATGTCTGCACGTATTTTTTATTCTGCACGGCCATGTTGTTTGGCAATCACCACTAATGAAAGAGCTTAGATAACTGAGCAACACCAAAAAATCATTACATTATACAACTTGTATAGAGTATTTGCACTGGAGTCCGTACTGGCTAAACTGTGCAATTTGGGGCCTGTGATGTTGACGTTAGTAGAGGGTACGAACTGTCCATCATGTGGCTGTTTGGCTGAGTGGTAAACCAGTGGTCTTGATCAACATCAGGCTCATGCTCAGTTGGTGACTGTGAGACAAACCATTGAGGTATCTAGCGAGCCAGTCAGATCAACTCGACTTGGTGATTCCTCTGTGGCTGCTGGGCATTGTGAGTACTGGCAGTAAACAGGCACACGGCATGCTACACTAGCCACATTGTGTCCTTGGTGTCACAGTGGGTCCACTGAAGCTTGTGATGTTCTCTGCTCGCTGTCACTGTACTTGGCAGGGTCAAGGCGTCCAGTCTTCATCAACCGTGCCGGGAATGGTGTTCAAACGCCACGTCGAAGGTGACATCAGCAAGGCTGAAGACTGCAAAGTAGCCATCTATTCATGTCCACTGGACATCATGCAGACGGAAACTAAGGTAACATCTACCGACCCTCATCACATAACTCTTCCAGTTAGTTCACTTCATTTTGCTAGAATAATTAGCTGATACGACGTTGTGTAAGAATTTTATAACTGCTGATTGAAATGCAGGCACATTTTATGGTGAAATTGTGAAAGAACTGCAGAGGAAATGTTGCACACGCGACGATCATGTGAATGTGTTATATAGACTGTTCATCGGTGCAGTTTTTGCAGAAATTAGCAGAAAGTATGAAGCAGCTGTTGTTAAGTATTCAATGCAGATATTTTTAAAATTGTGCAATAAGTATTCACAGTTTTTATCACTTGTTTACAAGTACATTGCATGCATTGATGTACATTTGATGCTTGTGTGTCACGCCCATTACTGTATAGTTATGAACATGTGGAACTGAACTGTAATGTGATGCTGCTGTGTAGGGAACTGTTCTGATAAAGACCGCCGCAGAATTGATGGACTATAGTCGTGGCGAGGAAAGTCAAGTCGAAGAGGTTTGTTGCATGCAGACATCTGACAGTCTTTTTGTTCTTAATGCTGCATTCTTCTTATTTACATTGCATGATGAGCTTGGATTGTTGCGTCTAGTCGTGATAAACTTTCTCCGTTCAATTCTGTCACGGTAATCCAATGCTGGTTCTTTCAGACTTTTGTCGCACCACTTCACGGCGTCGTTAGTCCATCAGTGTGGCGGTTTCTCACGACAGTGATTACCCTCAACCATCCCAAATAAGGATGCTACTGTGGTCTGTCCAATCAATTGATGCAGATCACGTTACACCGATGCGAATGCGACTGCAGATGACTGACAGGCAAGCTGATTATCACAGGGAGTCCAGAAGTTGATAGTCAACCTATCAGCTGCCTGCGTCAACTCATCCCACCCGTCCGACCACCCATGTAGGGACTAGGAAGTAGACCACACGTGTCACGGCGGCTGGTGACAAAGACACGTTGATCAAACGCACGGCGCCGGCAGTCGTGCACGGCGTTCGCGCCGCCGCCCGCCCGATGGGCCGATGTAGTGTTTACAGAGACCGGTAAATTAACAGTCAAATTTGTTTACTGGTTAGACGGCAGTGTTATTCGATAGTCGATTATTTCGATCAACTATCGATTAATCGAAAGTTGTTTTACATCCTTAATTCCACACAACGGTGTCTTCAGAAATCCATCGTCAGGCATTCTGCAGGAATGACTGAACATTTGAAGCTTTCTCTTCAGAAATATGTTGGGTTAGCAGTCGTTTAATATAACTGGACATCTGCTGTACTTTTAGCTGTGTAAATTGCGAAATTCGTTTTTATGTGACTTTTATGCACTGTGCATATATGACTGATATATGAGTATTTCTCTGTGGTTATATTTAGTCAGTGGTGTATCATGACAGTGCGTGTGTTGTAATTGTTTGCGCAGCAAGTGAAAGCGATCGCTGAGACCGGTTGCAAGGTGGTGGTCACTGGTGGTAAAGTTGGTGAGATGTATCTCCACTACGCCAACAAATATCGACTCATGGTCGTCCGACTTTTGAACAAGTTCGACCTACGGCGTTTGTGCAAATCCATCGGTGCGACACCGTTGCCGCGACTGGTGAGCATATTGGCTTCTTTGCCTGCTTTATTTACTGAACTGTTTCAAATTATTATGCAACCCTCCCTAGAGGCCACATAAAGCATTGAACTCCATCTGTTCAGTGGCGGCTTGAGGGTTTTTGCCGCTCGGGGCAAACATCTGTTTTGCCGCCCCTCTAGTCAGATCGGCATCAAAAAGCCGTCCCCTTCCCTTAGAAGTAGGTCCCCTTAAATCCAGCTATAGGGGGTGGCAAGTGCTGTAAGCTCCCCCATTGGGGTCTGGAACGGAGCCCCAGCAAAAATCGAATTTGGTGCATTTTAGCCTTACGCAGGTCGGGTCAAACTGGCAAGGTGCCAAACAACTGCCAGGCGGTCAGTGGGGTCACTGTCAGGCCTAGCTACTCTGCTGGTATCTCATCTGTCAGCTACTGTAGCCTACTAACGAAACCACTGAATCCGTTCTACAGTGCAAATGCTAATTCGCCAGAAGCCGAATTTCCGAATTCCCCTCCAAATGCCTCCCCCTGTACAGTGCTGCATGAGATGCATGCCCCCCTTCGCCCCCCTTCCCGCCGCCACTGCATCCGTCTGTCTGTCCATCCATCTGTCCCATGCCTATGATCTACTCAAAATCAGAAAGCTGTAGAAACTTCAAGTATGGTAGAGACATCACCGTGAACACGAGTAACTGAGAGAGAATATTTGGGGTCAGAAGTCAAGGTCCCAGGGAACAGAAATGTGAAACTTGTTTTTCATGCATATTTTCAACAAAAGTCAACCATTTTAGGTCAAACCAAGACCAAAATGCGTTATTTTTGTGATAACTGTTTATTACATACCGTTTGTTTACTCAGTGTTGGAGGAACACCATTGAAAGTTTACATTTTATGAGGAGGTGATTCCTTACACTGGTGAATGGTGAAGTAATTTTGACGTCAAAAGTCACTGGGAACGAAAATACAAAAATTGTTTTTGCACATACCATTGTAAAAAGTGTGTCAAAATAGTCTCCATCGACAAACATTGCTGCTCGTCGGTTCTCATGCTGTGCCCTCGCCGTTTGGAACAGTCTTCCCTCATTTGTATACACTACTGACAGCTTCACTAGTTTTAGGTCACTACTCAAGAGTTATCCGTTTGTAAGACTTTTGTAGCCAGTTCGCTGTCTGCACCTCTGATAGCCTTACGAGGTCTTTCGTTCATTAGACAGTTGTTACTTACTTATGTGAGTGTATAATCTGTAATTATCCGGGAGGGCTGCATGCCGCAGCACTTGGCCATCTAGCCGAGCATCTTCTTGTTATTTGTCTAAGATCTTTGGAAATCAACATGGTTGTTTAAAGTCTGAATTTTGTAGCTTGATTTTTTTTGCACATGTTCTCACATTGTGACATTACCATAGTTTAAATTGGTATGTCATATTGTCTCACATTATCATAGTTTAAGTTTAATATTATTAAGTTTAATATTTATCACAGTTCATAGTTGTTATGTCATATTGTCATCAAGCTGTAAGGCCCTCTGTGATCCTTGAAAACTGTTATAGAGATGCTTGAGTCTTTGAATTTTACATTTCAATCCAAATAGCGGCTGTGTTAATAAGTTAGTTGTCGGTGAGCTGGTGGAACTTGTGATCTGTGCTACCAGCAGTCTGTCTGCTAGTGTGATACAGTGTCTATTGATTGTGTGTTGAGATACCACCGACGGCTGACGAAGCTGGTCACTGCCAGCATGTTCATGTCAGTGAAATTGGTGACACGCCAGTAGTCATCTTCAAGCAGGGTGAGTGTGTCATACATCGAGTCTGTAGTAATTGCCGTTGTCCATCAAGTGTTTCATCTAGTTACTCTGGGAGCTGTGGAATAGGCCTGTAGCTTGATGGCATAAAAAGCCCATGAACTGTGCTGAAGTAATTTGTTGTAGTTGGTGCATATGTTAGTACACTGTGTCTAAAAAAACGGCCAACTTTGAAACGGTATAGCTCGAAATGATATGGATAGATTTTGATGATATTTGGCAGAAATATTCAGAAGGCTCTAGAATAGAGTTCGCATGTTTCAGTTTTCATGTACGTTTGCTTGTTATCACGTTATCGTCTCTCAAACTGCATGCCGAAAATAACGCGTGCGTGCTATGTTCTTCCGTCGGCTGTTGAGCGCGCCTTTTCTTGACTCAGCAACTCAACTGTGTCGTCATTCAGCTATATGCGCAGTGCGTCTGCCACTGCCCAGACGCCTCTGAACTTGCCCAGCAGCCTATTGATGCTGTTCTTCGTCCAACCTTTGTTCATAAACTCTGTTATAAACTGCCGAGCGTTGTAACCTTTACATTCTTGCAGACTTTTAATTAATATTTTGTCTTCTTTACTGAGCGGCGTCAAAGTTGCCGCGTTTGCTTGATACAGTGTCAAAATTCACGCTATTTTCGGTGTCCGATTTGAAAGATGAAAAGTTGATAATAAAGCAAACCTACGTGAAAACTCAAACATGCAAACTCTATTCTAGAGACCTTTGAATATTTCTACCAAATAACATCAAAATCGATCGTTACAATTTCGAGCTATTCGGTTTCAAAGTTGGGCCGTTTTTTGGAGACACGATGTAGTTTTCTTGCACTGTTGTTGAGGTTTTGGTGTTGTCTCGGTTGTAGCTATGTATAGTTTGGTGTCTTGCCATTTCGCCTAATCCCAGTTCGCCTAAGCCGTTATTAAATGACATCTGATATTTTTTCTAGCCAAGTTTTTTTTGACACCAAACGTCTATTAACAAGCATGTACACTTAGGGTTAGGGACGCTTTAAGGGTGTCATTAAGTAACAACTATGTTCCCATTAGGCGAATTGGGATTAGGCGAAATGTGCTAGTTTTGTTAGAATCAGCCAGCGAATGGGTTGAGAAGGCTGGGTGTTTTGCACGAGTCGAAGAGATTTGGCTGCAAACATAGTCTCCATAGTGACCTTTATATGGTGTATCAAGCGTGACATTCAACACAGTTCAGTCCAGTGTTGTAACGTATCAGCTACTTACTGACATTTCAGCGGTGTTGAATGTTGTCTAGCCTACTGGTACACGTGTATTGAAAGCTTACCAGCTTGCAGCTTGTGATGAAATATGTCTCTGCAGAGAGCAATAAAAGTCCGATAGCGACGATCGTCATCCGTGGAGCAACAGACAACTTGATGGACGATATTGAGCGAGCCATTGATGACGGTGTGAATGCTTTCAAAGCTCTGACCAAGGTAATTAACTGTAGGAATTGATTCCGACAGCTGTTGTGTATCAAGTCTTAGATAAATTGCTGCTTAGTTTGTGTGCAGTATTTGAGGCCGTGACGTCGCCTTCTAATAGCAAGTATGTTCCACTGTTGGGCTTTGATCACCTTAGCAACAGTTATTGTTGTAACTTCTTTCCTGGCCGTGCCAGCGACTCATTTAGGACAACTGAGTCAGAATCATACCATCTGTACGTTGATGATACCTTGACACATAGCCGTGGATGGCTGTAGTTGTGACGTCACATTGTCGAAGGAAGAACAGCTAACAAAACAGTGAGTGTTTATACTAAATTCTCCGACAGTTATGTATGTGTAGTGTGGTCTGTACGCGTGGTCTAGGATGCAAGGCTGGTGGCCGGTGCTGGGGCTACAGAGATTGAGCTTGGCAAGGAGATTGCGTCGTACGGTGAGAAATGCCCTGGTCTTGCTCAGTACGCCATTCAGAAGTTCTCCGAGTCCCTTGAGCAGCTCCCACGTGCAATCGCCGTCAACGCTGGTGTTAAGGTATTGCTACATCGTTATTAATTTCTTCTAACTGTGCTGTTAATCAGTAAGTATTACCTGTCGACTGTTGTGTAATTGTCTGTTGGCTCGTGAATGTCCATTAATGACACTTGTTACATTGCTGTGATCACGGTTGAGTTCTGTTGAGTTGTAATGTTTAACACTTCACTCGACACGTTACAGGCCATTTCAGAGACAGTCTTCCCATCCATAGTAGTAGATGAAGCTGAGATAGTTCACTTGGTTTGCTTGAACACAGAGCATTGTCTACATCACCCTCCGTAGCCTAGAGGTTAGGCTACAGTATTTGAGGCGCCTGGCTGGCTGACTCTGCATGCCATGGGGTGGTTATTTGGTCAAGATTTCTGGTGAATATATTCTGTGATTAATTTCTCGGGCTAACACAGAAGGTTCACCAGTCTCCTTTAATCTGAGACTGCTGGTTACTTCCGTGAATATGGACGAACAGTATAGCCTACTGCTGTGGCATTGATAAGTCCAGAGAGTGCCATGTTGACTGTCGGAATTGGTCTATTTATTTTTACATTGAATTACATTATTTTTACATTGAATACATTTTTTTGTTTTATGCATTTAGTTCCTTACATAGCCATTGAATTGTGTTTTTTTGATTCTTTATGAGTGATAGTATATTCACACGTAAGTTCACCGCTTTGGTGTGTTAAGCGCACTTTGCTGATATAGCATTTGGCGGTGATAATTTACACGCTACCGTGTCATTGATTAGCTGTCTTTTGTGTTCATCTTCTGCTGTTTCTCCATGTTCTCACATTACTTCACCTTTGTGATAGCGACCTGCTCAGCAGTGTGAATTACTGTCCAGTGCTCAACCCTGCTGTAAATGTAGTTACTTGCACCTCATAGCGGCTCTTGTGAAGCGTAAAAGAGCAGATGATAAGATAATACACAGCTCTTCAAGCTGCAAAGACAGATGTTTTGACCAGCACATTAGCTGGATGTCTCCCGAGAAAATACTACGAGGTCTCTTCTTCTCCACATACTTGTCAGAGAGGATCAACTGCTGAATGTCGATGTCTAACGACGATTGATTCGTCACTGTCTGCACATTCTGTGCCTGTCATCAGATGTACTATTGCCATAACTGCTCTCTAGTAGTTTTCTTGTGTAGCTTTCTGTAGTTGCACACTCATTTGAGCAGCTTACAGGTTCTGTCTACCATATTTGGCTTCATCTCACTGGGTTCACTCACTGTGCTTAGGTTACTTTG
>Ga0209680_1000472_pt1 | contig 11144 bp, 16 predicted proteins | sample WorMetLIZISLAND1_FD_187413 | JGI IMG/M metagenome (GOLD analysis project Ga0209680, IMG submission 187413) | Marine gutless worms symbiont microbial communities from Max Planck institute for Marine Microbiology, Germany - Olavius loisae LIZARD... ... | reverse complement strand
GACCCTGCTGTCCCGCAAGCCGGCCTCCACGGCCTCCACCCGAGCGAAGCGTGTCTCGAATCGCACAGGTCCTCCATATTACCCTGCTTGATGGCTTCGGCTACCTCATAGGTCTCTTCACTAGGGTATAGGACAGGATGGTGCAGAAGCTCCGCTTCAAGCCCTAGGGATAACCCTAGGGTACAGGTCCCGTTCGTCGCGGGAATGCCGTTGCTGGCTTTCAGAACTGTCCCGTCCGCAGTAGAACCAGGGTACAGGCGTGCTCATAAGGGATGTGGGCGTCCTTCAGGGCAAGCTTGAGGGCGTGCGACTCGGTTCCCGGATTCAGGGTTACCCGTCCCGGCTCCAAATCGAAGATGTCCTTGATCATCGCCTTAATGCGCGCGGGCTCTACATACAGGGTGAGGGTATGCACTGGCCCTTGGATCCGGCGCAGGTCATCGACCACCGGGACCTGGTCGATACGGCTCACCTTCGGATGCACAGGAATCACGTCGTAGCCACGGTCATGCAGCAGCTTCACCGCCTGATAGGAGTAACGGGTCGGTTTCGGGCTCGCGCCCAGGACGACCACGGTCTGCTCTTGCGGCTTCAAGCGGTTCCCGTGTTGTAAGACTTCGGCTTCCATCGGTCGGTAGATGGTTGCATCGGCTCAGGCGGGCATTCTATCGCCTGCGTTTCCAACGCAAAACTCGTTCACGCTGTAACCCGATAAAGAACCTTTCTCTGAAAACCGGTAGCCAGCGACCGCAGTCCGGAAACAATGCATTATCCCCTGTCGGGCTTGACTCGGACCAGCTGTCACCACATACTTTTCGGATGCGCGCCCGTAGCTCAGTTGGATAGAGTACCTGGCTACGAACCAGGTGGTCGGGAGTTCGAATCTCTCCGGGCGCGCCATATAGAACAAAGGTTTAGCGTTTTATCGTAGCTTAAGCCTTTATCATTGGAATGTTTTCCGCTTCCTGCACCCACGCTGCACCCACATTTCTATCCGCTGCTTTCTTCAAATCCAGTCTTCAATTGACTCACCCAACAGGTTCAGCCGCGCTGCCATTCCTGCAAGTGAAACCTGCGAAGGCATCGTGCTGCGCGGTCAGCCGCTCGAAGGTGTTCCAGTGCATCCCCTTGGGTTTTTCGCCAGGGCCGTTGAGACAGCCCGACTCCCAGCCCAACTTATCGGAGTTTGTTTCGCTTGCCGCGCCACCCGATTATAGTTGGTTTCCCGCTGGCTGGGATAGGCCAATTGGTAACAGTGACGACAGGCGGAGATGCCGCCACCGTAGAGGATTGCCACCCGCCGACCGCAACCCGGGCAGGGCAAAGGAACCAGGAGCGTTTCCCGCCAACTTCCAGTCTTCGCCGTTGCTCCGGTGGCAGTCGGTGAGGATCACCCGGCCCAGTTCGGTGCGCACGCGAATGTGAAGATACCACCTCGCCATAGCATGACCATTGCCAGCCGAAGGATTGGTGCGGGGCGAGCCAGCCATCCCGGTTCCAGCGCTGCACGTCGATAGAGCGGTAATCGTCGGCAGAATTCTTCGCGCCCCAGTACCAATGTCGTCCGCTACCCATACCGTTTGTGTTCGCCTCCAGATTATTTAACCGATGACCATCGGGTGGTCGATTTGCTTGAAGTGGATACATTCGCCGCAGGTAACTGGGTGATTGACGGTGACTGATTCCGGCACTTCCTCTGACCATTTCAGAAGATACCGGCGGACTTCCTGGTCATTACGGCACTTGTTCACTATCTCGGCGATGATTGCCGGGTCGGATCCTTCAATATGCGCCAGCCATGCCCGGATGTTCGATGCTTCGTCCGGTGTCAGTTTAGGGGTAATTCCGGCTTCCTTACGACAGCGACTGGTGCGACAGTTTTCGGGGCATCTAGTTGATATGTTGCAGATGTCGCTATCATAGCGACAGTGAGTCCGCCCTTTTTATCAATGCGGATAAGGGTCATTCCTGACCGCATCCGGGGACAAGAGAGAGCAGAATGATCAGCACGAGAGGTTTGCAAACAGCCTTGCTGGCACTGGCTGTCCTGGCATTCGTTGTTGTGCCGGCGACGACGGCTGCCGAAAGCGAGGCGAAGTGTACGACGCTCAGAAATCTGGCGCTGGATGACGGCTTCGTCAGCAGTGCGACTATAGTCCCTGCTGCCGATGATGCGCCGGCGTATTGTCGGGTGCGGGCTACCGCGCTACCCGCGATCTCCATCGAAGTGCGGTTACCGGTCGAGGGATGGAACGGCAAGCTCTATCAAGTGGGGTGCGGTGGCTTTTGCGGGATCCTCCCCGAACGCGCGGACAAGGCCAAGCATTTCGTCAACGCGATGACCCCGGGTCTCAGAAGGGGCTATGCGGGTGCCACGTCGGACAGCGGCCATCACGGCCTCAGTGTGATTGATGCCAGTTGGGCCGATCACAACCCGCATGCCGAGCGCGACTGGGGTTGGCGCTCAATTGGTGAGACCAACCGGGTCGCCGTTGCCCTCATCGCCACCTATTACGGTACGGGTCTCAAGGAAGCCTTTTTTCAGGGATGTTCGACCGGCGGTCGCCTAGCGCACATGGCTGCGATCAAATATCCAAAGATGTTCTCTGGCATCATCTCAGGCGCACCAGCAATGGATTACACGGGTCTCGTGGCAACCCAGATGGCCTGGATCTCACAGGCCAATACCGGATCGGACGGGGAGGTGATCCTCAAACCCGGCAAGGACAGCCTCATCGGCGACGAGGTGATGCGCCAGTGCGACGGTGTGGATGGAATGGCCGATGGCGTGATTGCTGACCCTCGGGCCTGCCAAGTTGACCTGACGACGCTACAATGCAGGGCTGGGGCAGTTGGCGACAGCTGCCTCACTCCCGCGGAAATGGGGGTGATCTCTAAGTGGCGACAGGGCGCGCAAAACTCCAAGGGCGAGGTACTCTACCCTGCTGGGATCCCGGAGGGGTCGGAGCGTTTCTGGTGGCTGTGGCTCACCGGCAAGCCGGAGGGTGGCGGAAAACTCGCGCCGCTCTTCCATAGAAACTTCACAGCCTATATGGTATTCCCGGAAGATCCTGGGGCTGCCTATTCAGTTATGGATTTCGATTTCGACAGGGATCCGCCGCGCCTTGCAACCATGACGGAAGTCTACAATTCGGACCGTCCGCAGTTGGATGCGTTTCGTGATGCGGGCGGCAGAATGATCGTCTGGCACGGGTGGGCCGATGCGATCGTGCCGCCGATGAAGACCGTCGATTGGTACGATAAGCTTGCCGCAAATCTGGGCGGGACCGACAAAGTGGATGAATTCGTCCGACTTTTCATGATTCCCGGGATGGATCACTGCGGGCTCCTGAAGGGTGCCAACGACGTTGATCAGTTCAGCATTGATCCGATTACGGCGCTGGAAAACTGGGTCGAGAACGGCGTCGCACCATCCTCGATCATGAAGAAGGATACTACCGAAAAATATTATTAAGCTACTGAATCTAAATTAGGAAAATGTCCTGTCATCCGACCATGGCTTCCAGCTCGCCCTTGGCGCAGTGGCCGAGGCGCGGGTGGTCGATGTGCTCGAAGTGGATATAGCCACCGCAGGTCGTTGGGTGATTGATGGTGATTGCTTCAGGCACTTCCTCTGGCCGTCCCAAAAAGTACTGCTGGGCTTCCAGGTCATTGCGGCACTTGTCCAGCCACCTCGGCGATGATGGCTGGGTCGGGTTCTTCAATGTGCGCCAGTCAAGCCTAGATGTTCGATTCTTCTTCCGGTGACAGTTCAGGGAGGGGTTCCGGCTGCTTTGTAGCTGCTACAGTTACCGGCTGATCGGTTTCTCGTGTCACAACTGTAGCAATAGTAGCAGCCATACAGTCGGCAAGTCCGCCTTTTTCGATCAATGCGAGAAAGGGTCATTGCCCGTCCCCTTTCAGCAACGCCGGGTTGATATGAATCTCCTTGCGCTTGCCGTCTTGAACCAGTTGTACCCTGCCTGCTTCTATCAATGCATCCAGGGCAAAATCCAGCGCGGTTCTCTCGCGCAGGCGTCCCGGTGTCACATTCTGTTGCACCTCCCAGCAGGAAACGATGGTTGTCTTCTCCCTGCGGCAGTAGTCGAGCAACCAGCTCTCCAGCCTTGCCGCATCGGCCTGTTCTTTTGGTAACGCCAGTTCGCCGTAGAAACAGTGGGCTTCGTGGAGATGCTAGACGGCGATTCTGGCCGCGTTATCGGCGGTCTTGCTGGCCACGTCGCGCACATCGTAGAGTTCACCGCCGGACCGCAGCTCGCTTTCGATGGCGTCGTGAAAGGCTACCCAGGCTGCCCCGGTATCGGTTGCAAGGGGGAAGGACAGGCGGTGTCAGCACGCGGGCGAGTACCCCGCGAGCGCCCGCTTGTCCGGTCGAAGAAACTGCGCAGGGTGGTTTCCTGGACCTGGGCAGACGTTCCCGACTTGGCAAGCTGGCGGATTTTTTCCTTGATGCTGCCAGTGGTAGGGCCGCCAGGGCGCTGGCGGCTACCAGCGGTACCGGCCCCGCCTTGGTGGGAAGGCGCGGACCTCCTCGACAACGGCCCGTAGCCTGTCGGGCAGCACGGCAGCACATCCAGGGGATAGGGTTCAGGGTCAATCCTGGCCGTTAGGGGAAGCGGATCGGGCCAGCCATCATTATCAGCCTGGTCTAGTGTCGTGGCTTGACGGATAGTCCTGGCGACCGCCTCAAGCCTGAGCAGCGCGGCCATATTATTGAAGTCGGTCACGCCCTTGGGGCGCTGCGCTCCGCCTCGGCCTGTTGCTTTGCGGCCTCTATTCGGCGGGCAAAGGCGACTCGTTCAGCCCGCGAAGAGGGCTTATTCCGTTTCGCCTGCCAGGTCTCGGAAAGGCCGGAAGACCAGTCACCGAAACACCCGTCCAAGCCGTCCTCGAACAGCGTGCACCAACCGGGCGGTATTGCCCGTTTACCTGTGCTGGGGAAGCGGTACAGCTTGCCAGGCTCAATCACAGCAGGCGGTTCCAGACCATCGGCCTGGATCGCATCGCAGAACTGGGAGAGCGCATCATTCATCGCGTAGCCCTCCCCACAAAGCCAGTGTAACAATGCAGCCTTTAACGCAAGGACCAAGGCCGGTAAAATCCGAAGTTTTTTTAGAAGTCTTCGGGGTCGCCTGGTAGCCGCCAGCGCGGCCGCTAAGCGATACGGCTTTCGGAAAGCGGCCTTCGGAAATACGCAGATAGATCGTGCTACGGGAAAGTCCGGTACGGGCCTTGACGGCGGGAAGTCTCAGGATTGCGGTAGCCATGTGTGCGCCTCCAATTAGGCGTTGTTGAACACGGTTACCGATTGTTATGCCCCGAAAGAGTGCTGCGAATGCACGCTGCCCCGCATCGGCTAGGTGGACGGCATTGGATCCGGGGTGTTTATCAGGGCTTTGCGGGCGGTGGGGTAGGACATATCCAGTGCCGCGTATTCTTCCTCGGCGCAACAGTCTCGGGAGGAATATTTACCGGTGGCCCAGATGCCGCGTATCTGCTGTTGTTTGTCACGGCTGCCACCGGACTGATCGTGCCAGGCATTGGCTGCGTTCCGGGCGGCTTGGCTGCGCCATTCCGGTGAACCAAGCTCTAGAGTCCGCTGGTTCCATCTCTCTGCGGCTTACCTTTCATGCCAAGTGCGCTGGTGGTCCATTGAGCAAGCTGGCTCTGGGTTAATTGCCATTGTTGCAATCGCGCCGGTTGAATTTTCACCGTTTCCATTTCCAGACGTTGATCGCAGGCTATATACGCCCTTGCGGGCATCCCGTTTGCCGCCGGGAGCACCTTTGCCACGGGCATATAACAAGTTTCCTCACAGCCGGGGCAAATAACCGCTGTCGCTGGTGGTGAGGGAACAATCCATCCAGCGTTCGCCAGAATCTCAACTGCTCCCGTTGGCCATCGCCGAACTTGATCCCAGGCAAGCAAACTGAATCAATTCTTGGAGGACTTTTTCCAGCGTCATGCGGTGCTATCTTTCTCGGTGGTTACCTGTTTGGTTTCTTCAATCCCCGAATGGGCAAGCATTTCAAGAATGATTTGATCTTGCCCATGGTGACGCAGATTGCACCAGTTCGGATAGTTGATCTTGAATTTGCGGTCCCTGGTGCGTGTGCCGGGCGTCGGAGTGTGGAAAGTAACGATGATTCCCGCCTGGGTGATATTGAATGGCGGTGGTTTGAGCTTATCCATCAAGTTAAATATCGCCTTTGGATTGTATTTCGGGTCGGCTTCCAATGTGGCACGCTGCTTTCCACCACCTAACAGGGAAAAGCGCAAGAGCCGGATGGCGACCGCCTCGCCACCGCTCTCCGACGGATACCGAAATACAAAATCCCTGTCCGCCAACGCACTCAGGTTGTCAATCAGATCGTCACCAGCGAATTCCTCCAATTCCTCCAATTCCTCCAATTCAAGGATTCGGTCCGCGAATAGTTGTTGCAGGTCGGTGACATACTTGGTGTTGCGGGGCGCGTAGATGTCCAGCGACCCTTCCGACTGGGTATATACGAAGATGATTTCAAAGGTGGGAGTACGAACGCGAGGGTTGAAAACCGTGCTTTCAAATTCCAATTCCGACTTACCGAAGTCCGACAGGTAGGCAAAGAAATATTCCTTCTCATGGCGTCGGAACACATCGACCTTGCAATGGCGGACCCGACCTTCCCTTCGCTCTGAAATACCGGATGAGCGCTTTTCCCAGACATGATCTACATCTGCCAGGAGCGGCAGAGCTTCTCGTGCCGTTGGCCGTGTTGCGCTCCGATCTGCAAGAGGACGAACCACTCTCAGATGCTCTGTCCCGATTAGCGCGGACCTTCAAGGTCAGCACGTTGGTCATTCTGCGGCGTCTACTTGATGTGGACTGGCTTACTCGTGAGCGCTTTGACACTGCCTGGGCGCAAGAGATCGAATGTCTGCGGGCTCCCGTCCAGGACAGCTGCAGCGGCGGCAATTTCTATCACACAATACTGGCACGCGTGAGCTGCCGGTTGCCCATGCGCTTGTCGTGAGCACGCTCGAAGGGCAAACGCTTTATCAGACGCCTTTCGGATGCTTGGTGTCTCCAGTACCGAGAACTTCAATAAGCTCGGGCGCAAAGTTGGGGTGATAAAATGACCGATTATCTCCTCGATACAAACGTCCTCATCAAGGCCAAGAACAGGTACCACGGCTTCGATTTCTGCCTCGCCTTTTGGGATTGGCTGGTCGAGAAAAACCACGCAGGAAAAGTTGCGAGCATTAAGGAAGTTGCTGAAGAGCTTAATAAGGGAGAAGACGATCCCACGGATTGGGCCGGATTGGGCCGAGGCACGTGGCGACGACTTCTTTCTGAAGCCGGATGATGCAGTAGTATCCAAGCTTCGCACCGTCAGCGATTGGGTGAGCGTCAATGGATACCAGCCAGGCACCGTCGCAACCTTTCTACAGGTCGCCGACTGCTGGCTTTTCACGCATGCGCTCGCTCACAATTGCACTGTTGTCATGCATGAAGTGCGTGCCGACACCATTTAAAAAATCAAGATTCCAAATGCCTGTGATAATTTCGGCATCCGCTGTGTGAACCCTTTCGAGATGCTCCGCCGTGAACAGGCGAGGTTCGTCTTGGGGCCAAGCAGAGAGGTCGCCTGATGGCTGATTTCACCGAAAGCCATGTTGAGGACGCCGCTCTCGAATGGCTCGCCGAGCTCGGCCACTCCGTACTGCACGGGCCGGACATTGTACCGGATGGCCCTGCATCCGAGCGCGTCAGCTACGACCAGGTGTTGCTGACCGAACGCCTCGCGGAAGCGCTCGGACGCTTCAACCCGCACCTGCCCGCCGAGATGCTGGAGGAGGCGCTGCGCAAGGTGCAGCAGACCGAGACCCACTCGCTCATTGAGGAGAACCGCTGCCTGCACTGTTACCTGATTGGGGGCGTGCCCAGTCGAGGGTGCCCGAGAAGACGGCAGCATCAGCAGGGATGTCGCCTGGCTGATCGACTTCGCAGACGTGGATGCCAACGACTGGCTGGCCGTGAATCAGTACACGGTCATCGAGGGGCAGAGGAACTGCCGCCCCGACGTGGTGTTGTTCGTCAACGGGCTTCCCTTGGCCGTGGTCGAGTTGAAAAACCACGGCGACGAGAACGCTACCCTCGGAGGTTCTTTCAACCAGCCCCAAGCCTACAAGGAGCAGATACCGTTCCTGTTCCGCACGAACGCGGGCACTTGTGACCTCAGACGGACTGCTGCAGGCGCGCTTAGGTTCCCTGACCGCTCACTTCGAACGGTTCATGCCCCTGACGCACCGTGGACGGGTCCGCCGTCGCGCCGAGGGGCGAACCGGAGCTCGGCACTGTCATCAAGGGCGTGTTCGAGAAGTCCCGGTTCCTGGCCCTGATCCGGGGGTTCACCGTGTTCGGGGATACTGGATCCGGCCTCGTCAAGATCGTGGCCGGGTATCACCAGTTCCAGGCCTTGCGCCACGCGGTCGAGAGCACGCTCGCCACTGTACACCCCGAGGGTGACCGCCGCATCGGCTCATCTGGCACACCCAGGGTTCCGGCAAGAGCCTGCTCATGGCCTTCTATGCCGGGCAGATTATCGCCCATCCAGCCATGAATCCTCCGGCAGACCCCGCAGCAGACCGACAGCCGCGAGGGTTTACAGCAGGTCCTGATTCGCCCATCCGGCGGCGCGGTCTTCACGACGATTCAGAAATTTGCGACCGGGCGCGCCAGGACCGACTACCCGATCCTGACTGACCGGCGGAACATCATCGTGATCGCCGACGAAGCGCACCGCAGCCAGTACGGCTTCCGGGCCAGGGTCGATCGTAAAACCGGCGAGATTTCCTACGGTTTCGCCAAGTACCTTCGCGATGCCCTGCCAAACGCCTCCTTTATCGGTTTCACCGGAACACCACTTGACGAAGATCTCCGTCCAATGATCGACAATGAAATTGCCGAGTTGACGGAAGACGAGGCGCAGGATGAACAGGAGCACCTCAAGCGTGAATGATCGAACATCGATGCGGTTGTCGGTACCCAGAACCGCCTCCAGATAGTCGCAGAGGACCTTGTCCAGCATTTTGAGAACAGGGTCCAGGGGATGGCAACAGCATAGTATCTAGGAGATCCTGACCAATACCATCCAAGCTACACCCCCTGGTGAGGAGTGCCGTTTCTCTATGTGGTGATCCTCGACGAGGCCCACCGGGGGTGCACAACGGCAAGGCGGCGGACAATCCTGCAACGGTTCCTGCTGGGCAACTCGGAGGATGGCTTGTGCCGAATGCCGTTGGTGATCGGGGTCTCCGCCACGCCGCGCTGGTTCGAGGAATTGCTGTTGGGCACCAAGCACACGGTGCACAAGGTCTATCTTGATTAAGGTATCGGGGCTAAGAAGGTGCGGGAATCGGGGCGGTTCAAGGGTCACATACCTGATCCATTCAGAAGCGTTGGGTGGACTACTGCCGAAAACAGGTGAAACATTAGGCTATTCGATCCTGTTTGCGCAGGTGGAAGACAGCACCGACAAGCTGCCGACCAAGACCGATTGGGATGCAGAGGTCAATTTTTCCTTACGGTAGCATCTTCGTCTCGGAAACCTGGATGGTCAAATGATTCCAGGATTTCGAAGCAAAAAGCCCACAGCCTTATGAGAGGGTAAAAATGGGAGTATGAACTGGTCGGGATGAGAGGATTCGAACCTCCGGCCCCTACGCCCCGAACGTAGTGCTCTACCAGACTGAGCTACACCCCGCTCGATTTAGGTCGGGCATTGACATTTAGACCGAAAACGCTTCTGAACCATCAAGTTAGACTTTCCAGTCATTCGTCGGATTGTCTGTAGAATCAACGCAGTAATCGTGAATGTCAACAGGACCTAGTAGGTACGCGCAACGGTGAAATCCGCCAGCTTCTCCAACGCCGTGCGTTGGACCGACTCGGGGAGCATCTCAGCCGATTCCTTGGCCAACTGTGCGTATCGGCGTGCAACCCAGATAGTGTAGTCGATGGCCTGTGCTGATTCAATCGCCTCGGCAACCGCATCGATTTGATCTCGCCCGCCACTCTCGACGGCTTGGCGCAGGAGCTTGCGTTCCTGTTCGGTACCTACCTCTATCGCCCGGATGATCGGGAGTGTGGGCTTGCCTTCAGCCAGATCATCGCCCAGATTCTTGCCTAACCGGGCATCGTCGGTACGATAGTCGAGGGCGTCATCCACCAGCTGAAAGGCGATTCCGAGCTGGAACCCGTATTGGGCGGCAGCGAACTCCATTTCCTCCGGGGCTTGGGCGAGTATCGCACCTAGGCGAGTACCGGCCTCGAACAGGGTCGCGGTCTTGCGCTTGATGACTTCCAGGTAACGCGCCTCGGTGGTGTCCGGGTCGTTGCGGTTGAGTAGCTGCAATACCTCGCCTTCGGCGATGCGGTTGGTGGCGCGAGAGAGGACATCCATTACCCGCATATTGTCCAGGTCCACCATCATCTCGAAGGCTCGCGAATAGAGGAAATCACCAACCAGGACACTCGCCTCGTTGCCCCACACCGAGTTGATGGTTTCCCGGCTACGGCGCAGTTCTGACCCGTCGACGACATCGTCGTGGAGGAGAGTGGCGGTGTGGATAAACTCCACCACGCCGGCAAGCCCAGTGTGCCGGTCACCCTGATAGCCGCAAGCACGAGCCACCAGGAGCACACTGAGTGGGCGCAGTCGCTTACCGCCACTCTCGATGATATAGTGACCGATTTGGTCGATGAGGGTCACATCGGACTTGAGTCGCCGCAAGATCAAACGGTCGACGACCTGCATGTCCTCAGCGACGGGAGCGCGAATCTCCGAGAAGTCCATACTGACGTGAAAGCCACTATTAAATATCAGCACCGATTGATGCTAGAGGCGGGGCAAGAGGCTGTCAAGCCGGTAATCCTTAGTGTGTGACCTCCGGAACAGGCCCTCTAGGGTTTCGTGGATTGCCCTCGTTTACCTTAAGTTTAGCCTGAACATCTGGTAGTGCGTCAGTTTGAATTTTCACGCAGCTTTTTTCTTCGAAATGATAAGTGGTTATGGACTTAGATGGCTGTATCGTAATGTAGTGTAGTGTAATAATTAGGGAATTATATACATGACTAGCTC
>Ga0209680_1000471_pt1 | contig 11151 bp, 12 predicted proteins | sample WorMetLIZISLAND1_FD_187413 | JGI IMG/M metagenome (GOLD analysis project Ga0209680, IMG submission 187413) | Marine gutless worms symbiont microbial communities from Max Planck institute for Marine Microbiology, Germany - Olavius loisae LIZARD... ... | reverse complement strand
CAAAACCCTGCTGCGAAAAGCCAAAGCACGCACCTATGACGCCCTCTGGCGCGCCGTCGGCGACATTTGCGCCCTCTTCGATCCCCAGGAATGTTGGAACTACCTCATAGATGCAGGATACGTTGCAGATTAAACGCCCGATGCTCTAGCGCATGACCCTGAGGTGCGGCGCCGGCCGTGATGAACGGAACTCGTGCAGGTAGGCCTGGGCCTGCCTCGGAAACCGGTCGATCAAGAGATCGAGCATGGCGTCGGCCTCGTCGAGCGGCGTCTCTTCGGCACCGGCGGCGATGCAGAGCGCCCGGGCGATAAGATCGTCGTGGTTCGGCGGTGACATGAGCTCGACCTCCTTATCCGGTGGGGGCAACCAGTTACCACTGGTAACCGAACCATGTATGCGATCGATGTCTGGCGGACGAAAACCCTGTTAAGTTGTGTGAACGGCGCGTACCGCTAGGGCCGGCGTCGACGACCGGTCTTTCCGATCAAGGCTGCTGAAACAGGACGGCGATGGCGTTGTAACCCATGCGTTCGGCGTGCATCCGAGCCGTCAGGCCGTCCCGATCGGCGATCGAGACGTCGGCGCCGGCCGCGATCAGGGCGCCTGCCGTCGCCACATGGGCGGGACCGCCGTCGCCCAGGATCACCGCCTCGATCAACGCCGTCCAACCCAGGTTGTTGACATGATCGAGCGGCGCCCCGGCCGCGATCAAAGTTCGGACGACCTCGGCGTGGCCAAGGTGGGCGGCGGCGATCAATGCCGTGCCGTCGTAGCGGCTGGTGATGTTGTCCGGATCGGCGCCCAGGGAGAGCGCCAGGCGCACCATCCCGGGATCGTCGGCGACGGCGGCGATGGTGATGATGTAGTAGGCGTCGTTTTCGAGCGCGTTGACGTCGGCGCCGCTCTCAGCAAGAGCGCGGACGACGGCGTCGTGGGAGGCGAACGCGGCAACGTGCAAAGGGGTCCGCCCGGCCCGGTCCCGCACCTCCGGGTCGGCTCCCTCGGCGACGAGACGCCGCACCCCATCGGCATCGCCTATCGCGGCGGCGGCGTGGAGGCCCGTGTAGGAGGTGATCTCGGCTGATGACGGCGGCACCTGGGCTTCGGTCGCGACAGGCGGAACCAGCATGAAGAGGGATAATAAGGCGACGAGAAATCTCATATCGTATTTCATGCGATGGTCCTCGACGACTGTGGTTCGAACCATGCCGTGACTTCAGCCGGCTCCCGCGTTACCGGATCAAGGGTGGACCGGGCGGTCGAATCCGGACTCCGCTCAACAAGGATACGCGACCTTTGAGGCGGCCGGACGCCGTATTATGCCACTTACCCACGACTTTGATGCCGGTGTCTATGGCGGCAATTGCACATCAAGGTTCGCACGCAAGGCGTTATCCAATCAACTCGTGAGCGGCGTCTCCCGCACCGTCATCCGCAGTTGCCAGCGGAAACGCCCCATGGACGGTCATTCCGACCTTTTCCGTCATTGCCACCACCCCTGTGATTCCCACACAGGCTCGTCCGCGGGGATGACGGGTGAGGGGCTTGCCGGAGTTTTGGCCGTTTTCGGACGCCGTTGCCGCTCCGCGCTCGCCCGTGGCGCCGGGGGCGCCTACAATAATCCCATGTTGGATTTCGACACCTGCAACGCTGCTAGGTGCCGCCGCGACCCGGCCTACGACGGCGTTTTCTTCACCGCCGTCCGGACAACCGGCATCTACTGCCGGCCGGTCTGCCCGGTGAGGCAGCCTCTCGACAAGAACGTCACCTTCTACCCGAGCGCGGCAGCGGCCGAGCGCGCCGGCTACCGCCCCTGTCTCCGATGCCGTCCGGAGACGGCGCCCTTCAGTCCGGCCTGGAACGGCACCGCCGCGACCGTGCGCCGGGCCCTCAAACTGATCGAGGCGGGCGCGCTGGACAGTGCCGGCGTCGACCATCTCGCCGGACGCCTCGGCATCGGGGCCAGGCATCTCTCCCGACTGTTCCAGCGTCACGTCGGCGCCAGCCCCCTGCAGACGGCGCAGACCTGCCGCCTGCAGCGCGCCAAGCGCTTGCTCGACGGCACGGATTTCTCCGTTTCCGAGATCGCCCTTAAGGCCGGGTTCAAGAGCCGGCGCCGGTTCAACGCCGCCTTCAGCGCCGTCTTCGCCATGGCCCCTTCGCAATACCGCCGCGGGCGAACAAAGCGTCCATGAACGCAATCGCCTATCGCCATATCGACACCCCCATCGACCGCCTGCTCCTGGTCGGCGACGACGGCGGCCTCCACGCCATCCGCTTTCCCACGGAAGGCGAACGTTCCCGCCCGCAAAGCCACTGGCGCCGCGACGACGGCGCTTTCGCAGAAGCGGCCCGCCAGCTCACGGCCTATTTCGCCGGTGACCTGACGCGCTTCGACCTGCCGCTCCATATCACCGGTACGGATTTTCGCAGACGGGTGTGGAGCGAGCTGCAAACGATCCCTTACGGCGAGACGATCTCCTACGCGGCGCTCGCCAACCGCATCGGCCGGCCCCGGGCCTTCCGCGCCGTCGGAGCCGCCAACGGCGCCAACCCGCTGCCCATCGTCGTCCCCTGCCACCGGGTCATCGGCTCCGACGGATCCCTGACCGGGTTCGGCGGCGGCATCGAGGTGAAACGGTTCTTGTTGGCGCTCGAGGGGGTGGCGGTCGGCGAGGGGTGAGCGGCGTCCACGGGCGACAAGCTGTTACGTCTCGTTTCTTATGGACAGCAGCACGGCAAGGAGCACGACCGAACCGCCGAGGAATGTGGCGGTGTTGGGGATTTCCGTGAACAGGATGAACGCGAAGAGCGGCGCGAGAGGGGTCTCCAGGGCGCTCAGCAGAGCGGTCTGGCCGGAGGGGACCCGTTTGGCCCCTTCCGCCAGGGTCACCGAGGCGATGGCGAACAACAGCCCGAACGCGGCGAGAACGTAAACTTCCGGGCGGGCGACGTCGAATGGACGGCCGAACAGGGCGGCGAACGGCAGCAACAGAGCCGACTGCATCGCCGCGGGACCGGCCCCCGGGGTGTCCGGGAATTTCCGGTAGATGACCATGATCGAGGCCATGGCGATGGTCATCCACAAGGCCAACAAATCGCCTTGCAGGCTGATGTGACCGAGGGAGCCGGATACGATGACCGCGACACCCAGGAGCGCGCCGATACACCCGGTCATCGTCCGCGACGAGATTTTCTCTCCCATTGCAAGCCAGGCGAGCAGGGCGGCGAGCAGGGGGGAAACCGCATAGATCAGGGAAACGTTGGCGATGGTTGTGAGTTTGAAGGCCGGGATGAAGGCCGCCGTGCCCGATGCACCGACCACCGCGACCGCCCAGCCGCTATGACCCATGCGGAAGAAATTATCTCGGAATGCGCCTCGTTTTATCGTCCAGACCGTTGTCAAAGCCCCGGCAAATAGACCTCTCCAGAAAATGACTTCCCACGCTCCGGCTTCTACGCCCTTGGTGAACAGACCTGCGGTGCTGTAGGTGATGGCTGCGATCACGACAAGTGCGACACCGACGGTGTATTCTGACCGTATTTCTGTGTGCACGCCGATCTTCCTTTTGATGAGTCATCCCACTCATAACTTAGATTTATTTGATCCATGAGGTTGCTTGTGTGTTGTGGGCATGGGCATAATTCAGTCGTGAGTACCTGAAAATTTGGTCATATCTGGGATCTCCGACAAACGAGAAGATCTCAGCTATTTTGTTAGAAAAATTAGAGGTATGGACGATGGCGCGCGCGCTACCGCCGCTGAACGCCCTCAAAGCCTTCGAATCCGCCGACCGCCACCTCAGCTTCACCAAGGCGGCAGCCGAGCTGAACGTCACGCCGGCCGCGGTCAGCCACCAGGTCAAGGCGCTGGAAGATCGGCTCGGTGTGTCCCTGTTCCACCGCCTGACCCGGGCGCTGCGCCTGACCGATGCGGGCCGGGCGGCCCTGCCGACCCTCGGCCAGGGATTCGACAGGCTGGCCGAGGCGGTCGAGCAGATGCGCGCCCATTGTGAGAGCGGGGTGTTGACGATCAGCGTCAGCCCGTCGTTCGGTGCCCTCTGGCTGGTGCCTCGTCTGGAACGCTTCCGCGGCCGGCATCCGGACATCGAAATCCGCATCGACGGCACCGACCGCCGGGTCGATGTGGCAAGGGGCGAAGCCGATGTGGCGCTCCGCTACGGCCCCGGCGGCTACGAGCGCGTACGGGTCGACCGCCTGTTCGGCCAGGTCAACACGCCGGTCTGCAGCCCAGACCTAATGACCGGCGCGCACCCCCTGCGCCGGCCCGGCGATCTGCGCCACCACACGCTTTTGCACATCGACTGGAAGGACGCCGAGGCGAGCTGGCGCATGTGGCTGCTGGCGGCCGGCTTGGACGACATCGACCCGACGTGCGGACCGCGCTTCAGCATGGAAAGCATGGCCGTGCAGGCGGCGCTCGACGGCCACGGTGTCGCCTTGATCGGCGACATGCTGGTCGCCGACGACCTCGCCGCCGGACGCCTCGTGCGCCCCTTCGACCCCGGCCTCAGCACGCCGCTCACGTTTTCCTATTACCTGTTGAGCGCGAAGAGCAGCGCCGGACTGCCGAAGGTCGAGGCCTTCCGCGAGTGGCTGCTGGAAGAGGCCCGCGCCTCGCGTCCAGAGGCCGGCGCCGTTGCTTGACGGGGATTTGGCACGGCTGAACGCCATTGACGGCCGATCCTCCAGGATGCAGGTTTGAGCCGGGAGACGACCGTCATGTGCCGAGCCCTGGTCTACCTGGGTCAACCCGTTCTCGTCGACGACCTGCTGTTCAAGCCGGACAGTTCGCTCGTCAAACAGTCCTTCATGCCGCAAAAGCTGGCCATGCTGAACCTGGCCGGATTCGGCATGATGGCCTGGGACGACCGGTCCTTCGATCCGACGAAACCGTTTTCCTATTCGTCGCCCGAATTGCCGGTGTTCGACCGTAACCTGAAAGCCATGGCCGAGAAGATCGAGGCCCATTGCCTGCTGGCCCATGTGCGCGGCGTCCAGTATTCGACCAAGGCGACCATATCGAACCAGAACACGCACCCCTTCTGTTTCCCCGGCTGCCGGCTGGCCATGGCCCACAACGGCGACCTCAACCGCATCGACGAAATGAAGCCCGACCTGCTGGCGTTCATCGAGCCGGCCATCGGCCGGCACATCAGCGGCACCACGGACAGCGAGTGGATCTACGCACTCTTGATGTCACAGTTCGACGACCCCGCCGCCGATCAGGACGCGCAGGCGATCCGTGAAGCGGTCGAGGTGGTGCTCAAGATCCTGCAGCGCTTGCGCCGCAAGCACGGCATCGACGTCTCATCGTCTGCCAATCTGTTCATCGCCGACGGCAATACGCTGGCCGCCGTCCGCTTTTGTTTCGATTTCGGCCGCTTCCCGATCGCCAAGGGCCCGGGCGGCGTGCACGAGGCCAACCTGACCTATCTCAGCCTGTGGTACACGTCGGGCCGCGAATTCGGCTTCCACGAGGACGAATGGAAGATGATCGGCGGCAGCGATTCGGCCGATTCCGTCATCGTTGCCTCGGAGCCGCTGACCCGCGACACCACGTCCTGGCTGGAGGTTCCCGAGTACTCCATGCTCCATGTGGACACCGTCGATGGCCGCCTGGAGAGCAATATCCATTACTTGAACCTCTAGGCGCCGGAGCAGCGAGGCCCATCGTCTGCCGGCCGCCTCAATCCGCCGCCAGGTTCTCGAGGATCTGTCGGTAGCCGGTGATGCGGGCCAGGTCGCTGTTGGTCCTGACCACGTTCTGCACCAGATTGGCGCCGACCGCCTTGAGGAAAGAGACCGACGTTCGCGAGGAGCCGGACCAAAGTTGGTCGAAACCGGCCTTGTCCAATTCGAGAAAGACGCCCGCGGAGCGCACCGTCGCCGTGGCGCCGGAGCGTCCGCCGTCGATCATGGCGTTGGGTCCGACCATGCGTCCGGGCCCGAGGACGCCAAGCTGGTATTGCCGGCCGTCGCGAACCGACGACACGGCCGCCGCCCCGCGGACGACGATGAAGCACGTCCGCCCCGGCTCCCCCTCGCTGAGCAGCACCGCCCCTTCCGGCAGCGCCCGGGCTATGGTGAGGTCGTAGACCGCATCGATGCCGTCCCCGTCGAAACCGAAGAAGAAGGGCAGCACCGGAAGATAGGCGCGGTAATCGAACGCTTGGTCCGTTTCGGATGCCGGGCCGGAAGCGGTGGTTCCCCCGTCCACCGCCGTGGTCAGGATTTCCCGGTTCGGATTGTCGACGACCCGGGCGTTCAGGGCCCGCTGACGTTCGCACATGAGGCGCAGCATCTGGCGCATGATCTTGATGGCGAAGGGGGCCCGTTGGTCCAGCGCCCCGTTGAAGAAGGCGCGCTCCAGGAACAGGCCGGAAGCGTCGGAAGCCGCCGTCACCGTGGCAGACCGGGGAGACGGATCGATCAGCCCCAGTTCGCCCAGCATGGTGCCGGCGCCGAGCGCCGCGATCAAGGTCTCGCCGCCGCCCGGCATGCGGGTCGCGATGGTGACGTCCCCGGAATGGAGGAAATAGACGCCGTCGGGCGTGGCGCCTTGGCTGATGAGGGTGTCGCCCTTCGCGGCCGCGAACGGTTTCAACCCCGGCGCCAGTTCGCCCCGTTCGCCCGCGTCGAGATCGGCGAACAGCGGAAAGGTCTCCGGTAGAAGGCTGTCGGTTTCCGCAACCATGACTATCGGAATACACTGGTCCCGGGACCTATCGCAATGGCGTTGTCGGGAGCACGGGGCGCCGCCGTCGGTTCCAAAGACCGCGCCGTTTGGCTACTATCGATGCCGGGTGGGGACCGGAACCGGGGATCGCCCTTCGGTTCGGTAACCCGCCCCGCGTATTGCAAAAAGCCGAAGATGGCGGGGACGACGGGGACAGCAGGCTATGGCGGCGGACGGTTTTTTCCTCACCCCGGCCGTTCTCACGAGCCTCGAAGAGGCGGTCGACATGCGGTGGTTCTACTACCTGGACCTGATCGGCACCTTCGCCTTCGCCGTCGCCGGTTTCCTCAAGGCCCACCAGCACAAGTACGACTACTTCGGCGCCCTGGTCCTCACCGCGCTTCCGGCGGTCGGCGGCGGAACGCTCCGCGACCTCCTCGTCGGCGGCGACCGCCACCCGCCCTTCATCTTCAACGACCCGACCTATCTCTACATCGTCTTCGGCGTCGTCATCGTCGGCTCCATTCTGTCGAAGACCGTCCTCGCCTCCGGGCGCAAGAAAAAGCTGCTGCAACTCCTATTGGACCTATTCGACACGGTCGGTTTGGCCGCCTTCACGGTCATCGGCGTCAAGGTCGCCCTGGTCGCCCAGTTGGACTGGTTCTGGGCGCCGATCCTGGCCGCCATGACTTGCGCCGGCGGCGGTATCCTTAGCGACATCGTTCTGGCCAAGGAATCCGACGTCCTCAAGGGCGAGCTCTACGAGGAGGTCGCCGCCTTCGGTGGCCTGGTCCTGGTCGGACTCCTGTGGCTCGCCAACACCGTCGGCCACAGCTTCCTCTACATCGTCGGCTCGATCGCCCTCACCCTGGCCCTGGTCTTCGTGCTGCGCGTCGTCGTCATCCGGACCGGGTTGCGCAGCCCGGTCTTGGGGAGTTGAGGAGGTTCTGCTGAACGCCGCGGGCGGCGCCAACACGTTGCCCATCGACCTATCGAAACCCTTCGATTTCCTGGACAAAACACTCCGATCGCGCAAAGACAAAACGCGGGATAGTTTAGGTGCCCTGGTAATTTGCCGATCGAAGAACGGAAACGGCCCTCGTTGTGAACACCGATAGCGACACTGACGATACCGCCCTTTTCCAGTCGTTGGCGTCCGAATCCGATGACCCTCGGGCGCTTAATGAACTTGGGCGTCACTACTCCCAACAGAAAGACTGGGAAAAGGCTTCCCGTTGTTTCCGCCGTGCCATTCGGATCGATCCGAAATTCACCGGGGCTTGGGTGAATCTGGGCGCTACGTTACGTGCGCTCGGGAAGCTCGACGAGGCGTACCGATGTTATGAAAAGGCGAATGCCCTATCTCCTGACTCGGCCGACGTGCTGTCCAATTTCGGCAACTTGCTGATCGACATGTATCGCCCCCGGGAAGGCGTTGAGAAGCTGGAAACCGCGCACCGCCTAAAGCCCGAGAACGCCAAAATCTTGACCAATCTGGGTGCGGCCCTCCGTGCGACCGGCGAACTCGATCGAGCCATCGAGCACCTTATTCGCGCCAACGCACTCAACCCTTTGGACCCGACCACGTACAACAACATGGGTACCGTTTGCGTGGAACAAGGACGTTTCCAGGCAGCCCGCGAGAACTTCGAAGCGGCCCTGTCGATCGACCCGGAATATGCGGCGGCTCATCTCAACCGGGGATACTTGCTCTTGTCGTTGGGGTCGTTCGGCGCTGGTTGGGCGGAGTATGCCTGGCGGTTCCGGACCGAGGTGTCCCCTATCGAACGAAGTCTGACGAGCAGGTCTGGTTGGGACGGTTCGTCTTTGACGGGGCGGACCATTCTGGTGTGGCCGGAACAGGGTTTGGGCGATGAGATCATGTTCGCGACCTGCCTTCAGAATCTACTCGACGAGGGGAAACCTGAGCGGTGCCTCGTGGCGTGTGATCCTCGCTTGGTGCCGTTGTTCGAAAGGACTTATCCCTCAATCGAGTTCTTCCCGGTTGAGCGTCAGGAACGCACCCAAGACGAATTGGTCACGCTGCCATTTGATGTTCACGTGTCCATGGGAGGGCTGGTCGAACGGTATCGACGAAGTTTCTCGGATTTTCCGGACAACCCGATACGCCTATTGCCGAATATCGGCAAAGTAGAGGACTGGTCTCAGCGACTCTCGACTCTCGGCAATGGCCTGAAGGTCGGAATAGCTTGGCGTGGCGGTGGGCGTGTCAGCAAGCGCAGACGAAGGTTCACCAGCCTTTCCGATTGGTGCTATCTGTTGGCCGTCGAAGACATTCATTGGGTCAACCTGCAGTACGACACCACGCCGTCCGAAATTTTGGAGTTCGAAGAGGTCTGTGGTTCGTCGTTACATCACTGGCCGGACCTTGATTTGCGTCGTGACATTGACGAGGTTGCTGCATTGATCGCAAATCTCGACATCGTCATCCAGATGAGCAACGCCTCAGCCCATTTGGCCGGCGCCTTAGGGACAACGGTGTGGAACATCATCCCCTTTGCTGCGGACTGGCGTTGGTTCCAGGAACGGACGGACTCGCTTTGGTATCCGTCGATGCGTCTTTTCCGGCAGGAAAGACCAGCCGATTGGGGGAGCGTGCTCGATCAGGTGGCGGTGGCGCTACGGGAAACGCTCAGCAGCCCTGCTGGACGACCGTGACGATCAATCCGGAGGAGTGACTCGATCCGCTGAATTAACGGGGTATTCCCCATGGCGATCCCTAATCCGATCACGGCTGCGAACGAGACCGCCTTTCATCGATGCGCTCTACGAGGCGGTCGCCGCCTTCGGCGCCAAACCGCCCGCTATCGCTTGGCGTATTGGCGGATCATGTGTCCACCATCCACGTCCAGAACCACACCCGTCGTATAGGTGTTCGTCATCAGGAACAGTGCGGCTTCTGCGGCTTCATCGACGGTTCCGACACGGCCGAGTGGCAGCGATTCACCCGTGGAGGCGTACATTCCCTCCCGGGCGCTTTCGTCCATATGCGAATAGGCGTCCGAGCGGGTCATGCCGGGCGACAGGCAATTGACGCGGAGGCGGGGCCCCAGTTCCAAGGCAAGGGCATAACACAGGCTCTCGACGGCACCATTGACCGCACCCAAACCGCTGCAATTGAGGCCCGGCCGTCTCGCCAGGACGCCGCTGAAAAAGGTGATCGAGCCGCCGTCCCGCAACTTCGGAAGCGCCGCCTTCACCGTCAGGTAGGGGCCGAAGAACTTGGCGTCGAACATGGCCCGAAGGACGCCTTCTCCCAACTCGGAAAACGGCCCGTGAGCGGCGCTCGATGCGGTGATGACGAGATGATCGATGTCCGGCAGAGTTGACGCCCAGGCGTCGATCGCGGCCCTGTCGGCCATGTCGAGGCCGATCACGTCACATCGCGGAATGGTCTGCGCCGCTATCTCCAGCTTCTCGGTGTCGCGGCTTGAGATGACGACCCCGGCACCGCGCTCGGCCACGGTCTCGGCGATGGACTTGCCGATCCCGGATCCGCCGCCGACGATGGCGACGGTTTTGCCGTCGAGACTAAACATGTCGATCCACCTCAGCGTGATCCGCTCAGCGAATGGGCTTCGCTTCCGGTTGGATGAAGTTGAAAATCGTGTGCGGGTCGCGGCCGGCGAACAGGAACTTGATGACCATCGCGGCCGCCGCTTCGAGCTGGTAGGCGTGCGCGTTGTCACCGAGCCGCAAGGGCGCCGCTCCGACGTCCGCGATAAGCTCCGAGATGATGCCGTCCGCGGCCTCGTCTGCCGTGTACAGGGTCACCATTTGGCGACCGTCGTAGGTCATGTCGGGGTCTTCCCAGACGGCGACTTGCGCCATGTTGAACGCCTTGCCGACATGCGCCCCGGGCAGGGCTTCGGCAATCGCCTCGGTCAGCGAGCGGCCGTCGTCCCGGGTCGTCCGGAAGGTCTCGAGGCTGATCGGGTTGTTGATATCGATGACCACCTTGCCGTCGAAGGCCTGGGCGCCGCCGGCGTTGGCGATGCCGTCGAAGACGTCCTCCGAACGGGTCGCCAGCACGACAACGTCACCGAACGCGGTGGCTTCCGCGGCCGTGCCCGCCTCCGCATCGACCGCCGCGGCGACGCCGGCCGCTTTTTCGAGATCGCGCCCGGACAGCATGACCTGGTGTTTGGCGCTCCATTTCCCGGCGAGGGCTTTCGACATGCCGCCGGAGCCGATGATTCCGATCTTCATAACCACCTCGTTGAATTTGGCTTGAATTTGATGGTTCGAAGATAGGCCTTTATTATCTATAAATGAAATTTCTCTTTCGTATATGAGATATAAGGGCGCCTCGAAGAATTCCCTATTTTTCCGAGGTCGGTTAGAATCCGCGTGATCTGACGTAAGAGGGAGGGAACGGCTCATGGGGCAGATTGGTTTTTTCGACGTCGCGAACCGGTATGCCAGTCTG
>Ga0209680_1000467_pt1 | contig 11216 bp, 7 predicted proteins | sample WorMetLIZISLAND1_FD_187413 | JGI IMG/M metagenome (GOLD analysis project Ga0209680, IMG submission 187413) | Marine gutless worms symbiont microbial communities from Max Planck institute for Marine Microbiology, Germany - Olavius loisae LIZARD... ... | reverse complement strand
GTTGCTAAATAGCATCTCCGGCTTTTTTTTCGAGATATTGCGCTCTAATTGTATTGGGTCACATGACATGATCGGTCACGTGACCAATTGATTCCCTGTAGGCCATTTCCTATTTGGCAGTTTTTTTGGAATCAAGCCCTTGTCTCTAACGGATTCCAAGATATTCAGCAGTGAATGTGACGCAATGGTTGACATGACATTGGTACGACCTCTATACAAAGGTCAAGGTCATTCATTTTGGTACCACAAATATGACATCCTGTAGGCTGTCAATAGTAACTTTTGCTCCACGACGCACCGTTTAGCGGCCACAATACATAACGTCACAGACAGACGACAGACAGACACAACACTAGCATAAGCGCGACCGTTAGTAGTACGCACGTTACGGTCGGCTAAAAAACCGCAAGGACCACGAAGAAAAAGACTAGAACCAAATAGAGGATATGACAGTCTAAATAAAAATGATTCGAGTTCTTGACATTATCTGGTGGCAGACTGAACGTAGGTTCTTATATCGTGACTGATCATATGTTTGTACTTTTCACGGACACGACACGGAATGTTGTGATTATTGACTGTGTTGCACTCCAGTGCTTTTAGTTGTTTTGTAAGTCTGTTTTTGTATATATATTTCAACAATAGGAAGTTGTACATTGGACACATTTTCAGTTCTAGTAGCATTGAGTGGCATTTTCTGTTGCATAAATATTGCTAATTTGTCCCAAGAGACATGTACAGTATTCGTGTACATTTTAATGTTTATAGAACACGAATACAAATGTCGGTAGATCTTGGAGCTTGGCTGTGTGTTCAGAATGATTCGAATGTGACAGAACAGCGGACCAGAGATGGAAGTGTGCCGACCGCAGTTGGTCTCACAATTGCCGAGAAATTTCTGGCGGTGGAATTGCAGTTGTGCAGTGAGCTGCGCAGCATACAGTTTCCGGCTGCTGCTGTCAGTCATGTCTATAATCCGCTGGAATATGCCATGGCACCTCATCGACAGTATGTCACCACGTACTGTACAACAGCCAAAGATGTGCTTTTCCTTGGCATCAACCCAGGCCCGTTTGGCATGGCACAGACTGGGGTAATGTTTAGGGCGTGCTGAAAATCACAACTTAAAAAAAGCGAAAATTACGAAAAATCACCAACACATAGCAGATATTTACAGTAATACTTTGTTGATAACAGAGCTGTAAATGTTGCACATTTTAAAACCCAGTTGTCAGTTTGCAACTGACATGTTGGTGGTTGATTGATGAAACACTAAGCAAAGGTGAATAGTGACGGTGCTGAGCTAGATGTCAGCAGCTGCAACTCTTATACTGGATGTATCGTTGTCACACAGGTAGATAGATATATTATGACAATGTTGACTGTTTTTGATCCAAGTTGCGATGTTTAACATTCATAAATTTGTTTTTTTTTGTCACAAACATGCGGCAGGACTTGCAAAACATGTTAGTTTGAATTGCATGAACTTATGATTTTCTGCTAGCTCTGTCAATGTTATTACTGCATGATGCTACACAGAGCGCGGTATTGCCGTGGCAAGTCGTCCGTCCATCTGTCTGTTACCTTGAGATGTCATGATCGCTAGGTTGGAATACTTCGTAAATAATTTCATGCCTGATTAGTCTGGGGTGTTCGCTGTACGTAGATCCATTATCATAGATCTACTCCAAGGTTATCATCCCAAAATAATCCAGGTGGAATAAAGGTAGGGTAGATTACATGTGGCATCGTGTTGTTACTTATTTACAGTTTCACATTCACATCTGCTTTTATGCAGTGAATGTAAATAACGATCGAAGTGTCATTGGGTGTAGTCAAAAATATGCTGCATCATGTGGTTTCCTTGAGACAACATGGCTTTCTTGTTTTAAAGTTTTTTGTACTTAATTCAATAACATACTGTTATTTGTGATATTGTAGCAGTTTTTTTATCAGGACAAATGTGCATGTTATAAGCTGATGATTTTTATAGGGCTGTTAAGCGGCACTGTGCCGTTTACCCTGGAAAGTATTTCCGGGCCCAAGCTCAGGCGCTCGGCCGTGGGTCCCGGTGTTAATGCAATTAATAGCTTAGCTGTTGTTGTTTAACTTAACTACTTTGTTTCGTGAACTTTGTATTTCATATGATAGACATCAGTAATTGCTCCTGGATTTTTCTTAATTGTACTTTAATTGTAATATAGGGGCTAGAGTAAACTGAAGTCCTCTAGTGAAGGCAACTGCCTCCACATACCTCAATGTAGTTACACTTATGGCTGCACTTCTTATTTGGGCTGAAAAGAATTACACAAGAACAGACTGACATGCTATGTCAATGGAATAAGCACAGGTCTACAGCTGAAGAGGAGACAGCAGCAAAGCGAGTGGCCAGATTTCGGCACCACCAAAGCCATTGACGCTGGTTAGAGTTTTTGCAGATGAACTGCAAGGGCTGGGAAGGTTTACGGGACTTGGTTGGCTCATGAATAGCAACTGTGAATAGCACAGCAATATAATAATATATTAATATATTAATGATACAGATACAATGAAAAAATGGCGTCAACACGTGCTTAAACAGCGCACCTAGCAACAGCCGTGGGTCCGGAAGTGCCAATTTCGGCAATTGTGCTGAGTGCCACTTAACAGCCCTATGTAGGGTGGTGCAGTATAATTGATCTGTCTTTAGCAATCATGCAGTGGTTCTTCCACTGTTACTTAGAACCATCTGATAATGATTGTTGCCATATATTCTTTTGTTAAATTTACAAGGGCCAAAATAATTTGGCAAAAGGCGACATCACTTGTATGCAAATGAAATCTCACTGGTTATCATTTTCGCCTGGTGGCAGCATGTGTTGTTAAGTTGGTCCTGGGCTGTATTTGGGACCCTATTTGGGGGAAAGGGGAGGTAGCATAATGTGCGAATGTGACAGACACACAGACTACAGAACGGTAACATAAATATGAATAGGTACCTAAAATCGCTTTCCAGTGATGTCCGCTAATAATTATAAATTTCTTCAGTGTTTCAATCTGACAAATCTGGAATTCGGAAAGACTGCCAGCTTGCAGTGTCCTTCACTAGAGGTGACAAATGCGTAGCCTAACGTGGAGTCACCATAACAAAAACTCATTCATTCAGTCATTTCAGGCATGCACCACTAAGCGCCAATTGTAGACATCAGTCCCCCAAAAGTTGACGATTTTGAGCCACATCAGTTGCTTCATTTAGAGAGAGGTTAATGGATTTCAGGTCCTGCAGGGTAGTCCTCATCCATCTCATAATGCTGTAAAACCCTAATCAACCAATCATCCGTGTAGTATGAGGGCAGGCCATCCCAGTGGTCTCCTCTAGTTCTTGAAGAGGAAGCTGTTAAGATCTTTCATCTATTTCATCTGGTATTGGCACAGTGTGACTGAACAAGACAATGACTAGGCTGCAGTTGAAAGAAGCAGCTGTCAGCAGTAATTGTGGTTCTGTAGATGAGGTCACGTGTTAACACTGCCAGGTAAAGTGATGGGGGAAATATTTGCAGTTACATTAACGATAGACTGCAGTGTGTGTTGAACTGCATCGTCTTGAATGTCAAAGCAGCGTTTAAGAGTGGAGGACGCATTAGCTAGTTGGTGTTCTGTTCAGGTGCCGTTTGGTGAAGTATCTGTTGTGAATAACTGGCTGAAAATCTCTGGCGTTGTGTACAAACCAAACCCAGAGCACCCCAGCCGGCCAGTTGACGGATTTGGCTGCACTCGTAGTGAGGTACTGACACTGACTCTACTGTTTCACATTAGTGATGTTCCCGCCAACTTGTTGAATTTCCGGTATATTTGACAAATGTCTCGTTATTGTTGGCACCTGTATTCACATGCCTTGTAGCCTATAGTGTGCAGACATTCCATTGGCGTGATAGGCTGAATTCAGCTTAATTTCACGAGCAGCAGCATACAGCACTTGGTAACTTTTCCAGACTGACTTTTGTTTGATTTGATTGGATTAGCTTGGGCACGGTATATTTTTTGTGATTGACTCCTATGTCTATAGGTGGATTGCAATCGCATGAATGTTCATCAGTTGAGTCTACTTAACTAGCTAGTTTAAGTGTGAAAATTATTGCAAGGACACAAGACCCACTCTCAAGTCAAGGTGAGTCCACTCAAATCTGAAGTGGAGACTTGAGATTTGAGCGGCGTTCTTACAATCAACCCTAGCTGTCTGTCAGGTGAACTAAATACTTACCTGTGTCTGTCAGGTAAGTGTTTACCTGTGTCTTTCAGGTGAGCGGTGCACGGTTCTGGAAGTTGCTGCAACAACTCTGCGTCACGCCAGAGAAGTTTTTCCGGCGTTGTTTCGTGCACAACCTGTGTCCGTTGCTGTTCCTGAGTCAGAACGCTAAGAATGTGACGCCACCCGACCTGCCGGTGGATGTCAGGACACAACTAAACACTGCATGTGACCGGGCCCTTGTTGAGATAGTGCGTCTGCTTTGCATCCAGAGGGTTGTAGCTATCGGTAAGTACAGTGAGTGTCGTGCTCGCGACGCACTGAAAGACTCTGCTGTCAACATCAGCGTTCTGATGCACCCGAGTCCTGCAAACCCAGCCGCTAACAAGGGCTGGAATGAACGGGCTGTAGCACAGTTAACACAGGCCGGACTAATGCAGTACCTGCAGTGAGGAAAATCAACTCGTTTCATGGCCATGTCATCGTTGTACACAAGATAGGTACATATCGGCTGTGATAGTTTAATTCAACATGTGGAAATTGAAACAAAAACCCTACTTTGCTGTCGTTTGGTGTAATATGTTGATAAGCTAGAAAGGTTAATTATAGAAAGGTTAATTAACACTTGAAGGCTTCCGTGGAACAACCGGTTAAGTGCGCATTTGTAAATATTGAGAAAAACACATTTAAAGTTTTCAAGATGAATTCGTATTTTGTTTAATTTTAAGCTAATATAAGGTTGTCCCATTTATCAAGGCTAGAAAGCCTCGCTGAGGTGACTATGTTTGGGTGAATAGCGAAGACCTATATAAAACTGTGTTGCTTTTTTATTTATATACACAGTCCACACAAACGTGTGCGAGTTGCATGGAACAACAGGTTAACTTTTCCCACTTACACTACAGACAGGCGTTTTGGGTGAATGAAACGGTTATGCTATTAATCCACCAGTTGGACAACCGGATCGTTTGACGCGTTGGGTGGATGAAGCAGTTATTATTATTCGACCTGCACTTTGGTATCATCCATTTACCATTTACACCTGTATTTTGGCACTTCTCATGGAAAAGATTTTTGAGGTTGCTCCCACTAGTCCCAAGGCGCTTACATGCTTAATAAGCCAAATTGTATATATTCACTTAATCACTTTATATGTAAAGAATATTTCTGAAGCGTAGGATCTGAAAATCACATTGGGCCGAAAAAGAGTATAGTTGCACTTAACCGCTTGTTCCACGGAACCCTTCAGTTGTCTTTCCTGCAGTCATCGATGTAGTATGTTAACTGTGTTTGAAACTAACTGATGTTTCTCATTATCATGTACATTACACAAGGTTATGATAATGTGTGGTGTATCATGTCATTGTACTGATAATACTGTGTTCATTCTTCTTATCCCTCAACTAGTATTCAGTACACTTGGTGTTACTTTTTAATGCGCGCATCAGATCTGCTGAGTGCAGTAACTAATAGCTATAGTCTTGACTGTTGCACTAATGCACTATGTTATAATTGCAACACATACTGGATTTTAGTCATTGTACCAAACGCTGGGCCAAAGACTCTAGTTTTCAGTGATTTGAATATGTTGCAGAAATTCGAAGGGTATTGCCCAAGTGAAACAATTTCCTACAGTGCAACCATTCTGGAATTCTAGAAAACCAGTTTCCTGCAGTCGAAGTCATTATTAGAATGACTTCATCCCGCAGCCAGCCAAATGAGCCTGATGTGAGGTCCCTCAGTGATAGTTGAGCCTCTTGTTAATTGTCATCTGCAGTTTACTTATTCTTGTTAACGTCGTTTTGTTTACTCAGTCGCATGTGAAATGACGCAGTAACAGTTAGGTCTCTGCAATGTCGTCGTCATTGTTGTAACATGAATGCACATTTGCGGCAGTTGAACTAGCAAACAGTATTGACACACTATGCTGTAACGGTCACATTTCAGTCATTATCCTTGAGTTGACAGCTTTGTTGCATTACGTGTTGTTGTCTGCTTAATTACACGTTTGTGAACGTGGCAAGCTGGTGAATCTTGATAGAAGTAGTCGAATTTGGAGCACCCCACCCATTCAAAGAGGGGCTCCAGGGGGGTGATTTGAGCCAAGGTAACGTTGCAAGAGATCTAATTTAGCACAGTGTTAAATACATTGGAGCAGGGTAATGATTTCATACCATTACCACAATATTGCTTCTACTGCCTGATTCTTCGGTTACAATAGTTTCATATAGTCGTAGATGCTGAGTTAGGACTTCACGTGACCCTAGAGGTCAAGGTCATCCAGATATATTCGTATCAAAATATCTTATGAGTGTTTCAGATGGCATTCGACAGACTTCGTGTTCTTTAAACATTATCTTGCGTTAATTAGTATTGTTTAGGTTGCACAATCGTTTGAGCACTCTCACAGGTTTGGGCCTACCAGATGTTGCTTCATCTCATTGGGTTCACTCACTGTGCTTAGATTTCTTCGTGTGTGTTAGATTTACGTGTATTTGCTTACGTTTCTATTGTCTGTTATTGCATATGAATGCATGTTGTATTATTGTAACACGGTGAGGTGGCCTGGTGAGATTGAGAGCTATCTGAATACTAGCCACCATCCTTCAGTGCTTTGATACTATTGGTTGGGTCAAGAGACCTGATAAATAGTCTCCAAAATAACGTACAATTGCAAGACCAGGGTCAGATGATAAGTTCGTAAGCGGTTGACTTTTGACTCCTCTTTGACAGCATTCCTATGCCATGCCTCTGCCTGCTGTAGTGTCCAGATCGTATGACCTCACACTATCTGAAGCAATCAACTAATTCAACTTAGCTCAGAACCGTTAGTTCTGGAGGATATTGTGCCCTGGGCTTCCTAGCTTCTCCTCTGAGAAGTGGGCACTGGCGTTTTGTTTTGGTTTCTTCTTTTTCATATATTTTTTCTGGCTACGTGCGCTATATTAAGCTGATAACTCGGCTTTTGAGTCCACGTTACTCTTCTTTCGTATCATATCATATCGAATGAGAACAGTAAACCTACAGCTACAGCTAGTCATGTGAATGGTGTTTTTACTATCCACGATAAAGTCCAAGGATAATGTATTGTGATACTCTGTTTGTGCGTGCAATAACTCAAAAAATTGTGGACAGATTGGGATGAAATTTTCAGGACAAGTTCATATTGGTCTAACTTAGAAATGATTGAATTTTGGGCCCCAAACTCGTCTGGGAAGGGGTCCACCAAAGGGGCGGAATTTTCAGTCAAGAATTCAGCAATGGGTAACATTGCAGCAGAGCCACCAAAGTTAGCATGATAACACAGAGGAAGGTTTCTAGCCTGGATCAAACCCACCCAATCCCCAATGGGCCCAAATATTTTTCATACCCATGATCACTACACTCCAGCCGTTGTAGCTAGAACTACTTACTGGGTGCAGTGCAGTGCAGATTTAGCGGTCGTCATGCCAACGGAACCAGCAAAAAATTACTTGTTCCTATTCAGCCAATATAATGGTAGAAGTATAGTTTCATTGAAACACAGGAGTTGCATTGTTATTACTGTGTTGTACTGTTATTAAAGTGTGTGTTATAAGCTGGATTTTTTGTATTACTGTTTAATTTGTACTAAAATGTTCACGTTTGATACTATCGGTAACAGAGTGGATTCTGCAGATAATGCTGGCAGACTGGGTACAGGCTATGTGCGGAGAGTTCCAAGAAATAATTGAAGGGTTCTAGTTTGGAAAGATGGATGGACGGATGGTTTTCTTGGCATGCCATAGACAACACAGTACACTAGAAAGTGATTCGATAGTAGTTATCACTGAACAGCATGAAATGAATAATAACACACTTTACTTCACTGCTGCAATCAACGCATCAGACGACAACTGAAAGTCACAGCACCAAACAGCATACATCTGCTTTAAGCTTATGTGACAAAGCTAACAAAATACTCGGTAGTCTTGAACATTTAGTTCAACGGCAGTAGACGTGAATTCAATGCACACAATTGGTGCTGTGTTGGAAACAGGCACATACAAGTCTACATGTTGAACAATAGACTGATCACTCGACACTTTTTCCACTGCAGTGGATGGATGGATGGATGGTTAGGGTTTAACGGCATTTTAAGCACGCAAGTAGCGGCTATATCATGCCTGAGGAAGTTTAAAGTTTGTTAGTAAGTGCAAGATCACTTTCTCGACATGAATTGCAACGCACAAGACAACTGTGATAGATCCTCATTTCACCGGTTATGCCAGAACGGGCCCAGTATTGCAACAGTTAATAATCAGCAAAAAACGTGCGCAGCCAAAATACCGTTGTAGACATCACACATGAATGAATCAGTGATGTTAAACGAGGCCAAAACCTCGAGGTCGAGGCCAGAGCTACGAGGCCGAGGCCAGTTTCTGGAGGTTGAGGCCAAGGCCGAAAATAATTATCAAAAAAAGCATCAAATAATTATTGTTACATACGATTATTACCGGAATAATTAACAAAATTCCAGAATTTTACACAATTTTTGCCCGAAAAATGCCCGATTACATAATAAGACCACATGTTTGAGGCCGAAGCCGAAGCTTCGAGACCGAGGCCAAATCTTTGCCTCGAGGCCACTTTGGCCTCGAGGACTTAACATCACTGGAATGAATCTGGGTCAGGAAAGTGTGGGCATTGCTACCATTGCTTCAGCATACAAACCTTTTTTTGAGCAAGAATCTCGGATATATGCACACATTCTTATAACAAGAACACAACAGTCCACAAATACATAATGGATTTTGCATTTAAGCAGTGTTAAAACGACAAAATGCGTGTGATAACTGATGATGGTACCTCTGAATACTATTAGCAAAAGAGTCTATGCTGGGGAGCAAGCCAATACTGTATGACTGACACTTGCCAAAAGGTTAGCTCATCACAGCACAATACTGTTTCATTTACTATAAGTGAAAAACACCTGATGATAAAACTCTCCATCACAGAATGAGATCCAGAACTGACAAACCAGCACTACAGTACACAGACTAGTACATCAGAAACATGAGAACAATACCGTGATGCAATAGCATAAAATGTACGTGCCAGATGATATTGTAACTTGTAAACGTTTTACTCTCCACGATGTTCATGTAATGTATATGACAAAATGACAAGTCTACCCTATCTGTGTAGACTGGTGTACACTTTATTACACGTTGCTCCTTCACAGTTCACAAAATTTAGATGAGAACTCCAGCTATCACGAATACAGTAGCAGTAGATTTCTTTTGTCTTAAGTTTTGCTGGTGAAAATGTGTTCTGCTGCCGGACTCACATGGTAATATATCATTTTATTACACTTTAATCACTTTGCATTATGGTGGTCATCGTCCGAGATAAGGTTAGCGGCCTGTCGCGTGATCGCAGTATACATAAAACACAGTACAGCTGAGCAATAACAGAACGTGTTCTGTATATAACTACTGTATACGCCTGCTAACACGTGGACGTGCACAATGATGGACTGTGCGAAATAACATGAAATGATCGACATCATCTGGCATAACATTGAGTAGTGTTTTACGTCCCTGCCAACACAGTATAGGTTATATGGGAGACGTTTTTTACACGTCAAAAGACCCAACCAACTGTATCAAAGTACTGAAGGAAAAGGCTACAAAGGAAAACACAGGAAACGCAAACAACAAAATACACACATACATACACAGTAATACACAGTGAAAGGATACACATATAAAGTACAGCAAATCCCCTAGTCTGCACTAATATAGGGGTGACTAGGGGATGGCTCCCACAGAGGGTAGAGTTGCTAGGCCTGAACAGCGGTGGGGCTGCCGCCTTATACCCCAATCTGGCATAACAGAGTATAGTTAACAACACCCTTTATTAGGTCAAATGCAACAGAAAGTTCACTGCTCAGTGACGTATGACGCATGACGCACACACAATAGTGCTCAATACCCTGTCTGCATTATGACTAAACACAGCACAACTTGTCAAACAGTGACTTGCTCTATTACAGTTATGCATCGCCCTGTCAACTTGTCAAGTACCAATCTCTCCCTTCTCTTGTAGACATCTATCTCTCCTTCAACAACAAACCCAAAACTGGTTCCACAAATGCTTTCCACCAGACCAGACTGTTGATGTTTCACTAAGACTGTTGTACAGGCTTACTGATCATTGGCTTTATTTTTAGTTTTGTTCAATTTTTTAAGGGACATCGCTGACAAGCGATTTCACCTATTGCAATCCATGTTGCCGTTCCGTGGTCTGTATGTCTGTCTGTCACGTTCATGAATTGTGCACAAATGGCAGAAGATATCGACATGATTGCTTTTGCATACGACAGTCTCATGTCTCTCAGAATGTTAAAATTTGGCTTACACTGGTCAACCCCTTACTCCCACAATTTTTCCCAAAAGTGACCCACACCCGGTTTATTTGAGCACGGAGACATTCGATGGCAAATTACGATGGAAGGCTGGATGTTAGAGATAGTGCAATGGTCACAATGGAGAGCCTATAGGAAACCACCACGTCTCTTTCAAATGGTACCATCGTTGACCCCCTACGACTTCCCTTGTCCCAAATTGGGGGTCCCAGATGCACCGTGCAAAACCAACTTCGTGAAGCGTGCTGCCTCCGGTGGACTTAGCACTTACGCCACCTACAAATCTTTTGACTGATTGATTGAATATGATATAAGATATATACAAGGTTTCTTTTGCATACAAGCGATGTTGCCTTTTGCCAAATTACTTCGTTTTATTTTCTGCCCACATGCAGTGAACAAAACTGGCTACTAGTCGCCTCTTCAGCATCAAATAAACATTTCACCATCGTATCGCATCATAACATATTTCACAGACAATCTCATCTCTTGACTAGCAGAAGCTAGCAGCCTTCTCAATCAATTCAATCACTAACAAAAGCAAGCATAATTAACCAAGATCAACGCAAAAGAACTACAAACAACCATATAAATTGTATATAC
>Ga0209680_1000466_pt1 | contig 11216 bp, 9 predicted proteins | sample WorMetLIZISLAND1_FD_187413 | JGI IMG/M metagenome (GOLD analysis project Ga0209680, IMG submission 187413) | Marine gutless worms symbiont microbial communities from Max Planck institute for Marine Microbiology, Germany - Olavius loisae LIZARD... ... | reverse complement strand
ACCCTGCCCTCTGTGGGAGCCATCCCCTAGTCACCCCATATTATTGTAGACTAGTGGATTTGCTGTGTTTTGTGTTTATTGTGTCATTATTGTATTTTTTCTGTTTTGTGTAATCTCGGTGTTCCTTTAGTACTTTGATACTGTTGGTTGGGTCTTGTGACCTGTAAAAAACCGTCGCCTGTATAACCTATACTGTGTTGGTGGAGACGTTAAACCCTGCACAATCAATCAATCAATCCATGTTACTTTGGCTCCGGGAGTGAAAGATTTAAGGTGTGAAAGCACCATTTGTCACTTACGAGTCCCGCAAGTAGGTGAGAACGGAAACCAACCGCAACATAATGATTAATTGAATATTCTGATGTTTGATCGTCAGATAACTACAGTATAATTGAATATTGGATCTGCTTCAATAGTTTTTATGTATGTGCATTAATTCTTTAACGGCTTTAATTTTTCAAATCGCGATAAAATGTGTTAAAAACACGTTAATTCGACAGCTCATCTTAGAATTAATTTGGCTTCAGAGCTGTGTTGACAAGGCTCTCACTGACCAGTGACCGTATGCTGTGGCACTGATATTAGCAGGCCGGCTGATGATTTGTCAGACTAGGCTTGCCTTCTGTTCTAGCTTCATCCTAATTTACATGCTTTGATTAAATATATCTTTCAGTGCTGTGAACGTTTGAGGAGTTTTGTAAAGTTTACTTTTTCCAGAGCATTGGGGAAATTTTAACTGGATGCCTGTCGCCACGAGATATTGCACCTTACAGGGTTGCCCGAGTGAATGCCACTGTCTGTTGACATAACTGATGAAAGTGGTGCTATATTTGTCGTGTTACTGGTTAGCACTCGTGAAGGGTTTGTTCACTGTGTGTCATTATTTGTCACTGGTGCAAAATCAATTAATCATCCTAATTAAATCGAAAGTTAGCCTTTTACATTTTAAATTCATGAATGAGGCATGCAGACCTAGAAAAAGCATCGGATCAGTTCCGAGAAGAAAGTATTCTGTACAGTGAAGCTAATGTTATGATTTGCTTTATGCTGTTAGTTTCTGAATCACTAATGTATTTGATTGTAGATACAAGTGTATGACTGACATGAACCATGAACAAGCGGATGTTGAGGCGGGACAGGCTGCGGATGACAGCTTACCTGTGGTACGTCATCTACTAACACTGGGTATAGTGTTGCAACAGCACTGAAATTTAACAAAGATTACAAACTAAGCTTTGGTTGCCGTGACCAGTAATCAAATATGAACCCAACACTCCATGAGTTTGTCTCTGCAGTCCACGGCCAGAACCAGTAGCAACAAATGGCTCATTTTCACCATTTATTGTACAGACTGCTATAGGGCAGAAGTAACAATGCGTATGTTTTAAACGACTAGATAATTGCTGGCCATAATGCTGGGTAGAATTTTTCTACCCAGCAAAATTATCTAGTCATTTAAAAGAGATACATCAGTGTTCTATTTTACTAGAATAGTAAATTGATGTGGTGGTGGCTAGTAATTCATTAATGTCTGCTGGATATTACATCTCATTCAGTGTCAAAGGTGTGCATCGCAGCTTGATTGGCCGTTGTTTTAGGACCAGAACGGTATTGAAGAGATGATGTCTGAGGAAGAAGCGGCCAAGGTGAATGAACTGCTTGACGATGCTGCACGGTCGGCTGTCAGTCGGCAGGACCTGCGTAGCGGCTTCTACACTGATCCGTCCACCGCTGGGTCCTGGCACCACATGAGTGATGAAGACATCAAAGGTACCCCCTATCAGTGATCAGTTTCGATTGTTGAATGATTCGTTTGAGTTCTGACTACTGAAATGGATGTGTCTCTGTTTAATATTTCCCTCTGTGGGCTCAGGAGTGTTGTAGAATAAGGTCAACTCGTTTCCTGGCCAAGTGATGTAAAAAGGTGACTGAACCAGGATAGTTTTGATTTGTGGTTTTGCATTGTTTGTTTTTTTCTGGATTGTGTTTAGTTTCTGTATTGTCTGTATTTTTAATTTGTCTTCTGTCCTGTATTTTCCAGCGTGAATCAATGTGAATGGCACTGTATAGCCTAGTTGTGCCGATGTGCTTTTAAGCATCTGCTCACTCACTCACTGTGTGTTGTATCATCAATGCCGTCCATGTCTGGTGAGTCGTATGGTGTGGTTTGATGTATGCTGATAGATCATCACAGGTCTGGCATATATCGACACTCTCGTCACCCGCTCAGCAGTGTCGAGCCTTCCGGCGAGCGGCGAAAGTCAAGTCGACAGTCGGCCCCATCGCAGCAGAACGCTGCATCCGTCACGTTTACACCGTCCCTTACCTGCGTCACGGAGTCGGATGTGTGTATTCTTATGTCTCCTTCAGAATGTGTTTAGGATTTGTCTCCATGTGATGCAGCAGAAGTCAGTTCCGTAGCTGTGATGTAGCCACTGTCGTTTATTAACTAGGCACCCTAAACTTGGTTTATATTCATGTTCATAGTTCAATACATAAAATAAAATGTAATAAAATAATTTTTTTTCAAAGTTAGGATTCAGCCGTCTGGGTGGGATATGGTTGGATCTGAAAGACAGAGTCGTGTCATCTTGAGTGCAGTTACCGATATTATCTGCCAGTGTACATTGTACTTTGTACTTCCGAGTTGCAAGCTGCAGTTGCATTGACGTCGGCACAGCAGACAAGAGGGTGACATGAAGGTAGATAGGCGAGTTTGCCGGGCGACTCACTGATTAACAGACTCACCAACTTCTAGAGAACGATGCACTGGTATCTTGGCATTAGTCATTGGCCAATTATATTAGACTAAAGACAACATCGGTAAAATTACCGTGCCAATGCCGATGTTCAGCAGTGCTGGCCAACACCTCTTATACTGACACAGTACCAGGCATGTAACTTCAGTGCTTTCTTCAGTTTAGCCCAGTCAGCCTCCTAGCTGCCCCACCAGTCACCACGCTTCTGTCTGTCAGCCGGCAACTGGCTTCCAGCTCATGTCTGGTCTGGGAATGAAGCTTAGTGATGGCCCCAAGATGCAGACTGATGTGTGCAAGACCAAGCATATGAAACCATATGACAAACAAGTGAACCTGCTGAGCGTACACGTACACCGTGTTACATGTCCATATCTTTGTCTAGGAATATGTGCATAATTTTCTTGTTAAACAGTTATTATGACACTATATATTGCTTTTATGCAAGTTTTAGCAAAAGGAATAATCAGTAACCATTTATTAGTAAATATTCACAGACTGGTTGATGGGCTGGTTGGCTGATTCATTAACACAGTGATTTTGATTGTGAACAGGTTGAACAGCAAACATGTCAATCACAAAACACAATTTCGCTAATTAAAATTACAGCTTAAGTGTGCAGAGTTAAGGGCCATGTGTTCCTCTGAGGGTCTGTCATAATTGTTTTCTGTAATAAATATTAAATAATTTGAAATTGTTTTAGGTTTTAAGCTTTTGAGGTACTCTGTAGTTATCATATTCAGTGATTAGTTTAGAGTCAATGAAGTACTGTATTCAACTGATGTAGAAATATGCTATTAAGTGAATAAGTAATCAAGTAAGAGCAATTCTTTAGTGAGTCACTAGGTCTGTTTTGTTCACATCTCTGTTTATTATAATTTTCATTTCTGTCTAAGCCTGTCCTTCTGTCGGTTAACTTGTATTTCTCAATGGAGACAGTTAATAAAGGTGGCCAGCTTGGTAGGGTTTTGCCCTTCTGGCAGCCTAACGACTGATATTATTATCTACTCATGCTTTCAATGCTGGTAACGTCAGCGAATAAAATATTCATTCATTCAACTTCATTTTATACACCTGGTACCAAGCACCAACATTTTACTACTGGTGGTTGTTATTCTTCAGTATTTATTTATTTATTTATTTATTTATTTATTTATTTATCATGAAAATTGTACACGAATTACACAGTAGGCCTAAACACAGTAGTACCATACAATGAGATACAAACATGTAAACATATAAAAGAACATAAAAACCTACACAAAAAGACCTACATAAAAACGACACTATGACGTACTCAAGTACATGATAATATCATTTATGTCACTCTGCGAAAAACAGTCTGGCAGTGTAACAACAAACTATTGTTCTGTTGTACTGAGTAAACTCAATGTGTTACTGTGTAGAGTTATTGCAGAGTTTTTAAAGCATTTTCTACTGTTGCTTATGTTCCGAGTGTATAATGTAACTGTATGCAGTTTTCATTTGTTGCACACTGATAAGACCATAGTGTGGTTACATTACCATCCTAGGCCTACAGCATACTGCCACCTGATGCCGAGGATCCAGTGGACCGGTGCACATCCCCAAATTAACGATAACAGTTAAATCACCTGTCAGAAGTTAAACGATAAGAGTACAATCAAGTTACCATAGGAGAAAAGAGGTATTCAGAAAGGTACAGTACTTCTTAGAAATTAAACTACATTATGTCTAACATGAAGGCTTGACTACACTTCAAAACTGGTCTGTTGACCAGTATGTTGATCAAATATTTATCCATTCATCAGAAAAAGTGCAAACTTCTGATATTGGCAGTTTTCCTTGTTCCAGTTCTTTGTTATCGTCCCTGACAACTTTGTTATACTTTTGGTCTGTCTGTTTGCAGGATCACTCAATAAGTTCCATTCATTTTCTTAGTGAAAACTGGCATGCTGGTAGATAGTGTCACGCTAAAAGAGAGTAACTTTTGAACACGCGTGTCTCTGGGGAAGGGGAGGTTCAAAATGTATGTTTTCATTTTGACAATTTGACAGCAACCAAATTTAGCACACTTATTGCATCGAGGCATGGGAAAGGTTTTAAGGTCACCCATCCCCAAATCAAGGGGATGGGGTACCCATAGCTCAAATTTTTCACATTTGTAATCTTCACACTCCCAGTTGCTTCACATATAGCCATCAGATTTGGCACAGAGAGTCGGCAACCCATCATGACCAGGTGATCAGTAACAACCGGACGCCCAAGATCAAGGACACAGCAGTCCAAATGTTACAACGTCCTGTCCCCTGAGCATAGCTTACATGTGCTCGAAGATTGTTATTGAAATTAGATAAAATTAGAATTTGCAGTAAATTGAAGCCGCAAGACTAACCCAGAATTAAAATCGGAAATTAATTTTCTAAGCAAAAACAGCACAGACTTTCAACGTTTTGTGCTGTCAAAATATTGTGAAGTAAATATTAATTCGTTCGTTAGGACTAAGTTGGGCATAAGTGCGATTCCATTTGTTGTAGAATGCAGCTGTGAACGGAGAAGAAAACCGCGGCACTAACATTCCAGTGGTGTCTGAGTCGTCTCCTCTGCTGTCTGGTAACTCTGTGGAGGCTGTCACTGATGCCAAAGATGTAACTGTAGAGCTTGGTGGGTTTGCGTCTGGAGACAGTGCCAGTATTACAGAGCCGAGTGATAAAGAGTCAATTGGCAAGCTGTTAACACAGACCGACGAGCAGCCGATACCTTCATCCAGTCGCCTCTACACTCGGCAGGAATCTGTACCGAAAGTGTCCTTCATACTTGGTCAGTTCATCTTTGTGATACTCTGTGTTTTATGCCATTACATCTAGTGAGCCTTTGTACCCCATAGTAGATGTGAGAAAACTTGGCAGGAGCAGCATTCACATTCGAATGCTTCCATTGCTGTGGATTGTAAGAAATGGAGACAGGTAAAAGAAATGGAGACAGGTAATAAGGAACTGAGAGGCTGGTAGTGATGATGAAAGTGATGACAGTGGATGATATGTATATGTTTGCACCAGTCTGCTATCAACTCAGCCTGCATAAGTTTACATTTCTTGTATTGCATGTTGTATTATTGTAACAATGAGGTGGGCCTGGTGAGATTGAGAGTTATATGGATAGCTGATTACCCTCCTTTGTGCTTTGACACTGTTGGTTGGGTCATCTGACGTGTAAAGATGCAGTTCTCTCTGAAGCCACCTATTATGTGTCAGGTGGGAGTGAGTGATGTTAAACGATATCTTTATCTTTATTTTAGTAGCTCAACCAGCTACTAAACTGTAATAGTGTTTTTAATGTCTGGTGTGATGCTCGAGGGCTGGATGTCCTGTCCTCTCTGTACTATGCATGTCTGCATCGATGCATTGATCGGCACCGCATCTGTCTAGTTAGTGGTGTACATGGCATATCTGATGTAGGGGCTGACCCTGACGATGCAGATGGCAGTGATCATGGCAGTACACCAGCTGTCATCAAACACATTCCGTCAAGGTAGCGCCTTTGTCAACTACTTTTGTCCTGTGCTCTGCTGGGGGTACCGTGGCGGCAGCCCCACCGCCGTTCAGGCCTGGCAACCTTGCCCTCTGTAGGAGCGGTCCCCTAGTTACCCCACTAGGGGACTTGCTGTGTTTTGTGTTCATGTCTGCTTATTGTATGTTTGATTTGTCTGTGTACTATTTGTTTTTTCAGTACTTTGATGCTGTTGGTTGGGTCTTTTTACCTGTAAAAACCGTCTCCCATATAACCTATACTGTGTTGGCGCCGGCGGGGATGTAAAACACTGCTCGATCCAGTCTGTGCTCTGCTGACCAGTCTACCTAGTTTGCACCGAGACCCAGCAGTGAATTTCGATGCTCAGAGTATGGTATGTAGCCACGTTGTGGAGTTGTCTGGCAAAAGATCTCAGAAGAATTATGTTTTCCAGCTCCTCCGAAATGGAAAGACCTCTGACAGTTGTCGAATTTTTGAAATCACTCTAACCTGGAATGGATCCTTTGTTCCCAAGATAGTTTATTGTACCGTCAGAGTTAGCTGTCATTTGTGCATATGTCAGTAGTTTGATGGTGTTGCTTAAGGTCTTTGTGTTGTTCTTAGATGTACACTGGACCCTTGTTATAATGTGGTAGTCAGCTAGTTATAGTGCCCTGTATGGGTTCGGGAGCATTGTAGAATAAGCCCACCTCGTTTCCTGGCCGAGTGTCGTAAGAAGCGACTGAACCAGGCTAGTTTTGTTTTGCTGTGTTTTGTATTGTTTGCTTTTTCTGGGTTGCCTTTAGTATTTGTAGTGTGTCTGTTTTTAATTCGTCTTCTGTCCCGTATTTTCCGTGTGTACTGAGGTGAATGGCACTGTATAGCCTGATGTGCCATTAAGAATCTGCTCGCTCACTCGCTGGTAGTTATAGCTTGGACCGCATTATACAGAAATGAGCATCAATCAACAGTTTTCATCAGAGGGTGTGATGGTGGTGGCTTATTGTCTCAGCCCATCGGGTCACTACACTTGTTCTGTTAAAAACATTGTTCAAGGTTATTTCATGTTACACAGTTCCTAATTTAGAAGCGAGTGTTAATATATCAGAAACGGTGCATCACACAGTCTCCCACATGACATAGTTCCTGTCAGTTAACAGTATCTGATTTTCAGCAAACAGCTGTTTTAGAAACAACAGCATGTTTGCTAATTAAAGTCACACATTTAATTTGATTTTTTGTTCTGTGTAGAACGAGTACAAGTGGTCGTGCACGGCGCAGTTCGGCAGCCACGTCAACACAGCTGGATCCTTCACAGAGGCGTCGACTTGGCAGCGAGCTGCCACAAGGCGCAGCTATCCACCGAGTACCCACTGAGCTGGATGAAGCCATTACACTGGAGGATGCTGATCTCGAGGACATGGCCAGTACGTCGAGTGTTTTATCAGTCATATAATAGCTTGTGAATTCATATCCGCTCGTCATCTTTTCTGTGCTTTATCATTGTCGTGGTCAGGAAGCAGCAGACTGAGATAACCCATGTTGTTGGTCACTCAGCCTGTCATGCTGTGCACTGTGTGTTAGCGTGGGCATTGATAGAAGGAAAGTGGTCTGTGTTGCGTGAGATGAGTTATGTTTGTACCTATAATCCATTGCTGTTAATCCCTCCCAAGTTTGTTATGTTTATGTTGTCCGCTATTCAGTGAATTACTCGTGTTGACAGGTCACAGATTTGACGACACGAAAGGCATACGCCGTCGTAAAATATCACATCACAGTGCAATGGCTTCCATTGTCCACATCGGGCAGATTGACAAAGCAGTGAAAAGTCAGCCGCGAAAGAAGAGCCGTCAGATGGACGTTGAACCGCATAAGGTACGCAGTGTTGTCAGTGGCTTGATTGATTCATAGAAAGGCGTCTGAGCTGTGCATAACCCATTTCATCTGTTCACTAAGATGTGCTTAGGATGACTTGTGGATGAAGCTAAAGTCCGGGTAGATTAGAAGTTGACCGAAACTGTTTGAATCAGTTTCAGCCTTAGTCATATCTAGGCTAGCCAAAATAATGAAAATACGGCCTTAACTGAAACCTGGCTTTGTAACTCTATGCCAAGTTTCGGCCATAATTGTAGCTGTACAACTTGACTCATGAATGCAATACATAGCAGCGTTGATACTGCAACTAATAAACAACGTGTGCAATCTTTTATATCATACTCTTATCAACACAGTATTCCTGAATTGACAGGAATGTGGCTATCTTCAGATCACTGACAGGGCAATTTCTTGACTTAACTACTGTGACCTGTGCCTCTTGCCTCTTGAATAGTGTTTACAGGTGAGTATGGCTACGAAACATGATGACATAAGGCAGACAGCTGAAACCAGGCTCCACTTACAGCTGTAGGGAAACCTTGGCTTAAACCCAAATCTGGCCGAAAGGCTGTAACAAAACAAACCTGTAGCTGAAATCCAGTCGGCGTTTAGGGGAGACTGTGCAATACGCCTGTTACACAAATGCAGAGCAGCAGTCGGAGATTTTAGAGCGTAGGGTTTCATCCTTTTATGCTTGAAATCTCTGCTTGTGGGTCAGCGTGTCGGAAATTGTGATGTGTGATACTCTGAGATCTTATGAGCTTGGGTTAGAGGTAAACTGGACAAAGAAAAACTAAATTTTATGTTTTTGATAACAGTCTAATGAGTCTAGTTGAAGATGTGTATCTTTGTGATTCGGTGTTTAAACTGTGGAATGGAAAAGGAATGGCCGACACCGCTGCGCTTTGTTGTTACAGATGTTTGTGGAGCTGGACGAGCTGAGGCTGGGTGACAACCAGGAGTGGGCGTGGCAGGAGAAGGCACGTTGGATCAAGTTTGAGGAGGAGATTGAGGAGGGAGCACTGCGGTGGGGCAAACCTCACGTCTCCTCGCTGTCATTTCACAGCTTGCTTGAGCTCCGTCGATGTCTGGAACAGGGTTTGACATTTCTGCTGTGATCCCGTCCATACTTCAATTTGTCTTATAAGTTACTCTTGAAAACTGCCAGAGTTGGTGCAGAAAGTGACGTTGGTAGGTGCAGCAAGATTGAAGGAGCAGTCACCACAAGCGACTAACAAGCAAACAGTTTGTAGTTGAAGTTCAGTGACTGTGGCTCACAGAATGTTGATGCCTGTGAATGTTAATGTTAGGTGTTGTGATGTTGGATCTGGATGCTACTGATCTCCCATCGATTGCCAATCACGTGGTTGACCAACTTGTGCTGTCCGGCCAACTACCAGGTGACTGCAGGGGGCATGTTCTGAAAGCCCTGCTTCTTAAACACAGGTATGTATCACCTGCCAGTCAGTAGTTAATGTGAAATGGTTGAATTGAAACCAGTTAATTTCGTTTTGTGCTTCTAAGTAAAGTAAAGATTCATTGTTTGGGTCGACTACTCCACAAGTTGACCTAATAAAGCAAGTCTCAATGTCTGTTCACCCGTCCATACTTCTGTCTGACCCACAAAAAGTTTTTTCCGATTTGAATGAAGTTCAGTGTATAGGTAGGGGGCAATGAGTGCTACACGATGGTGTGCTATATGACACGATCCAAGGTCAAGGTCACGGAGGTCCGAAAGTTGAAGTTGCAAAAATGGCCGATTTCAAAGTCTGTCTACTCCGCAGTTATGCATGTAATCAATAGACTAACGGTGAATTGTGATACTCCAAGATGGTATTAAATTTTTCCGGTCAGATTTTTGAATTTATCCTCATTCGGCGACACGTGGCCTTGAAAGTTTGGCTGTTACGAGGAGTCGACCTGCAGTCCCGTATTCGCTTGTTTATTTTTCAGTTGCTTGCTATAGTCACGGAAGGCATTGCGTGTCAGTTGTTGCTTCATTTAACAAAAGCTTGTAGCAGCCAGCAAGACTGTTTTGTTTTTAAAATAAATGCACAATTCCAATTTGACAGTAAGTTACAGAATTGCATTAGAGACTTGTGAACCAGACAAATATCGGTGGCTAAAGTTTTCTAGACTTCGTCAGGTTGAGTGAGTTGAGTGCTAATGTGTTGGCCTAACTTTGCGGTAGTATTGACATGATATTCTCTATGCTTTGCTTTACAATAATAGTCAGTAGACATATTCTAGGTTTCTCTGCATATATTGTAAACGATGCATTCGTTTTTGTGAATCTATCTGCAGACACTTGGCTGATCAGCAGCGACCGATACTTCCACGCAACATGACAACTTTTCACCTCTTCAACTTTACCCACAGGTTCTGCTGCATATAGTCGCATATAATGTGATATTATAAAAAAGTAACATTTTACATTTTAATTTGATGAAAATCGTCTCTGTAAGCGTACTATTAATGTTTTTTTCTGTTAGTAATAGTCGTATTTTCCTTTGTATCAAAGCTGCTTTGATGAGTCATTTTGGTTGACTTGATTGTCGGCATCATTAGTCAGTTATTGTTTTAATTACTTATTTATTTATAATGAAGTAATTAGCCAGTTATGGTGATGAGTTTTGTCTGTGTAGATGTCTCCAACTGAAATCTGCATTTATCACCGATCAGCACTCCTTCAATTTGCATCCAGTTGTACATGCTATAAGAATAATATACTAACTGTTAGTATATCGGTGTGATATCACGACATAGTGGTAGTAATGGCATTGTTGAATTGTCCGTAGCCATTCGGCGACTATGCTGTCAGGCAGTGCGTCACATCAGACGACTGATAATGAGTCCGTTCACCTTAATGTTGGTGATGGCTTAACGGCTGACGAAGTAGACAAGGTGTCTAGTGATCACACAACCAGCCTTTCAAAGAACGGCCAGGTTAGAATATTTGTCTGCTAGGGATGCACTGTTTTTAGAGATGTATGCGTTGTAAACTGATGATTGATGCTGCTGCTCCTTACAGCTGCTGTCGATGTACAGCAGCAGAATTAGTAAATAAATAAGAGATTTATATAGCGCCAAAGTCTC
>Ga0209680_1000465_pt1 | contig 11218 bp, 3 predicted proteins | sample WorMetLIZISLAND1_FD_187413 | JGI IMG/M metagenome (GOLD analysis project Ga0209680, IMG submission 187413) | Marine gutless worms symbiont microbial communities from Max Planck institute for Marine Microbiology, Germany - Olavius loisae LIZARD... ... | reverse complement strand
CATAATGTGGTTACCGATGAATATGTAATCTGGCGACCTGGTGGCCAGATTACCTGTATACGATGTACACGTAACCTGGCCACCGAGGTCGCCAGATTACGTATACATCGGTAACCATGTTACGTGTATATATCGGGAGTTAATGTAGACAACAATACTATGTATCAAACTGTCTCAGTAGCCTAGCAAGGCGTATCTGACAAGAAGCCAAGCTGTCGCTAGGATAGCCGACCGTACTGCCAAAAATTGTAGGGGTCACGTGACCTATGCCACGCCCACTTACAGGGAAAATTATTTGTGCGCCTGCTAGGCATTCCCGATACAAAGCTGTATACCAAATTGGAAGTCTCTAGCTCAAGTAGTTTTCAAGATATTGCGCTCTAAGCGTATTGGGGTCACGAGTTTGACCTTTCAAGGTCACGTGACGTCATCGGTCACGTGACCATTCGATAGCCCATATGCCATTTCCTATTGGTAGTCCTTTGGAACCAAACCTCTATCTCTATTAACGGTTTCCGAGATATTCATCGTCAAATGTAACGCAACGGTTGGCGTGACCTTGATACGACCTCTAAACAAAGGTCAAGGTCATTCATTTTGGTACCAATCGATTTCTCACTTACGACTTCCTATAGGCTGTCAATAGTAACTTTTGCTCTAGGACGCACCGTTAAGCCACAATACATAACGTCACAGACAGACGACAGACAGACAGACGCAACACTGTAGCATAAGCGCGACCGTTAGTACGGTCGGCTAAAAACCTGATCTCGAAGTTCACTCCAAAACTGTGCGAGATTCGGTCACAAGTCACAGTCACAACTGACCAGTACTAGGAACTCCTTCATAAAGGCAAAGAGGTGCGACCGCCTAAACTTCGTATGCTTTGTGTTTGTTTCTATAGTAAAATATTCTCTCTTATTTTTAGTTGCCATGATAACCAGCACAATGGGCGCTTGACCTTCTGGCAGCCAGTAAAGAAAGAAAGTCCTCATACTCTATATAAACTACGTCAAGTACTGGCCCGGGCCAATGAAATGACGTGATAGAAGTCACTGATTAACTAGTTGTCTGATATTAGTATTTCACAAGGTAGTGTAGCAACGCGTTTGAGGTAAGTTATGCGCACAGTATGTGGAATTACTTTTTGGCCCACCCTATATATTTATAATATGCACTAATATTATTTGCTTTTGTTGAAATAAATATTCTTCTTCTTTTTGTGAGACCTTGGAGCTCATCGTGTTACATACTGAAGACGTGAAGTGCAGCAGAGTACGTAAGTAAGTAAACCTATATTATAGTGCGCCTAAAAGCCAACTGAGCATGGCTTAATTTGCCGCAGTTCACCATCAGAGCAGGAGGACTGAGGATAGATGTGTGATGCAACTGGATGATAAGGAACACGGGAGAATGGGGAGTTTATTCCATAGATGAAGCGATGCATACCTAGAAGAACAGTTTGTTATCTTGAGGCGAGACTGAACTGGTGGATGTAAAAGAGTGAGCACTGATGAAGATCGAGTAGTTCGCTGAGGCTAGATGGTAATGAGATCACGAAGTTCGAGAGGACTAGAAAACTGCAAAAGCTTATAGGCAGTGGAAATTTTTTGTATTCAATGTATTCCTGAACTTCAAGGCAGTGGAGAGATCTTAAAATCTGATCATAATTGTAAAACTTGGGAGCTGATACAACGGCACCAGCAAAAGAATTCTGGACGTGTTGCAGACGATATAGTTGGGTCTTAGGAAGGCTGTGGTACAGAGAATTGCAGTAATCAAGCTTTTAGTGTACAAGTGATGTACCAATCGTCTGAGCTGTACTGATTACTGAAGTCAAGAAAAGGTCGGATGCGGCGAAGATCACGGATATGGTAGAAGTATGAGTGGGATACAGCAGTCGAGACTTGATCAGAAAAGTGAGTTGGGAATAAAATATGAAACCAAGAAGGTTGCGGGCAGATGACGCAGGAAGAAAAAAGTGCCATTGTTGACAGTAAGTGCTGGAGTTTCAATCTTATTTATCAGAGACTGCACGCCAAGTAAGAGGAATTTTTCAGTTTTTGTGCTGTTGAGACAGGGAAGGTTTGAAGTCATCCAGTCAGCGATGGAACCGAGAGGAGCTTGTAATTTAAAGATATTATGACCAAAGAGTATGATAACAACTTCAAACACTGTTAAGTCGTGCAGCAACTGGCTATGTATGAATCAACACTTAACAAGCAGAATATGGGCATAGGTAACAAAACAAGGGCCAAACTAATTTGGCAAAAGGCGACATCGCTCGGCTCATAATGTCACTTGCTAAAGATATCTTGTCTATATCTTCTGTCATGTCATGCTATGTCACACCACGGCAAGTCAAGGTCATGTTGGGACCCCCATTTTGGGGGACGGGGAGGTCGTATGGGCTCAGCGATGGTAGCATTTGAAAGAGCGATGGTGGTTTCCTATAGGAATCTCCACTGTGACTGTTGCGCTCTCTAACCATTCGGCTGCAATTATCGAATGTCTGACGCTAAAATCAAAAGGGGGTGGGTTGTTTTGGACCAAAATTTCAGGGTGTTCCCTTTGGAGTAGATCCATGATGCATGGGTCTGCAAATGGGAACACTCCCCAGGCTAACTCAATGTGAAATTATTTTCAAAGTATTCCAAATTATGTGATCGATACCTCGTCACGGACGGACGGACGGACGGACAGACGACTTGCCGTAGCAAAACAAAAATAAAACTAAAACTAAACATAATCGTATGGCTGTAGTAATTCTTATACAAATGATTAATGCTTATTCTATTTGCACACGTTACGTGCTTAACGTCGTATGTCACTGAATTACTGACGCCATCAGCATGGACGCACAGTCTTAATGTCAAGACTAGGCCTAAATATTAAGCTGCACAAATTTGCAACAGTCACGCTGCCGTTGTAAGCACGTTGGCAGCCAGTGAGACTGAAAGCTTGTTACCATCACAAGAACTAGATGCAGTTTACACAGAAAATGAGTGATGGCTGGCATTTCTTTCTCGCAAATCCATGGCCAAGTATGTTGTAACCGTTTTTTTGTTTTAAATTTTTACCACACAAATGCTAGAGAGGAATATAATGCACACTATGCAAAAATCCTTAATCCTGAAATGCCAAGGATCTCGCCAAAATTTCCATAACGTCAGCTACATATAAGGCCTGCAGTATGTTACGAAAAACAACAAAAATACTCCTGAACAATGCAGCGCTTAAGGTAGCAGTTAACTACGTATATGCATAGTGCGTTGAAGCCAGTGCAAAGATCGTGGTCTAGAGTTCCGGCTTACTTATTCAACATTTTCTTCAGCTGGTGAAAGCGAGACTTGATCTGTGCTGGACTGCGTTTCTGCAAAACTGGAAAACGTTTCTGTGCTTCAGCAATCGCTGCATAACCCGGCAGACCTCCACTATGCAAGCAGTGTGCAAATGTCTTTCTCAACAGTTCCAGTTCCTCATCAGTCCATGGCACACGTACTGACTGAGTGCGAGTTATAGCCAACTTGGAAGTTGCTAATGCACTGTCCGCATCATCAGTGTCCGGTGATCGTTGTCGCCTCTTCTTTGGCTGCCGCACATCACTGTCTGATTTATCACGGTCACTGGATACCTTTATTCGACGTCGACTCTTGATGAACTTTGATTTTCTTTGTGGCACTATGAAAACATCACCGTCATGGTCGTCATCAGGATTACCATTTCCAAATGCAGTCTTAGCATTCACTTTCGTATTGTCCCCGTGACTGGTACCTGCTGATCGCTGCCTTGATCGTTGTTGCCTAGTCCTTGGTTGCAGCGTGTCATTGTCTGATGCATCGCTGTCCCGGATTACATTTATTCGACGTTGACGTTTGGCAGACGTTTTTGACTTTCTTGGCGGATTTATGTCGACATCACTCTCACCGTCATCAGGATGACCATTATCAAATGCATTGTCCATCTGCACACCTATGCAACAAAAAAGACAAGAAAACCCAATAGTTTAATAAGCAAGGTATGTAGCATATTTCTAGATTTGAGCCAATGGAAGGTTCAAAATAGCTGAAATGACCTTTAGAGGTCACTCAAAGTCATTGGCAGTGGCACTATTCGACAGCACACGTGTCACTTCCTATATGTTGTCCGCAGTGACTATGTTAATGTCTCGTACAGTTTCGGAGACATTAGCACTCGTATTGCACACGTGACCACCCACGACGTTCAATAAAATTTGGTTGTTGTTACGATAACTAAACTTAGCATTCAATGATCAATGATAATGAAGTATGAGAAACTAAATGCTATATTTCCACGGCATTGGATTCACATAGGTTTCAAACAGCTGAAATGACACTCAAGGTCATCCAAAGTCATCACAAACCACGTGGTTCGACAAATAAGTTCCTACTGACGTTCAACAGAAACTATAGCTCTATCTCGTACCGTTTCTGAGATATTAGCACTTGTTTGTTAAACAGACGCTACGTGACCTCTTTGACCTTGTCATGTTTTTAATGTAACGAAACACTGTACGGAATAAATGCGACGGACATTACTGCCATTCTAGAATTCATAACTACACGACATATACAGTAATATATAGATACGCACTACGTAGACAAACGTTTTAGAGAATAGGCCCAGAAAAAGTTATATAGCCTAATATAGTAAAGACTGGGGCATAACAAAAGCAAAGTGTAAAAACTGTACAAAAAGAAAACGAAGTCAAGCTTACTAAAAGTAACCCCAAACTCTTTCGGAACTTTAAAACAGGTTGAAGAGTTTGGAGAAGTTAAATCGATGTACACGTATGGAAATGAAATGGGGTTTCGTATGATATGTGCCTTGGTTAGCTTGGTCAATCGTTGAACCCTTTTAGCAAAATAATTAGCAACAGGTACATTGAATAACAACAATTTACCCGAAATGCTGACATCGAAATCATCATACTGTTCAACAGCATCTTGAACTTCAATCGCAACATCTGCAAAAAATTAAGAGCTAAGATGTATGTCAACAAGAACCAATACTACCCATGCAGTGTCAATGCAATCGGTGTCAACAGGCTTCTAAACCCATTAATTCATTTACCGGTAATTACAGTATGTCAGTGAACCAGTTAAACCCGGTCAAAGTGTGCACAGCATGTCTAACAGGAGAGCCACTTACTGCTTATATACATATATAGGGTATATGTATAAGTATGTTTTTGTCATTCCCTAGAAACAGCTGTATACAATCAAGTGGTCAGACCCAGTACATCATCTTCTCTGACAGCAGTTCTTGATAAAGTTGATTGTACAGAGTTGAATTCACGTGAACTGATCCAAGTGTGCTACAACGATGAATATCTGGGACTGAAATGCAACATACTGCACTCACAAGAGAGTAACCAATTCTGGAACGGTATGAACAGACTATTGAATTTAATAATATTCAGTCTACTACAACAATGTAGAACCCTGCACGGACTGGCCTGCTTGTTGCCCTTACAGTCTGGCCTGGTGCAACTCGTTTCTCGTTAATATTTTAAAGGACCGGTGGCAGCCAGGCCTGGCCCAGTCCGTTTAATATTTTGAATGTTTAGCATATGCTGCTACTGCTACAGCTGCCATGTCTGTACTGTAGTGTCAAACTTTTTCCGATAATTCCGAGTTTCCGACAGTTTCACTGACATATATGGGGCTTTAAAAGAGGGTGAAGACATTGAAAAAGGTGATTTCATAGACTGAAAGGAACAGAATTTTGACAACTGTTCATCAAACGTATGAAATTTGCAGTTGAAGGTAGTGTCATTTTTTCTAGTGTTTGTGCTGAAAATTTGGTGCAAAAATTCGAAGAGCTTCGACCTCTACGGCGTCGGAATATCAGACGGTCATTCTGGATCAACCGTTTACACAGTGAATATGGGCCAAACAAATACCCAAAATCTGACACCAGAGTCCAGATCGCAAAAGTTTCTAGCACTCTATAGGAAATCCGCTATGCCGATCACTATGGTTGCCCCAGCTTCTTGTACATGTATGCTCAGCTGGCTGCGCCTAGTCCATGCAGTGTTGTATAATGCTGAACAAGTCTGGCTGTCACAGAACAGTTCACAGCCAGCTCAAACCTGATGCTGCATTAAGCAAATTGTCACATGGTTCAATTGTTTCATCATCAACTTCATCATCATCAACATCAGGAACTGGTATTTCTAAACAAAGACAAATCCAAAACATCTGTTCCACAAATGTTCCATTGTAGAGACAGCCAGACAAAACAAACTAGAATCAGCTTGCACTAGAAGTTCAGTTTTTAGCACAGAAGCAAATTATATCTAAGAGCTAAGATGTATGTCAACAAGAACCAATACTACCAATGCAGAGTCAATGCAATCGGCGTCAACAAGCTTCTAAACCCATTAATTCATTTACCGGTAATTACAGTAATGTCAGCAATATTAATGTATTGCTTTTTCTTCTGTGTAAATCATTAACTTCACTAGAACGTTGGCCAAGAACAAGATATTGAGGTAAAAACTGAAAAGCTGCATCCAGAAATATAAATGAACAAGACTTACAAGTAAACATTCGTAAAATATAATGATTTTCGCTCTGGCTGTAGTGAGGAGGGCGACTGTAATAAATATTTCGGCATGCTAACCGTACAGCAAGAAAATGCATACATGTGACCTAGACTCCTTGACCGATATTTTTTCGTTGACGGCTGGCTAACAGAACTCAACGGCTGTTATCGGTTAGCCATTATCTTAACACCAAGCTAGCCGTTAATTATTAATAAACAGCTAGACGGCTAAAACTGTCTAATTTAAGCAATCAATTGCTGTACCATGGTGAAAAAAGTGGCACTCATATGGTAACTTTATGCATGTATTTTGTGTTTTGTGTAGGTTGATCGTGCAGTGACCAGCAAATGAGTGGTCACCGAGTTTGGCTCGTTTGAACCAGTATAGCACCATGGCACAAATGTTGCATAAAAACAGTAAAACGAGCATCACAGCAGAGAAGCCCAGAACTATTAAGTCACAACTGCAAAGTAATTTGGCAGCAGTAGAGAGGTTTACAGGATTGGCACTGACCAGAAACAGACTGAGTATTGATGTATAATAAGTCTATTCTGTGTATATTTGCAGGAGTTTGCTCAAAACATATACAGTCGTCATTAAAGTGACAACCTCCATCATGCTTAATGATGACGGCATAGGAATAATTGGCATTATCTCAACTAATATATTAATGTTCGTTTCATCTAAGACAGTTTTATCGGTAACGTAGTGCAATCGTCATACATAAAAAGTAAAACTACTTATCGTATACGACTTACTATTTGATTTTGGTATCTTAGATTTTGGTATCTGCCTAACTAGTGTAGACCTAAGCTTGATACACTAGAAAGCAAAGGGTCATCATCAATCGGAGGATACCTTCAATGTCAATCTGATCCAATGTTTTTCCACTATAGTCTGCTGCCTGTCCATTTTCAACCTGCATCAGCAGCCGTGTTACTTTTCCCATTTCAATAGCAGACGTGTGTTGTCGGTAGAAAGACTTGTGTATGTTCAAAGTGTGGCCCAAGTGGCGGGACAACCAATCTAGTTCAGTGTGTGTCAAGTCCAACAACTGCATCATGGTGGCAACGTACTTGCGCAGTTTGGTTGTTGTTATACGCTCAGGATATTGTACGCCAGCCGATTTCACGACCTTCTGAATTACCTGGCACAGGTCCAGGTGCCCATGTTTCGAATAAGATGGAAAGAAATATGGGTTGGTAGTCGGAATGTCAACATCAGTTCGCGTCTTTAACAGAACATCCATTGCAGACTTCACATCCGGCGTCAACAAAATGGGAACGGCATTCAGCCGTTTGCCCGGAATTTGAATCATGTCCATCCGTTTCAGCAGTTCTCTCTCAACTGGCTTGAGACTAGAAGCAATTTCTGGATTGCATGTGGACTCCCAGTTGGGTCGTTCTAAGTACTGAGAAACCAGTAAGAGTGCTGCTTCACCGCCACGACGCTTGTTGAATAGTGTCAGTCGTGAGAGCCTCCATGGCCCATAGGACGAGGCTGATCTCCGTTTCCTGTAAACCCATATTTCAAACAGTCAGTACATGTACAATAGGTAAAACAAACAGCAGCAACATAATTTACTGACAGCCAGCATAACAGAGGCACTATACAGAAAATTTGGCAGGTCTGTGAGTCGTATGCTCTAACATATTCAAACCTGAATACGCAGTAATATTGCTCAAAATCTGCACTGTGACGGAGTTAAAAAACCAAAGACGAAATTTCACTAACAGAGTGTTCTTAGGATGCAATACAGTGAAAAAATGAATGCTTGACTCGATTGCCCACGCCCCCAAAAGTGCATCTGAAAAATTGGAAAACAAGCTGTGGTGCACGGAAAAACAAACCCCGCCCCCTTTTGACACGAAAACAATAGGCCTACACGTGTCCGATCTAGGTCATTTTACAGCGCGGCTACCAGTAGGCTACAACTGCCACAGTGCCGCTGCGCGCAGCACCACGGCTGAATGCACATGCAGCCCGGAACATCAGACAGTATATTGCCAAAATGAAGCATTTTCGCTGATGAAATGTATTTGAACATATGTGTAGAATTGGCCGCTGATCATTTTTGGTCGTCGAAAATCGATCCACTTTTGATGAAGATGTGCGTGAAAAACGATTTTTACATTTTCGTTCACAGTGACCTTGACCTTGATCTGATTTGACCCAAAATTTAAACAGGTCGTCCCATGGTCAATCCACTCCTTCCCTGAACATTTCCTGCAAATCGGTCCAGCCGTTTTCTCATAACGTTGCTAACAAAGAAACAAAGAAACGAAAGAAATCGTCCGAAAACAATACTACATCCCCGCAAGAGCGGGGTAAAAATTACATTTTCACATATTTAGACAACCACAAGACAGCAGTAACAGGGGCCGTATTACTTGTGTGACATCTACACTTGCCGCACTGTTGGTAGCAAGCTGCAGGTCACCTATCATATCTAAACTTCAGTGACAAGAAGCCAAGCTGTCGCAAAAATAGCCGACCATACCGCCTCACATTTGTGATCCTATGGAATGAGCACATCACCATTTGATCCACAGGTAGCCATTTCCTACAGGTGCACCATTGCAACCAAGTCTGTATCTTTAGCCGTTTTCGAGATAATGGCCCCCAATGCAATTGGGGCCACACTGTGACCTTTCATGGTCACATGACATCATCAGTCACGTGACCATTGAACTCGCCATAGGCCATTTTGTATTGGTGGTCCTTTGGAACCAAGCCTCTATCTCTAACGGTTTCTGAGATATTCAATGGCGAACGTGACACAATTGTTGACATACCTTAAACAACCTGCAAGCAAAAGTCAAGGTCATTCAATTTACTACCAATCGATTCCTCATATACGACTTCCTATAGGTTGTCAATAGTAATTTTTGCTCCAGGGTGCACCGTTACGCCACAATACATGTCACAGACAACAGACGACAACTTGTAGCATAAGTGCATCCGTTAATACTGTCGGCTAAAAACTCGGACATAAAAAGTGCTTCTGACTTTTAATTTTTTCACATTTTTAGACAGCCAGTACATTTAAACTAAATGAGATGGTGTGGAACTGCTTACATTTCCTGAAAGACTGCAAAGTGCAGATAGACTACAAGTGTGGTTCACCTTTGAGTTAAACCAGATCGCACTTATACTTCACTCATGGGTCGGTTAGGTCAGGCGCACAGTCATGGGTTCGTATAGATTAGCAGCTAAGGATATGGTTAGTGTTCGTTAACCAAAACAGCAGACTTAGCCTAGACAGGTGCTGAACTTTGCACTATTGCACTATTCAGGTGGAACGCCAAGTGCACGCTGATCCACTGACGGGTGTCACGAAACACCGCACCAGTTGCACCGGCCCCGATAACCTGTATATCCACAGAAGAAAGAATTGATTTGACGTGCATAAATATCAAAACTGTCGTTGAGAATCTTAAAATAAAACAATACTGGTAGGCCTAACACCACAAACTCACCATCACCGCTGATGGCACCAGCACCACCAGAGAGTAGACCTGGGAGTCACTGCGCTCAAGAAAAATGACCCGACTTGAAGCCAAAACACCCCAAGTCGACTTGAAGTCGACTGCGCCCACCTCAAATGACTTTACTTGACTTGAGAGATCAGTGACTGAGGTCATGACTTCAGACGACTGAAACCAATGAGAAGTTGTAATAAAATTGCACGAATATTGTGGACTTGGATTTATTTTTCAAAAACCATATATGTATAGAGATACTTTCATATTCTGCTGCTCCAGTATACTTCTTTGGTATTCTTGTGCTTGTTTTCTGAAACTCTACCGAATTCAATCGCGAGACTACCAGCAGCTATCATGTCATATCATATCATATCACTTTTTTGCTCATAAAACATATGACGAGACAACACCATGAACAAGCAGACGAGCAGGACTAGCAAAGAAATCTACAGTCAGTCATATCCGAGGTGTTGCAGTATTGCCATAGGCCTACCCAAATTATCTTTTGGAGCGGCGTTAGAGAATGAGGATCACGGGTTCACAGCATGACTAATTTTCAAGTCGATTCAAGGCAACTTGAAAAAACACCGACTGCACCAGAAATTTGTGACGGTGGCGCTGTGAAAAACCGACTTGACCCGACACCAGAAGCCCAAGTCGACGCAAGTCGACTTGAATGACCCGACTCCCAGGTCTACCATAGAGTAGCCATAGTGGCCGGTGCGGATGGCATGGTCGGTGGTTAATCTCTATAATCAGGAGGCATTATCGCTCAAGTCATTACATTGCATTACCTTCAAGTATACTTGTTTTCATATCGCAACACGTCGATTCTATCTTTTTATGGAGGAAATACCTATACTTGGGGCTGGTGGGGACGGGGGTACATATAAAACACGCATGGCCACACATCCGCATATCCGCACATCGGTGCCGATGTGGACGGGTGCCGATGCGTGTTTTCTTATCTGAGTTTCCATAACTTAACATAACATATTCGTTTAATAAGAACTGAACAGAACGCAGTTCAACAATAAATGGGACGAGATATAGTTAGTATAACTAGTAACTATGCTTATGCAATTGCCTGTCTATGAAATTTCGCTGGTCGTGATTAGATACAAGAGTTCGATCATGTCGCCGGTGACGTAGATTGTAACCA
>Ga0209680_1000464_pt1 | contig 11222 bp, 3 predicted proteins | sample WorMetLIZISLAND1_FD_187413 | JGI IMG/M metagenome (GOLD analysis project Ga0209680, IMG submission 187413) | Marine gutless worms symbiont microbial communities from Max Planck institute for Marine Microbiology, Germany - Olavius loisae LIZARD... ... | reverse complement strand
CGACCGCAGCTGTCACCGCGATTCTCCAGTCCGTCACTGAGCTGCTCTCGTGCAATCCGTACGTGGTGGTCATTGCTCTCGACTTTACAAAAGCCTTTGATACGGTTCGCCATTCTACGCTCCTCTAGAAACTGGCATCCATGAATATACCTGAGTCTGATCATGTTTACATGTTTATAATTGGCTCGTTGACTTCTACGCTGGACGTAGTCACAGCACAAGGTTCAATGGCATCTCTTCTGAACAACTCAACATCTCAGCAAGCATAATCCAAGGGTCTGCTATAGGCCCTGCGTCTTATGTCGTCAATGCTGCAGATCTCACCACTGTAACTGCTGGTAATCTGATAGTCAAATACGCCGACGATACTTATATTGTGATTCCGGCGTCTAATGTCAGCTCCAGGGATGTTGAGTTGGATCATGTTGACCGGTGGGCAGAATGTAACAAGTTGCAGTTAAACAGAGCAAAGTCCGCTGAAATTATATTCACAGACAGTAAGCGACAGACCAGTTACATTCTACCACCACCAATACCGGGCATCAGCCGTGTGACTACAATCAAGATTCTCGATATCACTGTCACAAACCACCTGTCCATGGGTGAACATGTCCGCGACGTCATCGGCAAATGCGTGCAGTCCCTGTACGCTTTGAAGCTGCTGCGCAATCACGGTATGAGTGATGACTCGTTGATGGTTGTTTACAAGGCCATTGTTCTCAGTAAGTTGCTGCACGCCGCTCCGGCGTGATGGGGATTCACCAGCGCAGCCGACAAACAACGTTTGGAGGCATCAATACGACGAGCTGTACGTTCCGGCTTGTATGCGGCCGACGATCCTACATTTTCTCAACTGGTCGAAGACATGGACGACAACTTATTTGCAAACATTCTGCACAATCCGCATCACGTCTCGTACAAACTTTTACCTGATAAAATCGATCATAAATACACTCTTCGACCACGTGTACACTCTTTTTCACTAACAGTTAAGACAGATTGTAAAAATTACATCAATAGAATGCTCTACAGAGACATTTATTAGTCTTACCTTATCGTGATTGTATGATTACATTTTGCCAATCAGTTTTTAATAAAGATTATGTATGTATGTATGTAACATTACTGTGTTCTTTCTTTTTTTGCGTAAATTAACAACACACACAGTATCATGACAAGTTGTTACACACTTCTGTAGACACTTCAATAATTTGACATTCAGTCACACAAGAACACAAGCATGTTCATGTTAGCTGGGTGCGTCTAAAGAGCTTCTTAACTTATTGACAATGTAACCAACACTGCTGAAGAAGCGTTCACTGGGCACAGAAGTTAGTTGCAGGCACACACAGTACAGTTTTTGCCAGTGACGTGAGGGTCGGAAAAGGACGAGCATCTATTTGCCACCATATCAGAGGATCTACATGTTCTGGAAGTTTCTTCTCCAATAGAGCCAAAGCATAATAAATAAATAAGAAAAAGGTGGCGGCGATTAATCGTTATAAAAAATTTTAATCCTTAAACATTTTTAGCGATTAATCGTCAGATTACAAGGAATTGTTAAAATCTGCAGCCCTATGGTACATACATTAACGCTGCTTACTTACTGTAATTACTAGCCTTCGACTATGTCACACACCGGTATATCTGACGTCATCAAGGTTAACGGTGTCGCTGAGTCTGTCCAGATTGAACAGAAAATAAGAGCGTGTTGGCCACAGTAGATGAACGAGTACACAGAGCGATAGAAAGTCAGCCGAGTACGACACACCTGACAACGAAAAACCACCAAACATCGTTAGCAGTGCCATTTCAGTTATACTTTTTCAGTTACGGTTACAGTTATTGTTTTAAAGTTTCTATTTCTATTTCAGTTAGTTATTTTGCATAAGTCATGAAAGTATAAGAAAGCCTAGTTAATGCCAAGGTAAGCGCGCGCGACAGCAATGCGTGTATGCCGTAGCGATGAAATCTACGACAAATCAACGGAAGGAACAGGTGGCTTACAACTCTGTCGCTATCTTCATTCGCTAGCTATTGTTGCGTCCATCGGCGAAATCCCGCGAAATTCTACGAAAATTCGAACTTATAGCAGCTCAAGGTCATCCAAGGTCATTGATCTTGGTGTCAATCGAAAGTGCATATGCAACTTCCTATTAGTGATTATTAGTAACTATGGATGTATCTCTTACCGTTTTCGAGATATTGATGCATTTAGCTTGAAAATAGCTCGTTTTTCCAGCCCCACCCTTCCTTAACGCCCCCTAGCGGAGGAACGCCTTGCAATAGCGACGTAATCTATACACCGCTGAAAAGTACATTTAATGGGATACAATTCCGTCGCTGACATTGTAGGTCTATCTTCATTCGTTTAGCCGTTGCTGGCTTCCAAAATTGCGAAATCACACGAAATTCCGACAAAAAATTTGACCTTACAGCAGTTCAAGGTCATCCAAGGTCGATTGACCTTGGTGTCAATCGAAAGCGGATATATGACTTCCTATAGTAACTTTGACTGTATCGCCTACCGTTTTCGAGATATAGATGCTTAAAGCAAAAAATGGCTGATTTTTTCCACCCCACCCTTCTTTGACGCACCCGCTCGGGGAAACCCTTAGAATTTTTGGATGACATTTACCTAACAAACACTAGAGACATGGGGCTACCGTACGGTGAAAATTTCATAATCCTAACCGTTTTTGTATGATTCACCCGTGTGACAGACGGACATACAGACGGGAGATAGCATATACGTGCTATGGCATATATGCTGTCGTGCGTAAAAACACAGAATTGCTGGCCATCACACCTCTATTACTGTGATGATAAAACCTGAAATATTAACTAAAAGCCTCGAGATTCTTTTTGTCAGCCGATTGCTCTTGTCTGCTGTCAGTTCTCTACAGACTGAGAACACACGTTCCACGTATGTCTCAGTACTCTCAAATGCAGCCTGAGCTGACCGCAGGTCCTGAGCAGGTGGAGCCAACAATGGACATTTATTGGCATTCGTGACCAAGAATTTACGATACAATACGATGTAACAGAAGAGCTTAATGTGGACTCAAAAGCTGAGTGTGGTCAGCTTAATCCAGTACACATAGCCAGAAACAAAATAATATATAAAAAAAAGAAACTAAAACAAAAAAACATTAGTGCCCACTTAGTCTGGTTCAGGTTCAAGATCCGTGAAGTCAGTCCGGAAGGAATAAGAGTGACTATGGAGGAAAGGATTTGTGAAAGAGATGAGTTTTAAGTGTGGACTGAAAGGCCGCAGGTACCGTGATAAATGGTGACAGATGGTGAGCTGTCCTGCACATGGTCGTAACGCATCTGTGTGCAAAATTTCGACATCGTAGGACGCGGAGTTTAGGAGGAGATAGGCCCCAGACAAAATAAACTCCCAAATATTTAGATTTTTCAGTTACAGTTATAGTTACAGTTAACTTGAATAACACTGGTCATCAGACTGTGGAAATGTGGACGTGTATAGTAGGAGAGTTATAGATGAGTTTGACGGACAGTTTGTGTTATCACAGGCAGGTGTTATCAGTACAAGGATGATGACTGGGGTTGTATCTGTCTCCACTCTCCCAATCCCCATAAACAACTACACTGCATACAACATTCACACAGTCCAATAATAATAACAGTAACATCTCATTCATATCGGAGTCCAAGAGTTCCTGACTTTTTTGATCTGGACCCTAGGGGCCAGACCCTCAACCAACCTTCATGCAAAATAGCTCAATGTGGATTCACACAAGAGTGTGCCTTTGGCAATAAAAATTACTTTTTATACCCCCTAATCTAAAATGTCATAATTTGGAAAATTTTAGACTCACAAAATTTTCGCTCTAAATCCCAAAAGAGAACAGCCGCTATTCATCATTACAGTCAAATAAACATGGCACAGTAAACAGGCAAAGTGCGGTGATAAACTAAAATATGTTTTACACAGGAGTACAATGGGTACATATCAAGTGATATTGCGTATATTCAATGACAATTCAACATTGTGTCTATAAGCACACGTCTATGAAGCAGAATATCTCAGAAACCGTTAGAGATAAAGGCTCGGTTCCAAAGGACCACCAATAGGGAATGGCCTATGGCGAATTGAATGATCATGTGACGTCATATGACCCTGAAAAGTCAAGTCATGACCCCAGTAATGGGCCCAGTATGTTTGGGCCCATTATCTCAACAATTGCAGATAGTGACTTGTTCATAATGCGGCTTCTTCAGACAAGAAGCCAAGCTGTCGCTAGGATAGCCGACCGTACTGCCTCACAGTAGACTCTCTAGTACACAGAACCAACAGTTAAATAGCAATGGTAAGACACAGGGAAATGGCGATTTGATTTTGGACCATGAACGAATGTGGCAAAATATTAAATTCTGCTGATATTGAAATCACAGTTTTAGTTATCACGGACACTATTGTGCCCATTACCTTCACTGGGCACCAAAAGTTCGCCGGTCTGCACCTGTGCACCGATCGAAAATGAAATAAAATCAGACACTTAGTTATCACACACAGTGCTGCACACCTTAACCTTCAATCGGTTTGGCGAAGAATAGTAGTTATCATCGCTGCAACTTCGACGAATGTATTACCGGACAATTTTCGCACAATTGCATCGACGTATAAACGTGCCATAAACGATTAGTTATTATGTATAGTATCCTTTACAAGTAATTTTAAAAAAATTTGTACGAACATATTTTGTTTACGTTTTGTTGTTGTTGTTTACATTTTACAACCGAATTAATTTATACATACACAGTTTTGTTAGTGTACCGATATAGGCTTTTGGGCGCAGGCTTTCGTCTTTTCAGTCCCTTTACTTGAGTAAACTATTTATTAGTAACATTTCGGTTTCCAACTCGTTACCACAACTGTTTCAGAATTTAGATCATATAGCCTGTGAATAGTAAGCATCCCGCAATACGTAGATATTGAGCCATAAGCACAGTTGGGTCGCGAGTTTGACCTTTCAGGGTCACTTGACGTCATCGGTCACGTGACCATTCGATATGCCATTTCCTATTGGTGGTCCATTGGAACCAAACCTCTATCTCTTAACGGTTTTCGAGATATTCAACGTCAAATGTAATGCAACGGTTGAAGTGACCTTGATACAACCTCTAAACAAAGGTCAAGGTCATTCATCTTGGTTCCAATCAATTTCTCATATACGACTTCCGATAGGCTCTCAATAGTAACTTTTGCTCTAGGACGCGCCGTTTAGCCACAATACATAACGTCACAGACAGACAGACAGACGGACAGACAGACGGAACAGTGTAGCAATAGCGCGACCGTTAGTACGGTCGGCTAAAAATTGAACCTGTGGTATTAAATGGATATGTGCCTGATACCATCAAGTGACCCTAAAATGTCCAAATATTTGTTATCATTCATGGAATAAGTGGTTAATGCAAGACTGAAACTTTGAAAATCGAGATTATGTATTATAAATGAATTGCGTGTATTTAGGCTGCGTGAGTGTGACCATGTTTACTCGCTAACCTTCACCTAACCAAACCGACAATAAAACAGCAAATATACATGCAAAAACGTGGTTTATCAACTAGTTAACCGCGTAATTATACACTGAAAACAGCAAAAAATAAAAAAAATTTGACAATAAGTTTCACAGCAGTCTGAACTTTTGGCGATATGCTGCAAAAGTGTCATCACTATTTTTGACTTTGGCTGTTTTGAATGTGTTATTAACAGGTGTGATACTAGACAGGTCTACTACTGACGATGTCTAGTACTCACATGTGATAGTCTTGTATCTGTTGAGAGCCGAGAGCCAGGCACAGATGAAAGCAATGATCGGTAAGTAGACGAACCAGACGAGGAAACCAGCACCGAAGTGCAAGAAGAACTGACTGTTGGTCTTCAAGAACTGACCGTTTTTGACCGACGACGTTGTCATTTTTAGCTCAACAACAAACCACAGCATGATAGCCAGGCGAAACACCAGTATCAGTCGACCTGGCCACGTCTGCCATTCATCTACATCAGAGATGTGATCCACCTCCACCTGGCAACCATTCAACAGCCTCATATGCACCATAGCACCAGCAGTCACAATTCTACGACAACAACACACTCAACAACTTACTTATTTACACAGAAGACTCACAGACAGACACAAGTTAAACAAACAGCAAACAGCTCAAACATCACCTGATTCCAGAGAAACAATGCAACACTGGCAGCACTGTATGCAGACCAGACAGTGAAGAGGAACAGTTTGGACAGTTGGTCAAGCCTGTGACGTGTGATTGTCCAGCCTTTAGCAACGAGCAGCAGCAGCAGCATGAACAGACACTATCAACATACAACATACAACAGTCCAAATACTGCCGACAACATTCAATTAATTACCACATGATCAACACTACAGTGTATGAATGTCCCTAGTGATGACATCTACAAACCAACCATATGCGATTTCCTATTGACAACTAATAGTAAACATGGCTACATTAGTATGATATTACTTACCCTTTGCGAGGTATTTTCACATATAGAACTTTAAAATTGCCACTTTCACTCACAGTATTCTGATTGTAGACCCCCCTAGTGGAGGAACACCCACACATTTTAATGGGCTATAATTATATTGCTGACAATGGCTCTCCAACACTTCATGGACTGAGTCTAAGCCCTGCAGACTCAGTACGTACGAACCGTCCCTTTCCTAGGTCTTGAATGTATAGTTATCAAGGTGTACAGTTGTCTGAGCGACAAGCTAACTGGGCAACAACCGACTGGGTGACACGTTTCGGTCAACTGAGCAACAGAAATCAGGTCAAATGGCAATGGATGTGTGAATCATTAGGATCAAATACCTTCACACGTAGCCTACCTGCAGCACACATAATAGAAGTACTGAATGATGTAACCGTGAAGCTGCCTGATTAAATACCGCATTGTGTAATGAAGCCGATATGCTCAAGCATGGGGAGACACACACACCACCATATTGTTATGGCTTCTCACTCAAGTCAATACCTTTGTGAAGTCAAGTGTGCCTTGCAGACCTCTACCACATAGGCTACATCACATTTAGACGGCCTGTCATCAGCCCAGCGTGACTATTTATTGGCTCCCAATTATATGCAGAAGAAATCTTGTCGAGAGGTTATTCTGTCATCTAAGCACACACTGTACACAGTGTGATGGACAGACAGACACTTTCATCAATAACCCACAGACAGAGGAAGTTTCTGGATTAAGTGCAGTTCTAATGCACGATTTCTTCAGTCTGCAAAGTGTCTGAAGGGACACAGCTGACAGTATGGGTCTATCTTCATTCATTTAGCCATTGTTGACTCCCAAATCTGTGAAACTTAATCAGTTCTAGTCATCCAAGGTAATCAATCTTGGTATTAATCGAAGGCACATACATATACAACTTCCTATTATTAATTAATAGTAACTTTGGACAAATGTCATACCTTTTTCGAGATATCGACGCTTAAAGCCAGAAAATAGCTCGTTTCCCCATGCCACCCGCATGATGGACTGACAGAGGATAGGACGACAGCATATAACACGCTAATCATATATGGTGTTGTGCACTAAAAATTATGTGATGGGTCATTGTAACTAAAGTGAAGCTGTAAGGCACACACAACTGACAACAGCCTGTCCAATTTACAATGACTTATACACTGTGTTCAGAAAAAAACACCCACTCACATTTTCTTTCATATCTCCATGTGTGATGTGTAGATTTAAACAAAAACTGCAGTGAATATAGCGAAGGAACGGTAGATTCTGGCAATGTAAAAATTAGATATTCATTACAGCTGATGACGTCATTATGACAGTCACATTTTTAAACGTTTGTAAATTAGGACCTCCAGACAGAAGACAAGCCTTATTTCATGGCATAATTCAACGACTGATAATTAATAATGATCAGCTATTTAACATACTTCAACAAGAATATTACTTAGTCACTGATGAATTAACGTATGCTAAAAATATCCTCATTAACACAATTGCAGATTCGCATGAATCACCCACAACATTCAGTTGCTGTAACATTATCTCGCATCAGTGGTGATCGAACTTAACTTAATCTGGTTTATGAATGAAAAGTTGTTTGTTTAATGTTAAATCGGCTTACATTCCACCACATAATACACGATATGACTGCGTCTACGCACCAACAAGTAACCCTGTACTTGCAAAAAATGATATCCTGGGCTTATGGCTTATTGCGTGCTGTAAACTAGCTCCAACTTTAGCAAGACAAAAGTGACGTCATAATGACGTCATCGGCCGCAATGAATATCTAATTTCTACATTATCAGAATCTACTATTCCTTGGGTGTATTCACTGCAATTTTGGTTTAAATCCACACATCAATCATGGAGATATGAAAGAAAATGTGAGTGGGTGTTTTTTTTCTGAACACAGTGTGTAAATACAGGCTGGTCAAATATCCACCTCCACCTCAACGTAGAAACAGATGCTCTACTACTGATGTGAATACAGCCCATTTGTGTTGCACACTGCTGACGTCATAAGCCATTGAACGTGTGCTCTTATATCATATACTGAATAGTTTTGCATACTGCTTTCATTCTTGAATTGGTATACTTTTAAACTTACAATGCAAACGTTATTCAGGAACCATCAGTCTAGCAACCGTGTACCTGGTGGATTGTAATGCCTGAAGTGTTGGTGCATACATAGATACATGTGTTTTGGGTGTGTGGAGGGATTTGATTGTTACTGTCCAGTACCTGAGCCAAAGTGTCGGTGAAGCTGCCAACAACACGTACAGCATTCAGTCCATCGCCGTCCACTGAGAACTTAGCATAATGAATCAGGCTCAGCAAAACGCCACAATATTCAGTCACAAGGCATAACGTTAACAGCAGCGGCAGACTATGTCGCTGGACACTCAGTGCGTATGCCTGAACAGGCAGCAGAAGACTGTAGGCAATTGTATAGACTATAAACAGCTCGAGAATGCCTTGCATGTCATATGAGAACTGGTGTTGTAGAGGGTTCTGGTGTCTCTGTTACACACAGACAGACACATTATCCAGTTGCAACATTACAAAGCTACCAAGTACCAGCACTCATTAACCCTAACGCATGTCATATGAGAACTGGTGCTGTAGAGGGTTCTGGTGTCTCTGTTACACACAGACAGACAGACACATTATCCAGTTGCAACCATTACAAAGCTAACAGCACTCATTAACCCTAACGCATGTCATATGAGAACTGGTGTTGTAGAGGGTTCTCGTGTCTCTGTTACACACAGACAGACAGACACATTATCCAGTTGCAACCATTACAAAGCTAAACTCATTAGTGCTATCATCATGTGGCCCGTCGCAGCCCATCCAGCCGTGTGACTCATGCCTTTGATTTACACCACCGAAACTTCAACTTCAGAAGACACATAATTAGGAGAGCAAATTTGAGGTCAAACACGAAAAGGTCAAGCTGACTGGGAATAAAATAGATTAAATGTTATTGATCTCTTATCACTAGTTTTTGCACAGTAAGTTTCATCTAGAAATTATGACAGTTTCTCCCGAGCTGGGGCATCAAACACAGGAGGGGTGGGGAAAACAAGCCATTTTCTAGCTTTAAATGTCAATATTTCGAAATTGGTAGGAGCTACATCTAAGGTCACTATTAGTGACTAATAGAAAATATGCACTTTCGTTTGGCACCAAAATCGATGATCTTGGATGACCTCAAACTGCTATAAGTTAGAATTTTTGGATAATTTCGTGGGATTTTGTTTGCAGATATGGGAGGCAACAACAGCAAAATGAATGAAAACAGCACTATTCCATTAAATGTACTTCTAACAATATGTTTTTGGCGTTGATTTGCTGTAGATATCTTCATTATGGCCTTCATACGCGCATTGCTGTCATGCGCTAGCCTTAGTGTTAGCTAGTCTTGCTGTTAATTTTATAGCCAATAATGTAAGATATGTGGGCTAATTGCACTGTGATGAACCCAATCAAAATAGTGGGTCAAAACACACCGTATTGTTTAATTTGTCAATCCTCAAAGTGGAGATGCCGATGTAGAAATGTCTTAAGTTTGCATGCCGAATCAGTCTGTGGTAACTAAGATTTTGCAAAATTGAAATTTTCTACTCAAGATGGCCGATGGACGCCATATTTGAAAATACGGTTTCGGGCACACATAGCAGCAGATAGTTCGATTTGAGCAAAATTTTGTACGAAGGTGCAAAAAACCTATCAGAATGAGGAAAAAGTGAACAAAAATATAAAATATTGAAAATTTAAGACATACATACATACATACACTGTGTTCAGAAAAAAAAACACCCACTCACATTTTCTTTCATATCTCCATGAATTATTTGTGGATTTAAACAAAAATTGCAGTGAATATACCCAAAGATTGATAGATTCTGACAATGTAAAAATTAGATATTCATTGCAATCGATGACGTAATTATGACGTCACATTTGTCTGGCTAAAGTTGGAGCAAGTTTACAGCACGCAATAATCAAGCCGTGATCCCAAGGATGTCATTTTTTTGCGAGTACAGGGTACTTGCTGGTGCATAGACGCGGTCATATCGTGTATTATGTGGTGGAATTTAAGACAATAATTTTAACATTAAACAAATTTTCATTCATCAACTTGATTAAGTTCGATCACCACTGACGCGAGATAATGTTACAGCAACAGAATGTCGTGGATGACTCGTGCGAATCCACACTTGTGTTAAAGAGAAAGGCGGATGTTTTTAGCATAAGTTATGACATTTCAATTCATCAGTGACACAGTAATATTCTTGTTGACGTATTTTAAACAGCTGATTAATATTAATTATTAGTCATTGAAATATGGTGTGAAATAAGGCTGTGTTCTGTCTGGAGGTCCTTATTTACAAACGTTTACAAATGTGACGTCATAATGACGTCATCGGCCGCAATGAATATCTAATTTCTACATTTTCAGAATCTGCCGTTCCCTAGGTATATTCACTGCAATTTTTGTTTAAATCTACACATCACTCATGTAGATATGGAAAAAAATGTGAGTGGGTGTTTTTTTTCCGAACAGTGTACATACAAATACATACATAAAATTTTAATAAAATGACAGACAAAATGCTATCAAGTTAACATGGAATAGGTTAGGGTTAGGGTTAGGGTTAGGGTTAGGGTTAGGGAT
>Ga0209680_1000459_pt1 | contig 11244 bp, 11 predicted proteins | sample WorMetLIZISLAND1_FD_187413 | JGI IMG/M metagenome (GOLD analysis project Ga0209680, IMG submission 187413) | Marine gutless worms symbiont microbial communities from Max Planck institute for Marine Microbiology, Germany - Olavius loisae LIZARD... ... | reverse complement strand
CGAGGTGCCCTTAAGCATTTCCGCAGACTGTTCTCTCGATTCGACAAACTCCAAAACCGCTTCTTATCGTTCCTGCAATTCGTCAGCACCATCATATGGTTGCGGTAAATTCGTCAACAGAACCTAATAAATCAAGAAAACGCGCCTGTCAGATTTCCGGCAGGCTAGTTCCGCCGCCCCGCTCCGAACCAGTCCTTGACGCCGTACCAGCCGATGACGAAGGGCAGGAACCAGGGTTTGCCGTAATAGAGGGGCCGGCTCTGGAACGGGTATTCGGCGAAGATGGTCTCGGCGCCGGTTTCGCCCAGAATGAGCGCCGCCGCTTTTTTGCCCAGCCACGGCGCCCAGACGACGCCGGAGCCGCAGAAGCCGGTGGCGTAGTGGATGCCGTCGTGGATCGCCAACTTGGGCAGGAAGTCGAAGGTGTAACCGGTGTAGCCCCACCAGCTGTGGGTCAGCTTGACGCCTTCGAGCTCCGGGAAGATTTCGGTGAGGTTGTGGTAGAGATGCGATGCCTTCGCCCCATCGTCGTCCGTATGGGCGCCGCGCCTTCCGCCGAAGATTATTCGCGAATTGTCCGGCGATGGCCGGTAGTAGTTGTAGAGGTTGCGGGTGTCGCCGACCATGCGGCGATTCGGCATCAGCCGCGCCATGGTCGCTTCTGGTAGAACCTCGGTGGCGATGATCTGGCTGGGGATGGAGATGACCCGGCGCCGGAGCCAGGTCATGGCGGCGTCCGTATAGCCGTTGGTGGCGACGACGGCATCGCCGGTCTCGGTGGTGCCGCGCTCGGTGGCGAAGCGGAATCCGGTGTCCGTCCGCGTGATCGCCGTGACTCGGCACCCGGCGACGACGGTGACACCGGCCTCCACGGCTTTTTCCAGCAGGCCGCGGTGCAGGAGCGCCGGATGCACGCCGCCGATGTCGGGGCGCAACTGCAGGCCGTGGTAGAAGTCCGTGCCGAGCTGGGCCGCCATATCGCCCCGCGGGATCATCTCGACACCGAGGTCCAGGTGCTTGTTCATGACCTCGGCCTCGCGGGCCATACGCTCGTAATCCCCCGGCCGGTTGGCACCGTTGACGCGGCCGACCAGGTTGAAACCGCAGTCGATGCCTTCGGTTTCGATCAGTTTGGCCAGGCTTTTCCGCGCTGCCACGCCTTCCTCGTAGAAAGCGACGGCGCGCTCGAGGCCGTAGTGGTCGACCATGTCGCCGAAGGCCATTTTGATGTTGCCCGAGCAGATGCCGCCGTTACGGCTCGACGCCCCCTCGCCGGCGCGCATGGCGTCGAAGACGACGACCGAGCGCCCGGCCCGGGCCAGGGTCAGGGCCGCCGACAGCCCGGCGAACCCGGCCCCGGCGATGGCGACGTCGGCCTTTGCTGGGACCACCGCCTCGATACCGATGTCCGTCGGCTCCGCCGCCTCCCACCAGTAAGGCGTAGTTTTCATGTTCGAAGTGTCGGCGGGCCGGGTCACGGACGCCTCCAATGGATCAGCGACGAGGGTATCGTTTCGCCCGTGTTGGCGGCGAGGAAGTCCAGGTCGACCTTGTCGACGACGCCGCGGGCGACGGCCGCCTCGAATACGCCCAGGAGGTTCAGGTTGTATCCCATGGCCTCGGTGAAGGCCCGTTGGTCACTCTTGCCGTCGAATTTTCCCGCCGCCTGGAACTGGAAGGGTTCGAAATGCATGCCGGTGACCGGCTCGGCGATCGCCGCAAGGGCATCGAAATCGCCCGGCAGATGCTTCACCTGCTCGATGGAATGGACCGAGTAGACAAGGGTTTCGCTGTCGCCATCGACCGGTTCGAAGACCGGCGCGCTGTGGTCGAAGGCCCGGCATTCCAGATTCATCGCCGGCTCCAACTCGCCGAGCCGCGCACAGAGTTTTTGTCCCGATTGAGTGTACTCGGCGGCGATGAACCGGATGTCTCGGGGTTTCCCCAGGTCGTAAAACAGGGAAAACAGGTTGAGCCCGTTCCCGCTACCCAGTTCGATGACCGTCCGCGTATCGGGACCGACCGCCTCGGCCAGTTTCGGAATGATCTCGCGGCGCAGGGCCAACTCGTAGTGAATGGCGTGATCGCCCTGGATTTCCAGGTTCCTTTGATCCTCGATGGGCAGGAACGCCACCTTTCCGGAAAAACAATCGACGCCGCTGTCGTTCCTGGGGTCGTCCTTGGCGATCACGTCCGCCCTCAGGGCGTGGCGGCGTTCGAAATCCAGGAAACTGTTGAGCACCGCCGGCAAGTCGTTTCCGATCTCGTTGATCATGTTCTCGATGAGCACCGTTCGCACGCCCCAGGCCATCTGGTAGTAGTTCTCGTTGGTCACGGGGATCATGGCGTCAGTCCGTCCCCAACAGCTGGCTGATGTCGCGGCGGTCGGCCCCGGACGGCAGCGGCGTTTCCCGGTTTTCGATCCAGGCGGCGATGTCCTTCCACACCGTGGAGGCCGGTAGGTCGCGGAGCAGCATGTGATAGCCGCCCTCGTAGAGCGCCACGCGGACGGCGCCGTTGCCGTTCCCGTTTACGCGCTCCAACATCAGCCGCGTCGGGCGTTTGGGGATGATCTCGTCCCTTTCTCCGTAGAGGATCAGGGCCGGTTGGCGGAGCTTTCCGGAATCTTCGAGGGCGGCGTCCATCAGATTGGCGAGGCCGTAGATGGTGCCGATGCGGGTGTGTTTGATGACCAACGGGTCGCGGCCGAGCTCGATCAGCACCTCGATGTTGTCGGACGGCTTGATGTTGAGGCCCTCGCCGGTGACCGTCCACCAGGGCAGGGTATGAGCGCCGAACCACAGGGCGGCACGCTGGTACCAGGGCATGGTGATGCGCCCCCAGACGGCCGGTGCCGACAGGATCAGGCCGCTCGCGTCGCCAAGCAATCCACGCGCTTCGGCGACCAGGATCACCGCGCCGCCCATGCTCGCGCCCAAGACAAAGAGCGGCAGGTCCGGATGCCGGGCCTTCACCGCGCGCGCCGCGGCACCCAGATCGTCGGCGTAGGTATCGACGCCGGCCCAGCCGCCGGCCTCTTCGTTGGCGCCGAAACCACGCTGATCGTAGGCATAGGAAAGCAGGGAAAACCGCTGGGCCAGGAAGCCGCCGGGCTCGTCGAAGAAGTTGGAATAGTCGTTGAAGCCGTGCAGCGCCAGGATCACCGCTTGCGGCCGCCGTGTTTCCGGTGCCCAGGAGCGGAGCGCCAAGTGCATGCCGTCACCGGTGATGAAGGCGCCATCCGTCAGCTCGGGCGCTTGTGAGGAGTCGCCCTGCTTCATGACCATCGGCGCGCAAGCGGCCAGCCAGGATAGCAACAGGAAGGCCGCGAATAGCCGGGCGCCGACATGGCCGATACGCCTCATGGCTCCGATGCGCCCGCATCCGATTCGCGGGTCAACTTGACGAAGATATCTTCCAGTTCGACTTCCTTGGTCGACACGTCGACGATCTCGAGCCCGGCGACACCGACGGCGGCCAGGATGGCGTCGGCATCGGTCTGGCTCGGCGCGTAGGTGAAGACCAATCGGTTGCCGTTCGCCGGCTTTGCGTGAAAACCGTGAAGAGAGTCAGGGATTCCATCAACGGCGCCGGCCAGGGTCACGGTCAGTTCCTTGGTATCGAGGGTCGACAACAGCCGTTCCGTCGGTTCACAGGCAATCAAGCGGCCGTGGTTGATGATGGCGATGGTGTCGCACAGCGCCTCGGCCTCCTCGAGATAATGCGTCGTCAGCAGCACCGTGGTGCCGCGCGCGTTCATCTCCTTCACGTGCGTCCACAGCTGGCGGCGCAGGTCGACGTCGACACCGGCCGACGGCTCGTCGAGGACCAGGACCGGCGGATCGTGGACCATGGCCTTGCCGACCAGGAGACGCCGACGCATGCCGCCTGAGAGCGTGCGCGCATAGGCCTCGGCTTTGTCGGCGAGACCGACCGCGTCGAGGACCCTTTCCGTCTGGCGATCGGCCTTCGGCACGCCGTAGAGCCCGGCCTGCAGCTCCAGCATTTCGCGGGGCGTAAAAAAGGGATCGATGTTCAGTTCCTGCGGCACCACACCGATGGCGCGCCGGGCCCGGCGCATGTCGGCCTCGATGTCGTAACCCCAGACCTTGGCTTCGCCGGACGTCTTGATGACGAGACCGGCGAGGATATTGATGAAGGTCGACTTGCCGGCCCCGTTGGGCCCGAGGAGCGCGAAGAACGAGCCTCGGGGGATGCTCAGCGACACCGCTTTCAAGGCCTCTTTCGGCGGGTTCTTGCGCGACGCCGCGTAGGTCTTCGAGAGGGCCGTCGTTTCGATGGCGTAGTCGGGATCGGGCATCACGGTACCGCGCGGCAAGAATGAAGAAGGCGGGAGAATCCGCTCCCGTACCTTCCAGCAACCGGTGATCTTGTCAAGCCCGCGAAGCCGCGCACCGCCGTCGCCGCCGCAACCAATCTTGATCTTGGATTCGACGGCCCGGCGCTGATATCATCGGTCCCGACGCGAGTTTCATTTACCCAGAGGCGCGAGATGACGGACGTGGAAACCATCGAAGTGGATAGCAAACGGGTCGCCTGCGACGGCGGCGGCGGGGCCCTCGGCCACCCGGCAATCTATCTGGAGATGGGCGACAACCGCGAAGTCGTCTGCCCCTACTGCTCGCGCCGCTTCGTTCTCAAAGAAGGGGCGCAGCCGGCGGCGGCGCACTAGCCGTATTCGCCTGAGGAAACTCGGCGTCATTCGTTACTCTCGAACGACAAGGCGCGTTGGAAAGCAAACGACAGTTTCCCAACCACCGGTCGTCCGCCACTATTCAGGGGTTTAGTCTTCTCGCGAAGGGAAATTAGCCGGAAAAGAGTGCGAAGCTCTTCTTCGAACAAGGTTCCGCACCTCTAAGTCCGGCGCTGGCGGCTCAGAAACCGGACGGAATGAACCCGGCCTTCTTTTTCTCGACGGCTTCCCAGTGTTCGCCGGCGGCGAGGATGCAGGTGACGCCATTGGGCATGGTCAGCATCATCGTCCAGGTCCCGGTATCAGAGGCGTAAACCTCGACCACGGCGCCTGTAGAGGCGAGGCCCATGGAAACGGCCTCTTCGGAACACTTGTTCTCCAACTGCTTGGCGAGAGCGGTTCGGGTTCCGCATACGGGTCCCACCTGCTGGGCCGAGGCGGGTACCGGAACCAGGGAAAGGACGAGCATCGCGGAGGCGGCGACAAAAGCTGTGGTGGCGGTCCAACGGGGGAACATGAGCGTTCTCCTCATCTCGTGGCCGGAAACAATGCCTTCCGGCCGTGGCACTCCCCAATGTCGTTCCACCTTCCCTGCGGTTCTCTACTCCTCCGGCTCCCTTTCCGAACCATTTTTGACTTGGCCCCATCTTAGGGGAAAACCGCCTTCTCGGCGAATCACCCCCTGTCAACAGATCGTGACAAAATGACATATATGACGAATTGTTCGGTGATTTCGTTACATTTTGATCACACCCGCACCAAGAAATCGCGATTCACGAGGTATTATTGCGTAACAATCAAAGAATTACAGGAAGATAGTCCGACATATTTCGAAACAACATGAAACGCGTTTGCGCGGGGGAAAGCCCAGGAAAGGCCCTGGAAACGCCCGTGGCCGAGCCCGAATCGAAGCCAAAAACGATACAAGAATGCCGCCATCGGTCCTCGAACCGCCGCCCAAACCCCGGCGGGGGGACCCGTCAAACGGGCGGGATCAGGAAACAAACCGAAACATGCCGGACATCAACGGGAAGCGCCGGTAGCGTAGGTTGGACCCGGAAAATCCGGGAGAAACGTCATGCCTATGGTCCTTGCCGCCCTGGTCGCCCTGCTGCTCGGTACCGCCGGGCCGGCATCGGCAGCCGAACTGTCGATCCTCTATTCGGGCAACCTGAACGGCGAATTGGAGCCCTGCGGCTGCTCGGAGGAGAGCAATCTCGGCGGCATCCTGCGCCGCGCCACGATCATCGACCGACTGCGCGCCGAACGCCCGGATCTGGTCGCCATCTCCAACGGCGGGTTGCTCGATTGGACGACGACCACGGACACCATCAAGAACCGCTTCATCCTGAAGGGCTTCGCCGAGCTCGGTTACGACGCCGTCGGCGTGCAATGGCGAGACCTGGCCGCCGGCAACGGGCTTCTGGTCGAGGCCGGTTTGCCTTGGGTGGCCAGCAACTGGCGGCATAAGGAGTACGCGAACGGGCGCATCATCGGTCGCGGCGCCGTTCCCGTCGCCTACTTCCAGTGGCTCGACCCGGCCGGCTCGCCCGAGAAGACGATGAAGGGGGACCACCTGCCGGTCGCGTCATCGCCCGACAGGCTGGCCGAGGACCTGGTGCGGGCGCGCGTCGCCGGCGCCATCACCGTGCTCGGAACCGAACTGCCACCCGATGAGGCGGCCCGTCGGTTGCCGCTCGATCTGGTCGATATCCTGCTGTCGCCGGGCGAAAACGAGAAATTCGCCGAACCGGAAAAGATCGGCACCACCTTGGTCTTGCGCCCCGGCACCCGCGGCCAGCGGGTCGCCGTTCTCACCGTCACCACGGGGGCCGGCCCGGGCGGTGTCGGGTCCACTGTCGATGGCTGGCGTCACGAGGTCATCAAAATGCCGGCCGAGATTGCCAAGGCCGATCGGTTGTCCGGCTGGTACGACGCCTACAACGCGGCCCTGAAAGCGGACTACCAGAAGCGCGTGGCGGCCCGCGAGGCGATCGACAACGGCGGTTCGCCGTTCCGCGGTGCGGCCGCCTGCCAGGACTGCCACGAAGCCGAACACAGCGCCTGGAACGGCAGCCTCCACGCCGGGGCCCATGGCAAACTGGTCACCGCCGGCAAGGCTTTCGACCCCGGCTGCCTCAGCTGCCATACGGTCGGGTTCATGGAGCCGGGCGGTTTCCTGGACACGGCGCTCACCGGCCATCTCGTCGGCGTGCAATGCGAATCGTGCCACGGCGCCGGCGGCGATCATGTCGAATCGGAATGCGAGACCGCGACACCGTCAAAGGGGGTCGCCAAAGGCGCCATGTGCGCCCAATGCCACAACCATGACCACAGCCCCGCCTTTGCCTATGAGGCCTATTGGCCGATGGTCGCGCACGGTCTCAACAAGGATATCGGGTACGTGCAGCGCTAGAGCGGTTAAGGTTCAGGCGGTCTTGATGTTCCTGTCGGGCGGGAACATCAGAGTCGCCGTCGTTCCCTTTCCGACCGTGCTTTCCAGACTCAACCGCCCGCCGTGCATCTCGATCAAGTATTTGACCAGACACAGGCCGAGGCCGATGCCTTCGCCGTGACGGGTCATCGAGTCGCTGTCGGCCTGGCTGAACGGCTGCATGATGTTGGCAAGATCGTTGGCGGCGATCCCGACCCCCGTATCGGCGACCTGAACCCGGGCCCCGCCGTCCGTACCGGTGCCGACGTCGATAATGACCGAGCCCCCGGCCGGCGTATATTTCAGCGCGTTTTCGGCGAGGTTGAGGACCATTTGTTTGACGCGCAGAAGATCGGCGCGCAGAAGCGGCACGGAATCGTCGCTCGAAACGGTAACGGATATGTCGGTGCCGGCGGCCCGCTGGGCGACCAGATCCTTGACGGCCACGGCGACCGCGTTGGGGTCGACCGGCTCCTCGTCGAGGATCAGGGCGTTGGCCTCGATCTTGGAGAGATCGAGAACGTCGGCGATGAGTTGCAGCAGATGCTCGCCGGCAGTGGCGACGATGGCGGCGTTCTCCCGATAGCGCTTGTCGCCGAGCGATCCGTAGGTTTCGTTGGCGATCAGTTGCGAGAACCCGATGATCGGGTTCAGCGGCGTGCGCAGTTCGTGGCTCATGTTGGCCAGGAACTCGCTCTTCGCCTGGTTGGCGACTTCCGCCTCTTCCTTGGCGCGGCGCAGGTCCTGGGTGCGTTCTTCGACCCGGCGTTCCAGTTCGTCGCGCGAGCGCTCGAGTTCCTCGGTCGCCTGCTCCCGTTCGGTCACGTCCGTATAGACGGCGACATGCCCGCCACGTTCCAAGGGGAAGCGCCTGACGTGAACGCGGCGCCCATCGGTCATCGGGAACACCTCGTCGGACGCGGCGCCGGCCTCGACGATCCGCTCGAACTCGCGCTCGGTAATATCGGTGACCTTGCCTTCGCCGAACGCCTTCTTGCGGGCCAGGTGCTGCAGGAGGTCGCGCATGTGCATGCCCGGACGCAGGATCTTCGGCGGGTTGTACCAGAACTCGGCACAGCGCTTGCTCCAGACGACTAGCCGGTGATCGGCGTTCCACACGGCGAAACCCTGATCGATGGAATCCATGGTCAGTTGGATCAGCATGGAGTTTTTCGACAGCTCCGCCGTACGCTCGTTGACCAGCCGGTAAAAGCGCATGTTCTGCAACAGGATCATCGAAACGATGATGGCGACGAGGAGCGCCAGGACGGAGCCGCCGACGCTGACCAATGTCGCCGACCCGTCGGCCGGGCCGCCCAGGTAGTCGGGCATGATGTCCCAATGCAGGTCCCAGCGCGCCTGACCGCTGGTGATGCGGATGATCTCGGTCGCCGCCGCGTCCGGCGGCGCTTCGAGGCCGCCGATGATCGGCAGGAAGCGGTTGGTGGCCCGCGATTCGCTGTCGCGTTCGATCAGGCGTACATGCACGCCGTTCGGCAGGTAGTCGGCGGAAAACGTCGAAAAGAAACCGACCAGGTTGATCGAGGCGACCATGAAACCGGAGCCGCCGCTAAGGTCCGTCGCCGTCGCGATCAGGGCGTGGCGATCGCCGGTTTTGCCATCGGAGGCAGGGCCGAGGATGACGTGCCCGGGCCGCTGGCGTGCTGTCAGGAGCACGGTCTTCATGGCCGGATGGGTCGCCAGGTCCGTATGCACCTTAAAGATATCGCCGGTCCGCGAGATCAATTCGACGGCGAAACTCTCGAATTCCTCCGGTGCCCGCTCTCCCGACGGGCCGACGACCTTCAGTTCGGCGCCCTGTCCGGCTTCATAGGCCGGCCGGTCCTTGCGGAGCACGCGCCGGGCATAGGCGACGGAGCCGAAGGTGACGTCCGGGTCCCAGGTTTCGGCATCGTCGATGAAATCGAAGAACGATCGCTGGTCGCGGTACTCGCCGGTACGGAATTGTCCGGCGATGGCGCGCAGATTGACCTCGGCCTTGGAAATCCAGAACAGCACGCTTTCCGTCATGCGGCTGGCATCGACCTTGCCCTTGGCCAGCCATTCCTGGTGGGCAGCGGCACGCAGGCGCTCGCCGGTCCACACGGAAAGCCCGACGGCAAAGGTGGTCGCCGCAATCAAGGCGATGGCCATGGCCAGTTTTCTGATGTCGATGTCCATGCGAGCCGGACTCCAAACGCTTATGCCGTTAGCGGCTTATTCCACAGCTCAATCGGAAGTTTCCCCCTGAAACGCCATCAACTTAGAGCGATACCGAACTCACTGCAAATCCGCTGGGCGCCGGCGACGAAAGCGGATCATTCGGTGACGGGCGGGAAGGCGAGGGCGGCGACGACGTGCACACGCGGCTCAAGGCCGCCGTTGAGCGCCGTGTGATAGCCCCGCGTATCGGTGAAGTAGACAGACCCGTCGGCCGGCAGGTGGGTCACGTGATGGTTGACGATGAACAGCGATCCCGGATTGGTGACGATCGGGATGTGCAGGCGCGGTTCCGGATCGCGATGCCAGGAGTTGCAGTTGTAGACATCCTTCGACAAGACCCGCATGCGCCCGATGGGAAACCGCCGGGTCAGTTCGCGGTGCACGGTCTCGAAATAGGTGCCGGCGAAGGTCGGGTCGAATTCCGAAAAAGCGGCTTCGTCGACCAAGTCCTCGAAAGCCTCTTCCTCATAACGCTCGTCACGGCGCAACCAGTAGCGGCCCGACAGGTCGTTGGCGTTGACGTCGGCATCACCGGGGCGGCGCGTCAGGGGCAGCGCGCCGAAACCGTACTTCCTCCAATCGCCGCCGCGCAACTCGGCGCGGTTCAGGCATTCGCCCAGGGCATCATGCAGACGGGCGATGTCGAAACGGAGTGCCAGCTTCTGAATGCCCGGACCGGGAACGAAACCGGCGACGCTCACGGTATCCGGCGGCGCCGCGATCCATTGCTCGACCGCCCGCCGATCGTCGGGCGTAAACCCGTTGGCATTGTCCATGACTTCCTCCCCCTTGCCGGCACACCGCTTCCAGCTGACAAACCTACATTTGAAAGACAAGCGGCTTCAACCGGTTGCGTTCAGGGGACCGGCTGCCGGAAAAGACCCACCGATGGGCGTTTCCAGGGTTCGTCACTTGGATTACCATCGCTGGCATGGACCGAAAAAGCGACATGGACGGTATCACCATCCGCAGATGCAGCCTGGACGAGGCCCCACCTCCCATGGACGCGGCACTTGCCTACTGGCGCGACGTGACCGACGAACGGTTGGCCCCTTCCTGGAGGGAATTCGACATGGCCAGGCTGCCGCCGCCGCTGTTGCCGAATACGGTCGTTTACGATGTCATCGACGACGGACGCGATTTCCGCATCCGCTACTACGGCTCGGGGATGACCCGCGTTCACGGCGTCGATCTCACAGGCCGCAGCCCGCTCGATTTCCCGTGGCGCCCGCTTGCGGAATTCCTGCATCGGGAAATGCAGAATGTGCTGGAGAACCGCCAACCCGAACACTTGACCTACATCTACAACAAACCGGACCGGCCGGCCGTGCTGCAGAGCGTGTTGAGGCTGCCCCTCTCCGATGACGGCCGGCATATCTCCCACATCGTCAGCCTGATCGTGTTCACCTTGGGTATCGATGCCAGCCAGAAATTCTTCGAAAGCCGCAGCATCCCGTGAAACAAAGTCACCGGACAGCCGTCACTCACTGTTCCCGGTTTCGGGAATTTGCGCTACCATGACCGTTGGGAGACATGGGACGGCTGAGATCCAACGGACAACGGATGGCCGCCATGACCAGTGCTTACTTGAACAAGATTCGCGACATCGGCGAGTTGCGAGGGCTTTTGCGCGACTACGAGCGCAAGAAAAAACGCCTCAAGAAAGCCACGGGCAAGAAAGCGGACAAGAAGCTGGGCCAGGTCAAAAAGTCGATCAAGGCGACGAAGAAAGCGATCGGTAAACGCAAGGGCACCTCGAAAAATGCCTTTGCGAGATCAAGGTGGCATTGCTGCTGTACTCCGGCCTCATGATTTTCGGCCTTCGCTCTTCGTTGAGCGTTTGATTTGATGTCCAAACCCGTGTTCTGCGCGG
>Ga0209680_1000458_pt1 | contig 11249 bp, 8 predicted proteins | sample WorMetLIZISLAND1_FD_187413 | JGI IMG/M metagenome (GOLD analysis project Ga0209680, IMG submission 187413) | Marine gutless worms symbiont microbial communities from Max Planck institute for Marine Microbiology, Germany - Olavius loisae LIZARD... ... | reverse complement strand
ATACGCTTAGAGCGCAATATCTCGAAAACTACTTGAGCTACAGACTTCAAATTTGGTATGCAGCTTTGTATCGGGAATGCCTAGCGGGCGCACAAATAATTTTCCCTGAAAGTGGGCGTGGCCGAGGTCACGTGACCCTACAATTTTCGGCAGTACGGTCGGCTATCCTAGCGACAGCTTGGTTTCTTGTTTGTGGTCAGGGGCGGGCGTTCTATGTCTCTAAAATCTGCGACTGGAATGTCAATCATTACGTCGTTCTGCATGTCCTCCATCCAATGAAGAGCAAGCAATCGCCATGGTGGGCCGCCAGTAGGCGTTACCTGAAGCAGCTGCAGTATCATGCAGGGCATGGTCGAGTTAACACTCTTTCTTTGTTTTGTATGTTTCTGGAATCAAAATTACGACGATGAACTTACGGCGACCGATAATGGCGACGTTTCCTATCCCGAGCCAGGGCTGGCTGTATCATGTCTGCACTTACGTTTAGAAAGCTGTGTGTAATGTGTCGTGTTAAAGGGCAAGCGTAAGCCAGAAGAAACGACGGAAACGGACGACAGCAGTTTACCGTGTACAACTGCAGAACGACGTCGTACGACAGCTGGAGAGATAGGCTCGTCTCTCACGACAGAGCCGGGAAAACACATTCAACGGCTGGAGTTTCAGTTTCATTCTCAACACCGACGAAAACCGCTAGATCGATCCATCGCCACCCAGTAGCACACGCGACATTCCCCCAGGGCCAATACGATACGATACGATACGATACGAGAGTTCAAGGTGGACTCAAAAGCTTAGTGTGTTCAGCTTGATCTAGCAGTACGCACACGCAGTCAGAAAAATATAAAAAGAAACTAAAACAAACGCCAGTGCCCACTTCGTTCAATGCAGGTTCAAGATCCGTAGAGGCAGTCCGGAAGAAATCAGTGACTGGAGGAAGCACGATTTCGAATAACAAACTCTACATCTTTAAAAATAGGCCTAAGCCTGTTATACAGCTGTCACACACTGTCTGAGTTTTGGTGTGGCGAACTGTGTACGCTGTTACCACTCAAATGTACAATAGCTAATTTCATTGTGTTCCCAATTTATTCGCACTGTGTAACTAGACTGTCTCTTTGCAAATAAACGATTGTTTTGAACATAATTAGCTTATACATTCATTCCAAGAATTTCACACCAGCTCGTGTACCTCTCTGTTCCTATCCCAAGACAGGCAGAACCACCAAGTCACGCGAATCATTAGATTTCTGGATGTGCTGTAGTGGACAATCAATCTCCTCAAACTGACATTCTACTTTCAAGGTGGTGACACATCTACACAGGCCGCAGCGGACAGTCCATGTATAAGATCAACTATGGGATTAATTCGCCATATTGGTCATTTTGTGGAACTTCATGACTTAGGCCTACCTAACTTTGGGCCACAAACTCAAGACCTTCCTGTTTAACATTTCATGTTAGACAACTGAACTGTTTGTGTGACTTTGTAAAGTGGCCCTTCTGTTACTGATAGTGACACTTTAATCTTAGCATATTATTATTACTACGACCGTGGCTGCAGTGTACCAACGCCTACTCAGCGTGCCATCCCTCCGGGGTCGGTTAATGCCTACGGGCTACGGGGTGAAGGCCTAGTGCGGCTGATTGGGGCGGTGGTATGTCTGTTGTGCTGCAGGTCCACTTGTCCGCTATCGCGGGCAGTGGATGGCTGCATACCGCGCCACGGTCATCATCTCATGCCAATCAGCTGCCACTTCCAGGATTGTGAAGCGCTGCTGTTCGTGTAACCACCTGTAAGCAGCGCTATATCAAGTATTCAGGCTTTACCTTTACCTTTTACTATTATTCAGTATTCACATTCTGACACATATAGCCGTTAGCATCTACACTTTGACGGAATTGAGGCTACTACAGTACAGACTGTGAACGTTAATGCACTGCTGTTCCAACGGTAAAGGTTTTTCTCCAGGATTTCCGACCTGGAATAATTCGGGAAAACAGAAACGGAGTAGTATTGGGAAAATGTTTGTGCGCTTTTTGTGTTTCAGATGAAATCACAAACCAACAAGTCGGGACAAACGAATATATAACATAGTACAACACTGCTAAAAACAACACAGTCGTAATGTTCATAAACGAAGAAGCACAGTGTAAGGTGTCACCATGGAGGTCGAAAAACGCTCAAACAATACTGTACACAGACAACACAGATTAACGTCCAGAACATATAACAAAAAGGCATGCATGTCTGCCCACCTTGACAATATGACTTTCACGTTGGAATCTTTTAAGAAATGTTTTTGATAGCGAATCTGAAGTAATTCAGGACCAGTTGAAGACCATCCTAGTTCATTCTAACCATGGGTCTAATGCACACGGGGTAAAAGCAGCAAAATCTGGACTCAATAAAAGTAAACAACTATAATCACTGGACTATTACACTTAACAGTCTGGTGAATTGGTCCTGAGGGCAAGGTGGACGTGCTGTAGGGGCATGGTAAAGCGGAAAGAATTAAGACCAAACTGTATTAAATGCTGTGTAAACGAAGCTAACATTGGCCAAGTCAGCTGCAAGCAAGTAATAATGATAGGCCAGTAATAGCGGAGTAATTTCAATGCATGGCTGTATGATAAAGCAAGAATAACATAAGTTAGCAGGAATATGTCAAACAAGTTAACAGCTACGTAAACCAAGTGTCTATTGCACGCCACCATTTTTTTCTCTCCAACTAGCCAAACTCCACAGACAACAGTCAGTATGAGTAGGATGGGATATGATGGTGCTAGCGGAATAACACATGAAATTTCACCACAGAAACTGTTACAATGAGCTGGTGTTAGCTGGAGGGGAGTGGAGGGGCAAACATGATGAGGTCGACATTAGTAGCCGATGGACACAGATGGATTCACTGTATATGAGGCACTGTCAGCGTTTCATGCTTGTAACATTAGCACTGAATAGCACCTTGATGTCACAGTCATTGGCTGGTAGACTTGCCCTAGCCACGTCGACTGCCAATGCAGTTTACCAAACGTCACATCAAATCAGAACTGTAGGCCGACCGAATTTCACCTACAACTATGGTGCCGAAACTTCCTGAAGGCGAAATATGAAGTTCAACGAGGTTTTAACTAAAGATCCACAACGGCCGTAAGTGGAGCCAGTGAACGTCGTGGAGTTCTATATCTACCTCCCAGTACACAGAATTAACGCTTTGATGCCCACTGTTGCCATATGGGTACAGCTATAAAGTATCTTGTGCCAGATTGGGTTAGGCCATTTGTAATTTTTGACATCTGGGCACTCTGACGCTCAGCCCTGAGCGTCAGATTGCCCAGATGTCAAAAATTACAAGTGATGACTTAACCCGGTCTGGCAGGCAGAGGATGCTTTATAGCTGTACCCATATGACAACAGTGGGCATCAAAGCGTTAAGGAGGCAGAGTTGATTGATTGATTGATTATGGTTTTACGTCTGCGTCAACACAATATAGGTTATACGGCCGACGGTTTTTACAGGTCTGATGACCCAACCAACAGTGTCAAGGTTAAGGAGGCAGAGGTCAACACAGGTCAAATCAAGAGACTCCTCTGTCACTGACGTAAAGACAGCTACACTCCTGTCATTAGTAATGGTGTCAACGGCAAATTCAGGAATACTGTTAAAATTTACACGTGTTGTTTATCTATTGTAGCATCAATATCTTTCATTCATGCTAGCTCCAAATGAGTCATCTTATTACAGGCGCAGTTACGGCGACCATACATTCATTCAGATCTGTAGTTTGGCTGCGGCCTAAACTGATACAAACGGTTACGGTCGGCCTCCAATCAGAACGGAACTAGCTAGAGGCGTGGAGCTGCAACGAGTGATAAGTGACATAAACATTACCCTCCACCACTACAACACAATACAATGAATGCAGCATACTGTAAAACACTATATTTTAGCTGTATCTTCATTTGGCGATTATGGAGTGTAGAAATTCTGGTGCATTTTAATTTGGCGTTTTTTCATGGTGTACTTTGCAAGCTATAAAGTTCCCAGTGAGTTTAGCCATGTGAGCAGAACAGTGTATTACCGTCTAACTAGAACTAGACTTCTTGTAAGGCAGTAACAAGATGGTGACCAGTTATATTAACAACTGCCAGGACTAGTATTGACAACACTACTGTAGTCTGCAGCTAGGTTACAATGAAAGCAACCACAAAGTGCTATTGTAAATCCAAATTTTCACCGGGGATTTAATTTTGCGATCTTATGCTACTCGTGAACTTCGTGAAAATTAGATGCATGTGAAAAAGTAAGTGTTTTACAGTAGACAGAGCAATAGCAGACAGTATACACGCACAAAGCACGCTACACTCAATAATTTACACAACAGCCACGTTCACATCAAATGCCTAACAGTTACTAACACGCACGGCACCAAGCGAATACAAGCCGTCCAGAATGCACGCTTCACCAATACATGCAAAAGCTATCATTTACTGAGTGGTAACTGTGCACTTTGCTTCACAGGACGAGGTGTGAGTGGTAACTGTGCACTTTGCTTCACAGGACGAGGTGTGAGTGGTAACTGTGCACTTTGCTTCACAGGACGAGGTGGTCTCTTTAACAACGGTATAAATCCAACGACGATGGGAAAAATAATAACAAAGCATTAACCATTTGCAACCAATCTGATATGGCAGAGTATCGGAGTTTTACATAAGTAACGGTGTTTCGACATGGCACATTTAGAACAGTTCACATTGAACTGTGGCCTCACTTCCCATATGTCTCAAGCAAATGACTGAACTCGTCGCAGCAGTGGTAAAAGGTCGTAAACCTGTTTACAGGAAACGGAGACAAATGCAAAAACCATATATAAAGTCTGCCAGAAAGCATTTCCTAGTGTTATCAAATGGATAATGAATTATTAAGGTAGGCCTAATTATTATGTGACTTTTGCATTCTAAGCTTTATACAATTATTGGCAAACATTAGATGATAAATATTTTTCATCATAATCATTCATTATCCATTTGACAACATTATTATATGCTTTCTGGCAGGCTTTATATACAAAAGTCGTTTTTGCATTTTTCTCAATTTCCTGTAAATGGACGTACAACCTTTTACCAATGTAGCAATGAACTGGTCTGCGACTTCACAACAGTTTACGCTGTTTTAGCCGAGTTAAAAATTCTTAACATTGACATAACTTAAACCAGTTTTTTACTTTCTCGTGAGGATTAGGAGATTATCACAATGTCTGGTGGACCAGCTGCCAATTACATACAGGAGTAACAAAAGACTAACATTCTTAACCGATTCTGCCGCCAGGTTCTGACGTTAACATTGATAATATTTGGACTGAACTATTGCAACACAGTTAACAGGTTGTGAGAGGCATTAAACTATCATTTTAATAATAAAAATACTCACAAATTGGCAGAATGTCACAGTGTTACTGAGCACAATGGATGAGCATCGACAGACGCTACGTGACGTGTCAGGATCGTTAGCACTACTTGCCAAGTACAAAATATCTCCGTTATTTCCAGGGACATAAAAAACCAAGTCACAAGTCTAAAATACTGACTTCGGAAGGAATATACGCACACATGCACGACTATGTAGAATCAACAAAATTACTGCCACATTAAAACCGAATCCAGTGAAGGCTGGAAACAAATCAAAAACCACCGATTAATGTATACGAATAGTAAGTAGCTCTGCCAAGGTTTTTCATTGTGTCTGGTCGTCCTATTGACAGGAATACTCAAAAGATTTCTTCAATGAGTTTAGATGCAAATAGGCTCTTGCAAGAGATGAGTTCGATTTTTGGAATGATCGGCATCCAAGTCCAGATATTTTCTCTGCTGATTACCGCACAGCACCACCGAACTTTATTGCTATTAACCACAATATGCCGACAGATATTTCAGTTATCAAAGACGTGCATACAAGCCACTTTTATTTTATAAAATCAAATCGTAGTTGGCAGAGGTTCTGTGTACGGTTTCTTGTCGATGTTTATCAAAATAAAGTGGCGGCCGCCGTCCACCGCTGTGTACCTACGGCAGGTGACTGGTGCATTACATAATGGTACAAGTGTGTTTCATCTTGAGGCGAGACTTGGGGCGATATTTGGCCAGGTACGCCAGCTGCCTCGCGTTCACTGCACCTCGTCGTTTCCTGCCAACATTCACAGCCAACAACAGCATACTAGTTGAGTTCAGGTTTTGATTAGAAAAAGAGTAACACTGTCTAATGCACATATCTCAATCTCAACATCGCTAAGAACTGAATTCGCGATTAGAAAACTGTTTATCTGAAATATTCAAAAAGGAACTGAAAACTGATTAAAAAATTTTGTGTTCCTAGCATTATGCTGGAGGAACTTGACATTTACAAGAGCAAGGCAGCTTATTCGCAACGAAAAACCGTCAGTATAGTGACTTCAGTCGAATACTGACTGTTTTTCGTTGCGAATAAGCTGCCTTGCTCTTACAAATGTCAAGTTCCTCCAGCATAATGCTGTCCTGAACTTTCCATGAGATTTATCTGACTGGTCCCTAATTTCTCCAAACCAGTTTTAATTCCTCCAGTTTTACAGGTCCAGTAAACAAGTGACTATCAACTAGCAGAGCATAAACAGATACGTTTTCACGTGAGGTGATTCAGGCGTTCACTGTATCTCTAAACGAGAAATGATGACACACCTCAGGCTCTTAGACACATTATGTTCACCATCACATAGACAAATAGCCATCCTATCACTATATCTTACAATGAAGTCTGTGTGCTGATTGATTGATTGATTGAGCAGGGTTTAAAGTCTCCACCAACACAGTATAGGTTATACGGGCTACGGTGTTTTACAGGTCACAAAACCCAACCAACAGTATCAAAGTACTGAAGGAACACAGACATTACACAGTTAACAGAAAAAATACAATAATGACACAATAAACACAAAACACAGCAAGTCCCCTAGTCTACAATAATACGGGGTGACTAGGGGATGGCTCCCACAGAGGGCAGGGTTGCCAGGCCTGACGGCGGTGGGGCTGCCGCCGTGGTACCCCCAAGTCTGTGTGCTGGACAAATCTGGCAACTGGTAAATACAGTGCTGGGTCTTCTTCTTCTTGTGTGGCATGCACCACTAGGAGTGCATAGCGCCAAACATAGACATTGGACTCCAGAGTGGACGGCGAGATTTACAGTATTTCAGGTTTTGCGGCAATTGGTGGTTTTTGTTAAACCCAATACATTCCATACATTCCTAATCCCTATGAAGTGAATCATCTTACACTCATCAAGGTGAACACAGCACTGGACATGAATACAGCCTAACAACAGCTTATTGTCATCACACCCACACATTAGCAGTGCATAGGGCTTGCTGCCAGTACAGATGTACATCCAGTTACCCCCAAACCTTTTGGCAAACCTAGCATAATTAAATAATTCTGAAAAAAAAGACAGCTAATGCAAACAAAATGTTCAGTTTTAGTATTAAGTTCTGGTTTAGTTTTCGTTAAATTTTCACTTTGTTGCTGTTGTCGTGTGTAGCAGACTAAAGTCAGCTGTTTACTTTAACCCTTTGACGCCCACTGTTGCCATATGGGTACAGCTATAAAGCATCCTGTGCTATACTCGGTTAAGCCGTCATTTGTAATTTTTGACATCCAGGCACTCTTACGCTCAGGGCTGAGCGTCAGAGTGCCTGGATGTCAAAATATTACAAATGATGGTTTAACCCGCTCTGGCACAGGATGCTTTATAGCTGTACCCATATGGCAACAGTGGGTGTCAAAGGGTTAAACATTCAGCAACACAACTCACTTGCGAATCATGTCGACGGCATCTTCATATGGCAGTCCAAGCTCTATCAGTGCCAGTGCCACCATCACTGGTGCCCTACAACCATTCAGTTAATAGTAATCACACGGTTGCCGATTAACTCAGCACAGCAACAACATGATGAAAGTGACAAATTCGTCGACAAATGCCATTAGATGCAGGTAATATCAATGGCTAGATTAATATGGCATATATAAACCCTGCCCATCAAGACCAAAGGTTTTGTGTAATACTTCGGAAACAACAGCTATCCCAAGGCTAACATGAGAGAACAACCGAGACTGTAAGCCCAAACCACTTCCTGCCGTGATGTTAGACAGCTCTGGTCTGGCTCAGTGATAAGGTAACTCAGTTTCTTTATTAGCAGCACTGCACACATCACTCAGGTTATTCTATATCAAGCCCAGTCAGTACTGAGGTGAGTGACACCCAGGCCAACTCAGCCTGCTGTCCCTCACGGGTAAGTGCAGTAAATACTGGTGGTAATACTGGCCACTGTTTGTGAAGAATTATGAGTATCCGTAGCAATCATCCATGCAGCCAAATGTTATCAGTTAAATACCCTGACCGTTTGCTTAACTAACTGACCAGTCGCCATCCAGTAAACTGGGTCAATAGGTCAAACCTTCGCCAACTCAATAGGTCACAGTGGCAATGACTGGCCTAGTAGCAGATGCAACAAAATTGACCGAAGATAGCTGTTGATTATACAGAAGATATCTTGTCAGAGCAGCACTGTGTCATTTACAGATTACGAGCCATGTGCCACTAATGTTCAACTAACAGTACAATATCTACAATATGTACATTTTCCATTATTCAACTGTGCATAGTGAGATGATAAAAAAATATGTCAACTTCTGAGTCTTCACATCTGCCAACAAATTTTTCATTACTCTGGGTTTCTCTGAAACCCATCCACTGGTTTTCCCACTGTCCACAGTACCCACAAAAACAGCGTGTAATCTTTTCATTTCAAAAGCTTCCACAGATTACAAAGACAACGATCATAACTGACCGTCCAAGTCCAGCTACACAGTGTACAGCGACACAGCTGCCAGGCTGCGTGGAAAACCGATCTCGTAGCAACGCAAAGAAACGTTCAACGACGTCGGGTGGCGGCTCTGTGCCGTCATCAAACGGCAAGTCCTACATACAGACAGACAGACACACAGAAAGATGTTATTTATATTGCCCAGTCTCAACAGAGCTAATAATAAATAATAATAATAACATGACAATTTATATGGCTTAGTAAACTATTGTAAGATAAAAGCAATGCATATACGTAGCAAAATATGTATGTACAGTAATGAACACTGTAAAGTAGTTGGAAACTGCTGGAAACTAGTGTCAGGCTGTAACAAAAGTAAGTATGTCTTGAGCTTGAGCAGGCGCTCAAACAAATCCACGGCGTATGCATCACTGACCACAAATTAGAAAATTTCCTACAGTGAATGCTTGCAGCTTACACATACACACACAAAACGGTCAGTTCATTATGTCCAAACATGACTGATCTCCATTCTGTGATTTAGTCATAAAATTCAGTGAATATTAACAATACGTATTTCTGTCCCAGTAATTGTCATTAGTCATCCATGAAGTGTCAGGACACTGAGACAGCGTTCCAGTGCACAGAGCACGTGAAACAGTTTGGCTTTTTAAACGCAAGACTATGGAAGTCATCTCGCCAGATTTGTGGCTTCCTGATAACCATATTAAAATCCAGCTGACCATAAAATCTGTGACAATTTGCAGTACAGGCTAGACCCACATGACTGATTATTTGATTGCATTCGATTGTGCTGTCAGCGACTTAAAGCAGCGGATGGTTAATGGGACTTGAGTGCAACGCTGTCACCGACTAACAACTGATGTGTCTGTGAGCTTTAAACTGTAATGATGGCAGACATAGTCAGGAGTTTAATACCGACTAAACTGCATCAGTATGAAATGCAAATGCCTTTGCCGACAGCGTAATTTACAGCTGTCCAGCGTAATAAGCAATCCAAGTGTAGCATTTTTCATTCATAAATTTCACATGGTAGTGCAGCCGCAGCACAGTATAGGTCAGATTGAAATTGTTAGCCAGCTTACATTGCAAACTTCTGTCCTACCGGTATCTGACTCATGATATAATTTTGACAATTTTGACCTGTTACATCACTTCTAGTTTCACCAGACAACTAACTCTATGTACGTCACTCTTAGTGCAGAGGATCATGGGATTGCTCACCAGCACCGTGATACCGCTATCCTCCAACGGCTTTGTCGTGTACGTTGGCTCACACACTCGCACTATGTCAAACACCTCATGCCTCTTCAGCTCCTGTGAAATACAACATCGGACCATCACTAGTACTCACAACATATCACCGCTAATTACTAACCACAGCTGTTTGGTATTCAATGCACAGAGGAGATTACATCACTTACATTCGGAACTAGTGAAGCATTATTAATATTATTAAACAAAATGATTAAGGTGGCATAATGTCAGAAGACTGCATGAATACATAACAAAAATTTTTAAAAAGCGAAAGGACGAATGTGCAGCATAAGCAGGATAAGTACAAGGTGTTCTCAGATGCAGCGGAGCTACTCAGCTGTAGCTCTAAGAGAAAAGTACAGTCTTGAGACGATGTTTGAATGTGGGCAGCGACAGTCACAATGAGACAGAGTCCAGTAGACTGTTCCATGTCCGCATAGCAACTCCTAGATGTGGGTTTTGTAAAAATAGGCCCCTCAACTTGCTACAGTTTACAACAGCGCACACTGACACGAGCATTCATACAACAATTTCATCTTAGATCGACAAGTGTTTATACCAAAGCTCACTGATTTCCCAGATCTCTTATGGATCCGTCTGTAGACTTAATGCCAGAGCAACAGATCATCCGCAAACAGAAATAAGTATTTCGGTAATGGACACCCGGTTATCACGGCAACATGTGTAGAGGGAATGCACTGCAGCTTCCATACCTGAATGTACCTCGTCATGTTGCCGTCGTTCGGCCGATCGGTGATGAGGAATCGTCGGCCCTTGTAATCAATTGCCGCGGGTTCAGGCCGCCTCACCGTCATCTTGCCTCATCCGCAGTTATGTACAGTCAATTGCCTAGAGAAACCAGTCTTCACGTCTAAGTTCTACAAAGGCACACAACATAATACAAACTCGCATATCAGTTCAGTTATTTTTGCAAACTGTGCATGGGGTTAGGGTTCGAAATTTACCGGTAATATTGCCAATGTTACGTTACCGGTAAATTACTGGTAATTTACGGGTAATTTACCCGTAATTTACGGGTAAATTACCGACGTCAACGGCGGTTAATACCGCGGCCATTGGCTTGTATTAGAGAACGATCGCTATAGATATCGGTATATCGG
>Ga0209680_1000457_pt1 | contig 11262 bp, 11 predicted proteins | sample WorMetLIZISLAND1_FD_187413 | JGI IMG/M metagenome (GOLD analysis project Ga0209680, IMG submission 187413) | Marine gutless worms symbiont microbial communities from Max Planck institute for Marine Microbiology, Germany - Olavius loisae LIZARD... ... | reverse complement strand
ACCGCGAAGGCAGGGCTTCGGCCAAGCGCTCGATCAGTGCGGCGGCAACGAATTCCGGGGACGCTTCGAGATATCGCTCACTCCAATCGGCGTCGGCATGCAAGACCCAGCTATCGTGGGAGGTGTCGCGCCCGGGACGCGAGGCGCTGCGACAGAACCATGCCAAATTGTGATGGTCGGAACGCCAGACGTCGAATCCAGATTCGAGAGGCGTTTGGAACGTCAACATCAGGGCCCAACACGGCGCCATCTCGACTCTGTCGAGGCTGGCCAGAACCGCCGCCTCGCCCTCAACAAGGGGCCTGACTTGCGGCGCCGGAATCGTGCATACGACGGCATCGAAGGTCTGAGGGTCGTCCCCGGAACCGAATTCTAGGCGCCAACCGTCCCCGTCCCCAGTGATCGAAGTGACTTTCGTTTGCTGGTGAACCGGTAGGCCCTCGGCGATCGGCGCGATCAGTTTGTTCATGGTCGCGGTCCCAACCATCCATTCGCCCGGCGAAGGCGCCTCAACATTCGACATGATCGGGCGCCATTGGCTGGCCGCCTTGACGGCCACAGCATTCCCCAACATAGAACGGAATCGGTCGCTGCGCGCCGTCACGTACTGCGCACCGTGGTCGAAAGTCGAACCGTCGCTGGTCCGCCGCGTTGCCAACCGACCACCGAGACCGCGGCTTTTTTCGAAGACGGTCACGCCGAACCCCCGATCCGCCAATTGGCGAGCCGCGGTCAATCCCGTCATTCCGGCGCCGATTACCGCGATGCGGTGGGAAGATGGTGATTTCTGGAGCAAGGAAACAATCTCCACGCAGCCGAAGTGATCCGTATTGACGGAAATACGTAAGAGAAAGAGAGATGGATGACCGACGACCACCATGCGAACCGCGGGAGCTAGAGACAAATGCAACTGAAAGACCGATTGGACCAACCGTGGGGCTATTCCCCGACGGTCGACCCGGACGAGATCGCCCGCTTTGACGCGCTGGCCGACGAATGGTGGAACCCGGCGGGTAAGTTCCGGATGGTCCACGCCTTCAACGAAGTCCGGTGCGATTTCATCTTCGATCGCGTCGCCAGGCACTTCTACCGGGACAAAAACTCCGGCGGTTTCCTGAGCGGTTTGAACATCCTCGACGTCGGTTGCGGTGCCGGCCTGGCGGCGTGCTGATCATCGCCACGATCAACCGCACGTTCCAGTCGTGGGTCAAGGCCATCGTCGGCGCCGAATACGTGCTACGCTGGTTGCCTGTCGGTACCCACGATTGGCGGCGGTTTCTAAAACCGCAGGAGATCCAGCGTATGGTCGCCCCACATGGCCTGGAAAAGCGCGAGGTCTCTGGGGTCCTTTACAATCCCGTGGTCAATCGATGGCGCGTTGGCACCGACACGAGCGTCAATTACATGCTCGTAGCCACCCGTCCCTAAACCCTCGTCCTCTCAGAAAACGGTGAAGCGCAGCATTACGGCCAATACACCGAGAAGCTGGGCGCCGTTGATCCAAACCGACACCCGATGGAGGCGGTTGAAACGATCTTTCGCCGCCGAATCGCCCTCTTTGGCAAGATCGCGTTGGATGTTGATGCGCGGCATAATCTGTTGACGCGAAACGTAAGCGCCAAGTGCGACGGCAATGAGGATCGCCGCATCCACCGGGCGGACCAAGACGAAGGACGCGGCCCCGAGCGAAAACAGCAGGCCGATCACGATGTAATACCAGGGGAAGACCTGGCGGATGAAGGCGCCGGCCGTGGCCGCCTCGAGTTTGATGAAGATGAGCGGCGCCATGACGGCCGAGAAAAAGGCCATGGAGCCGAACAGGGCGGCCGTTGCCAGCAGTCCCAATGTGTCGAGTGCCACAATCATTGTTCACCATCCCATGGTGCCGGGCGGGCCTTTGAAGGGACCAACGATGCTGGACGTGATCCAGCCGCCGTAAAAATCACCTTCCTGCGCTTCGACCCGCTCGTCGCCGACCCAGCAGGCATCGACCCTTGATGCGTAAAAGGCCAGATAACCCTTGATCTCGGCAAAAGACCCGGTCGGCGCCGCATAGCTCCAGGCCGCCCGTTCCGACCGGTGATCGCCCACGGCGAGAGACCAGTATTCGGCCATGCCCTTGAATTCGCAAATCGACCGCCCGGTCGCCGGAACGAGAAACTGTCGACGCACATCCGACGGCGGCAGGTAATAGACCGGCGGGTGACTGGTTTCCAGTATCCGGTATCCGCCCGTCGTGTCGGCGATGGTCTCGCCAGCGAATATCACGCGTAACCGGTCGGGGACTCTCTCAATGCGCGGCGGTCTGGGATAATCCCAAACCGACTCCTGGCCGGGTCCCGGCTCAAGTCGTCGCGATTTGCGTAACATCCTCGCGCTCGGGGGCGCCTTCTGCGCCGGCTACCTGTTCCTGTTCTATAGAGAACTGGCACAGCGGCCCGGTCTGCCGACGCAAATGGACGTCATTGTTGCCATCTGCGGTATCCTGTTCATTCTCGAGGCGACGCGCCGGGCATTGGGCCCACCCTTGATGGTCGTCGCCATCATCTTCCTGCTCTACGTGTTTCTCGGCGACAAAGCGCCAGAAGTTGTCAGCTGGAAGGGAGCTTCCTTCAACAAGGCCATGTCGCACTTCTACCTGACCACTGAGGGTGTGTTCGGTATCGCGCTCGGGGTGTCGACGTCGATGGTCTTCCTGTTCGTGCTTTTCGGCTCGCTTCTCGAAAAGGCCGGCGCCGGCAACTATTTCATCCGCGTCGCCTTCGCCCTCATGGGACACATGCGAGGCGGACCGGCCAAGGCCGCCGTCGTCTCGTCGGGCATGACCGGTCTCGTTTCCGGTTCGGCCATCGCCAACGTGGTGACGACGGGCACCTTTACCATCCCGTTGATGAAGAAGGTCGGATTCCCGGCCGAGAAGGCGGGCGCCGTCGAAGTGGCCTCATCGACCAACGGTCAGTTGACGCCGCCGATCATGGGAGCGGTGGCCTTCCTGATGGTCGAGTACGTGGGTATCACCTACGTCGAGGTCATCAAGCATGCGGCCCTGCCGGCGCTGATCTCCTACGTGGCGCTGGTCTACATCGTCCACCTGGAGGCCGTAAAGGCCGACCTCAAAGGTCTGCCCAGGCGCTCGCCGCCCAACTTCGTGCGCAGTCTCGGCATGTTCCTGGCCACTTTCATCGGTCTTGCGGTCCTTTGCGTTGTTTCCTATTACGGCCTTGGCTGGATGAAGGGAGCCTTCGGTGGGCTGACACCTTGGATTGCCGCCGTCATCGTGGCTGCCGCTTATGTCGGCCTGGTCAAGTATGCGACCAGATTCCCGAAACTGGATACGTCCTTCGAGATCGTCGAGCTGCCGGAACCGGGCCCGACCATCAAGGCCGGCCTCTATTACCTGCTGCCGGTCTTCGTGCTGGTCTGGTGCCTGACCGTCGAGCGCCTGTCGCCGGGTCTATCGGCCTTTTGGGCGACGGTATTCATGCTGTTCATTCTGCTCACCCAGAAACCGCTCAAGGACCTGTTCCACGAAACCGGTGAAACGGTGGCCACGGGATTGCGCCACGGCGTTGCGGACATGCTCGAAGGCATGATCAGCGGTGCGCGCAACATGATCGGCATCGGCGTCGCAACAGCGGCGGCCGGCATGGTCGTCGGCACCGTGACCCTGACCGGCGTCGGCTTGGTTATGGCCGAGTTCGTCGAGTTCATCTCGGGTGGTTACGTGCTCCTGATGCTCTTTTTCACGGCGATCCTCAGCCTGATCCTGGGTATGGGCCTGCCGACGACGGCCAACTACATCGTCGTTTCGTCACTTATGGCGCCGGTTATCGCCACAGTCGGTGCGGAACAGGGTCTTATCGTGCCGTTGATCGCGGTTCACATGTTCGTCTTCTATTTCGGAATCCTGGCCGACGATACTCCACCCGTGGCCATGGCCGCCTTTGCGGCGGCCGCCATCTCGGGAGGCGATCCGATTCGTACCGGTCTACAGGGATTTGCCTACGATATTCGGACCGCGATCCTGCCGTTCCTGTTCATCTTCAATACGGAACTGCTGATGATCGGGGTCGAGACCTGGTACCACTTGCTGATCACGATCATCACGGCGGTCACGGCCATGCTGTTGTTCGCGGCGGCGACCCAGGGTTTCTTCATCGCCCGATGCAAGGCCTGGGAAGTGGTGGCGCTGCTGCTCGTCGCCTTCACTCTGTTCCGGCCGGGATACTGGATGGACCAGATGATCCCGCCGCTGGTCGAAGCGCCGGCGACTAACCTCTACGAGGTTGCGGGATCGCTACCGGAGAACGCCCAGATCCGTGTCCGCGTGCTCGGCGTCGATTTCGACGAGAAACAAGTCGACAAGACCGTCATGTTGCCGGTCGGGGCGGCCGGGGACGGTAAATCCCGGCTGTCGCAAGCCGCCGGCCTGGAGTTGCGCGAGGAAGAAGGCAAACTCGTCATCGACATGGTGCAGTTCGGCAGTGCCGCCGACAAACAGGGTCTCGGCGAACTGGACACCGGTGAAATCGCCAACGTCATCATGGCCTCGGATCGTCCGGCCAAGCAGTGGTTGTATATTCCCGCACTGCTGTTGCTGGCCCTGGTCATCATTCTACAGCGCGGTCGGAAGCGTAAACTCGAAGCGGTCACGGCGTAAGGAGAGAGACCATGTACAAGAACGTCCTGTTGTCCGTCGACCTCGGCCAGGAAAGCTCCTGGAAAAAAGCACTACCGACGGCGGTCCAGCTCTGTCAGACCTCAAGCGCAACGCTTCACGTAATGACCGTGGTGCCCGATTTCGGCATGAGCATCATCGGTCAGTATTTCCCGGAAGGTTACGAGAAGGAAGTGGCCAACAAGGTGATGGAGCAACTCCGTTCCTTCGTCGGCGAACATGTTCCTGACGACGTGCCGGTCCAGCACATCGTGGGCGAGGGCAACGTCTATGAGACCATCCTCAAGATGGCGGGCAAAATCGGATGCGACCTCATCGTAATGGCGTCACACCGTCCGGAACTTCAGGATTATCTACTGGGACCCAACGCGGCGCGCGTCGTTCGCCACGCCAAGTGCTCGGTGCTGGTCGTCCGCGGCCAGTAACGCAGCTCTATCACCCAAAGAAAAACCGCCGCTCCTTTCGGGGCGGCGGTTTCGATTCCGAACCGGAGAAATCAGGTCATTTGCCGCCGCTTTTCAGGTAGGCGATGATCGCCTTGCGATCCTTTTCCTTCTTGAGCCCGGCGAAAGCCATCTTGGTTTTCTTGACCAGCCCCTTCGGTTTTTTCAGGTATTTGTCGAGGGTCGCCTCGTCCCAGGTTAGCCCCGACGCCTTCATTGCCTTCGAATACTTGTAGCCTTTGACGGCAGCGGCCGGCTGGCCGACGATGCCGTGCAGGTTGGGGCCGACCTTGTTCTTGCCGCCTTCCTTGATGGTGTGGCAGGCCTTGCATTTTTTCCAGACCTTTTCGCCATGGCCGTCGGCCATCGCCTCGCTGGCAGCCATGCCCGAAAGGGCCAACGTCATACCCATCACGGCAACGCCGGCCGCCTTCTTAATCGTGATCATTAGTGTCCTCCGATCTGGTTCGATAGCAAAAAAAACGGGCACCATTTCGCCCGACGAATTCCTTGGCCCATCTGATACCCTTATCGGAGGGCCGAATTCAACCCCATTCAACGAAGGGGCGTTCGAAATATCATCCGCGGCCACCAATGCTGAGCTTGGAATTTGGCCGATTTGTGGCGAGGCCGGACTTTAGGTGGGGTCGGCGAGGTCGCGCCAGATCGCGTATTCCTCACGGAAACGGCTTAACGACTGCCAGACCTTGGCAAACGTCCGGTCGGCCTCACTCTGTTCGGCAATGACGTCATTCCAGGCCCGGCGAAACGCGGCCAGGAAGGTCGACAGCTGCGTCCCTTGTTTGGCTAATGTCTTCAGTGCGGCGAACTGGCGGGCCTCGCTCGCCGCAAGGCCGTGTCGGACGTTGTCACCGCATACCGTCTCGATCTGCGCTTTCGCTGTCTCCGGCAAGCCTTTCCAGTCGTCGCGGTTGATCATCAGGTCGAACAGCGATGCCGGCTGGTGCCATCCGGGGAAGTAATAGTGCCCGACCTGCTCATGGACGCCGAGCGCCAGGTCGCTTTCCGGCTGCGAGAATTCCGCCGCGTCGATGCTGCCGGACTCGAAGGCGATGAATACGTCTGTGTCGCCGATGTCGAGCGTCTCGACGCCGAGCTTATTGAGAACTTCGGCGCCGAGGCCACTTGTCCGCATGCGAAGTCCCGCGAGGTCGTTGAGCATCTCGATCGGCTTCCTGAACCAACCCGAGGCCTCCGTCGACGCCATTCCGCAGATGATCGCGTGGATGCCGAAGCGGTTGTAGAGGGCTTGATACAGGGCCTTGCCGCCACCGCCGTAGTACCAAGCCAGGTATTCCTGAGCCGAGGGACCAAATGGTATGGACGAGAACAGATGGAACGCCGGAGCCTTTGCGGACCAGGCAGCCGAGTTTGCGAAAGCCGCTTCGACGGTGCCTGAGCGGACCGCTTCGAACATTTCGGCGACGGGAACAAGTGTGCCGGAATCATGGTAAGCCAGTGTAATCTGTCCGCCCGATACACGCCGGACCTCGTCCTCAACCCGTTTGGCCAATTCCGCGACCTGCGGAACCGAGCCGGAAACGGCGCTGGCCATGCGCCAATTGACGGGCGTGCCGCCTTCGTCTGTCTGCGGAAAGGCTGGGGCGCTGAGCGCATGGGTCCTGGTGTCGCCAGCCGCCGCTACGGGTTTGTTCGTGGCCGGCTCGTTCAATCCGGGGATTCTCTGATCGAAATTGGGGCCGATCACGTTGCTCCCGAGGACGATCCCGACGACAAGGCCGATGAACACCCCGATGATCACGTTGCGCATGGCGCCACTCCCTCAAGACCCCGCCCGCTTTCGTGATTCCGCTTGTTCTTATCGTGGGCGGCGGATCGTTCCCGTTTCAGGCCCGAAACACCGTTACGCTATCGCAGGGCCCGTTGGCGGACAAGGCGAAAGCTGGGTGGCGGCCCCGGACAGTCAGGGTGTGGCCCGACCGGGAATAAGCGGTTAATGTCCGCACATGAAAAACGACTCCAACCCCCTGCCGCTAAAGGGCGGCGTCGACCATTTCAATGCCGGGCGCCTCGAAGCCGCGGAAGCTGCGTTTCGTCAGGTCCTCGAACGCTCACCCGATCACCCGGACGCCCTGCACCTGTTGGGTCTGACGCTTTCCCGAATGGGGCGCAACGAGGATGGAGCCGACTACGTTCGCCGGGCCCTTGATAAACAACCGGGGAACAGCGCCTTTCGAAAGAATCTTGGTCAGATCTTGATGCAGATGCGCGACATCGAAGGCGCCACCGATTGTTACGAACGGGTCCTCGCGGCGGAGCCGGGGGATGTCGAAGTCTTGATCCAGAGCGGTATTCTGAAGGCCATGGCCGGCGACGTCGCGGGCGGTGATGAGCGCCTCAGGCGCGCCGCCGCCCCTGCCGACCCCAGGCCGCGCTATAATCTGGGCGTCATGCGCCTTGAGAACGGAGAGCCGGAGAAGGCTGCGGAGTATTTCCGCGAAACCGTTCATCTGGCGCCGAAAAACTGGGAGGCTTACCTCAACTGGGGCCGCGCCCTGACCGATCTCGGCAAACCGGGCGCGGCGCTGGAGGTCTACCGCCGGGCAGCCGAATTGCAGCCCAATAACCCGCTCGTGCTCAACAATTTGGGCCTGGCGTTGCTCGGCGAGGACAGTCTGGAGACCAGCATTGAACATCTGCAGCGCGCCATCCAGGCGGCGCCACAATTCGCCGAGGCCCATTGCAATCTGGGCCTCGTCTACCGGCGCGCCGGGCGCCTCGAGGAGGCCGAGCGGGTCCTGGTCCGGGCCCTCGAATTGGATCCCAAATCGGAAAAGGGGCTGGCGACCCTTGGCACGATCCGGTTCATGCAGGGCGATCTCGCCGAGGCCTGGGACTTCCGCTGCCGACGGTTCGAACGGCCGGGTTTCGGCGGGCGTTATGCGGCCTGGCCCCTTTGGCGCGGCGAGGACCTTGCCGGCAAGACCATCCTAGTGTGGGGCGACCAGGGTGTCGGCGACGAGATCCTGTTTGCCTCCATGCTGCCCGACCTGGCCGCATCCGGCGGGCGCGTCCTGTTTCATTGCGACGACCGCATGGTGCCCGTCTACGGGCGTTCCCTGCCCGCCGTCACGGCGGTTTCGCGAGATACCGACCCGGAGGCCGCGGCCGGCAATCCGATCGATTACCAGATCCCCTTGGAGGGACTTGGCGTCCACTTCCGCCAGAGCATCGATTCCATTCCCGAGATCCGGTCGATCATCACCGCCGATCCCGACCTCACCGAGAAAAAGCGGGCGGCCTACCGGCAAGGAGACGATTTGACCCTGGTCGGTATTTCCTGGCTCAGCACCAACAGGGAGCTGGGCAAGGACAAGGCCATCGATCTCGCCAAGTTCTCGGCCCTGCCGCTTGGGCCCAATGTGCGACTTGTCGACCTCCAGTACGGCGACACGGCGGAACAACGCCAAAGTTTCGAACGGGAAACCGGTCACGCCATCCTGCACGACGACGGTTTCGATCAGTTGCGAGACCTGGAGTCCTTTGCCGCTCAGGTCGCGGCCATGGATGCGGTGGTCAGCGTTTCGTCGACGACGGCTCATTTTGCCGGCGGTCTCGGCGTTCCGGCCTTCGTCATGCTCAATACGGTGCCGCTCCACTACTGGTTCCTCGATCGTGAAGACAGCCCCTGGTACCCATCGCTCCGCCTGTTCCGGCAGGATCAGCGAGGACACTGGGACGGCGTATTGGCCGCTGTCGGCGAGGCCCTGCAATCGGCCATCAACGACACCGGATCACGGTGAGTGGCTACCAGTAGACGATTTCACCGGCATCGCCGATCTTGGCCCGCCGGGGCGGTTTCGGCTTGGCGTCGAAGCCGTCGCGGAAATCGACGAAATAGCGCAGGCGCGGGTGTGCCTCGAGCGCCTCATTGAAAAGCTCGAGCCACCATTCCGGCGCCTCCACGGTGCAGTGCGCGTTCTCGCCGTTGGGTAGGGTCTTGCGGGCCGGGTACAAAGCGACGTTGACGTAGACGAACTCGCGGGCCAGGGAAAATATCTCGCCGATGATCCACGGCAGGTCCTCTTTCGGGCAATGTTCCATGACATCGGTGGACAGGACGCCGTCGAAGGTCTTGGTCGGGAACGTCGAGAAAGGGCCGTAGGCCGGATCGTAGCACCCGATCTCGTTGACGCTCCAGAAGGTCTTCAGGTTGGGCAGTTCGCGCCCGTCCGGTAGCTTGACCGGCTTCTCGTACTGCTTGCCCTTGCCGGCGCCGTAGTCGAGCAGGGTTCTGCTGCCCAGCACACCGATGATGAGATGGATGTTGGATGCGTGCTGAGGGAAACTGCGCCCGTCGAATGTCTGCTCCGCCGGTTTGCCCTCGTCGGGGATTCCGTGATCGTGCATCTCCTTATAGAGCGACAGCAGTTCTTGGTAGCGCGGGCTCGGGTTCTCGCGGGAATACGTGGTCATTGGCGCCTCATTCGATTGGCGCGCAGTCTAGGTGGGCGAAGAGACGGTGTCACGGCCGTATTCGGCGACAATGGCGGGATCAAAGTTTTTGCCAGCCGGTTCCCTCATGGCCGAAGCGGAAGTGGTCGGGATGCAGAACCTCGGCCAAAATCTCCAGCGATTCCGCCAGTCTCGGTCCAGGCCGGTTGAAGTACTGGTTGCCGTCGGCAATGTAGACCCGATCGGACTTGACGGCCCGCAAATCCGGCCAACCCGGCCGTTCCGTGAGCGCCGGCAGATCGCGCCGTATTTTGGCGATGTCGTAGCCGCAGGGCAGGACCAGGATGACGTCGGGGTCGGCAATGGTCAGGGCCTCCCAGGCGATCCAAGGTGAATGCTCGCCGGCCCGGCCGAGGACGTCGCGTCCCTCGGCCATGGCGACCAGTTCCGGCACCCAGTTGCCGGCCGCCATCAGGGGATCGATCCATTCGATGCAGGCGATGGTCGGTTGCAAAGGCAGGCCCCGGGCTTCGTCTTCAACGACCGCCATTCGCCTCCGTATCTCGCCGACCAGGCGATCACCCGCCGGCTCGTCGCCGAGGGCGTGGGCGACGGCGCGGATATCGGACCAGACATCGTCCAGGCCATTGGGTTCCAGCGATACGATTTCGGGCGCGGCGCCGGTCCAATCGGCGAGCGCGCGTTCCAGATCCTTCGGGCTCGCCGCACAGACCTCGCATTGGGTCTGCGTGACGATGACGTCGGGGGCGAGCTCTTTCAACCGCGCGCCGTCGACGGTGTAGACCGACAGCCCCTGTTCGACGATGGATTTGACTTGGCCGTCGATGGCGCGGCTGGCCGCGTCCGTATCGATCTTCGAGGTCGTACAGGCCGGCAACGCCTCGACTGCCGGCGGATAGTCGCATTCATGGGAGCGGCCGACGAGGGAGTCCTCGAAGCCCAATGCGCAGACGATCTCGGTGGCGCTGGCCAGCAAGGTGACGACGCGGGGTTCGCTCATGGATAGGTGACCTTGGGCCTAGATTGCGACTGATACTCAAAACACATGAGGCCCGTAACGAACGGTTTCAATCGGCCTGCGATGGTATGAGGAAATTGGTCGGAGTGAGTGGATTCGAACCACCGGCCCCTGCCTCCCGAACGCATAGGGCCCGCGACCAGTTTTGTCGGTTTCGCCCAAGTGGCCCAAATCTAGGCCCAAATGGCCCAAATGTTCCAAGTGTGTTTACGGTCTTTGGTACCATGTACCACCGGCCCCTGTCCTACAGCTTCATTGCATACACCCGCCGTCGCGTTGAACGTCCGCCCTGGTTTCGCGAGCGGACGGGTGTCGAAGGCCCGAACTTATGCTGCCATCCCACCGTTAGCGACATGAGGCTCAACAACTTGGGAGCCGCTTTATCCGATTTGCGGACTTAAGAGCTCACCCTCTTCGTCTGGGTTTGATGGTGGTCTCAACGGATCGACCCAACAACTTTAGGGGCTGTCCTAGCTAAGGACGTTTTTGTCTCGAATTCACCCATGTCTTTAATTGGTTAAGCAGTTCCCGGTGATCGCCTCCATTGAACCGCCATTCGCACTCCTTTAGGAACAGGTGAAAGCTCTGTTTCGGGATGCCGTTAAAGCGCCGCAGATGCCGCTTCGCCTGGTTCCAGAAGTTCTCGATCCCGTTGATGCGATTCC
>Ga0209680_1000456_pt1 | contig 11263 bp, 5 predicted proteins | sample WorMetLIZISLAND1_FD_187413 | JGI IMG/M metagenome (GOLD analysis project Ga0209680, IMG submission 187413) | Marine gutless worms symbiont microbial communities from Max Planck institute for Marine Microbiology, Germany - Olavius loisae LIZARD... ... | reverse complement strand
GTTAACCACCATATAGTAAAAATTAAAGCCGGATAAGTTCTTCACGGGCAAGCCATCTTAGAACTGTGGGGTGCCACTGAAGCATGGTGCACAATTTTACTTACAGCCCGACATAAGCGAGCACACACCGCCTTAGTTCCAGCCGGTGAAGGCTGGTACTCGATTTACCTACCCCAGAGGGATAGAAGGCTGAGTTGAGCTGGGTGCCTGATAATGCCCGGACCGGGAATCGAACACATGACCGCTAGGTCAGAAGCCCGAAGCGCTAACCACTGCACCACCAAGACGAGGTCACTTGATGTTACAAGTAAGTAAGTAAAATGTAGTTTTGTATAGCAAACAATCGCCAAAGCCCCTAATGCGCTGTATGCACTAGTACTCTGAGAGAAAAATTGTCTTTAAAGAATGTCCAAAGCTAGTAGCATTGTGACTAGTGTCATGCAACAGAGTTCCACAGTCTCAGATCTGCTATCTGTTATCACCCATGTGGTCGGTTGGCCCTGTGCTGGAATAATCAACCAGACTTCATCACCGACTGTTCGTCATCGTGCACTTTCAAACAATATATCTGGAGACTTACCTTCCAGTCTATCATTTTGAATACATATCAGCCTATATTAAGACAGGTGGTGGTAGTAGTACATAGCAGCACAGTAGTAGCCTACGCTGCTTACGAAGCTTTAACCCTTTGACACCCAATGTTGTATTATGTTTATAGCTATAAAGCATCCTGTGCCAGACCGGGTAAAGCCGTCACTTATAATTTTTGACATCCGGCTGTGTGAAAAATTACAACTGACTGCTTAACCCGGTCTGGCACAGGATGCTTTATAGCTATAAACATATTACAACATTGGGTGTCAAAGGGTTAAAATTGTATGTTTTACATCACATTTAGATTACAAGGTAAAGGCAGCGCAGATTTGTTTCTCAAGAGACCACTATGAAATGTTTGCGGCAATGACATGGGGTCAAGTCCAACTAAGTTCGAGAACGACGTCAAAAGATCAAAATCAATTAGTCTACTGCATACAATAACTGCATCAATGGTTGATAAAACACAAATTATTGCACACCCCCGGACCAACACGCACACAAAGATGATGGCAACTTTCCACACTTACCCGTGTTCATCTCTTGATACAAATGCGTGCTCAGCTAACTGGCTAGCACTCTGCTTGGATTTGATTGGATTGAGCAGTGTTTTACGTCCCCGCCAACACAGCATAGGTTGCATAGGTTATATGGGAGACGGTTTTTACAGGTCAAAAGACCCAACCAACAGTATCAAAGTACTGAAGGAACAAATAGTACACAGACAAATCAAACATACAATAAGCAGACATGAACACAAAACACAGCAAGTCCCCTAGTCTACAATAATATGAGATGACTAGGAAACAGCTCACACAGAGCGCAGGGTTGCCAGGCCTGAACGGCGGTGGGGCTGCCGCCACGGTACCCCTTACACATCTGGAGGATCAGTCCGTAGATGATCACACACTAGCTATATTGCTGTCAGTGGCTCAGTCAGTCAGTGTAGCACAACATGACACATGTCTGCCTTTGGGACAGCACATTGGTTCTGTATATGATACATTCCTCGGCACAAGCACATACAAGGAACGTGTGTAAGGTTTTTTCACGTTTTTATATTCAATACATAACACAAAAATATATCAGAATGACTGGAATGACCTTTGCCAAACACAAAGTAGTCACAAAGTGACATGAGTGACTTGGTTTTCTGTTCACTGGAGCCAATCTTGCTTGTGAGTAAATACTCCAGACCAACGACGGCGATGTGGTCTTGAAGGTTGTGACCGACCGGCAGATCCATATGAACTGGAATCTACAGTCAGTCAATCAATATATCAACATATCAATGAATGAATCAATGAATCAATCAATCAACAGTACAGGATTTCACAGCATATCACCAAGGCTTGAAGACATGTCATGAATCAGTACTCAGTCCGAGACTGTGGAACTCTCTGCCTAGACTGTTGCTGTTGACACTGGCCACAACACTACTAGCTTTGGACATTCTTTCAAGACACTTTTTCTCTCAGAGTACTAGTGCACACAGCGCATTAGGGGCTTTGGCGATTATGAGCTATACAAATCTACGTTTTATTTACTTACTTACCAAAAGAACTCAGAGTTGAGTACAAACTCAGCGGCGTTATGATGCCCATGTGTCTCTGAGTACCTGGCAAACTCTTGCCTACCAGTTTCAGACCTCGATGCTCAACAGCATCAGCGTTTCGCCAATCATCAACTGTCATACCATGTTACCATTTGAGCATGTATGGCTGTCAGACCTTCTCTGTGGATGGCCTGACTTTCTGGAACACTCTCTGAGAATTTATGCTATCCTTCCTTCAGTTTTCATAGTTATAAGTGCCAAATGACAAATTACCTGCATATCTAGCACATGCAGGGGTTCAGTGACAATGTGCATTACATATCTACTCACTTACTCACTAACTAACTTGATAGTGGCCTCATCAAGATTCATAACAGAGACATATGTAGCCCAGGATGGTGGTGCCGTGGCTTAGCAGTAACGCACTGGTCTCAATCAACGTAGTTACTCTACGCCGGGCCCAGTTAATACTTGGATGGGTGACCATCTGCAAGCGGGTAAACTATCTCGGTATGTAACCAGCCACCTATGTTAACTCAGCCTTCCATCCCTTCAGGTAGATAAATCAAATACCAGCATTTCTGGCTGTGGTTAAGGCGGGATGCATTCACTAGTGTCTGTGAGCCCTTACGGCAGATGGCGTCCCACAGCTGTATGGTGAGGTTTCCTCATAAAGAGCTATGTGCTCCTTTAACCTTTAAGTAAAGATCTCTATGATGTAGTCAACGTACGTCGAATGATTCCAGGTGTCGACGTGGTCCAACGCCAGACAACATCAGGAGCTGAGGTGAACCGATCGCTCCAGCCGACACTATGACTTCCTTCCTCGCACGGACCTGTGTCAGCGTGTTATTACGGAGGAATTCAACGCCGTATGCTGCTCCACTTCTCAGCAGAATCTACAGCAAAACCACTTCATATACTCATATCTCAAGTTGCCATGTGCACCGGATGGATGGACAGGGGCCAGTGATTAAGTAAGTAACACAGCCACACACACAGACTAGTTTAATGGCTAGTTTACACCAGTAAGTAAGTGGTGAATTTATATAGCGCATAAACTGCAATACCTCTAATATGCTGTATGTACTAGTACTCTGAGTCTGATTGAAAACAACCGAGTTTTAAGCAGATGTATAAAACTGTCAGTGTTAAGCGTCGGATCACACAGATCACACAAGATCTGTCAGACGAGACAGATGCCAGGAGTATCATAACTGCTTCCCCTTCAGAGGACTAGAGGAGACCACCAGGACGTCCTCGAACCACGTGGATGAAGACTATCCAGCAAGACCTGAGATCAAACAATCTCTCACTGGATGAGGCGATAACTGGCTCAGAATCGTCCACTCTGGAGACTGATGTCTGCGTTTGGCGCTACGCACCCCTAGTGGTGCATGCCACACAAGAAGAAGAATAAAATGTTCGCTTGTGTTGGGTTGCAAGTAAAATTTTGTGACACCCCAACCCCATAGTTATGAGATGGCTTTCTAATGAAGAACTTACCTGGCTTTAACTTTTTAACGATAACTTAACCACGTTGGACCAAATTTCCATCAACTAGATGGCCGCAGATAATGTGTATCGCATGGCCCATCTGCACTGCCTGCTGATTGCACTAATGACTTTTGCAAAATCAACCAAACATCGTCGCTGTTAATAGCTCAGTAAATGCTCAAATTTCGATACTACACCCATGTTTAGAGGTGATTCTATCACAGTCGTGTAAAACCGACTGGTCACCGAAAACTAGGATGCTGTGGCAATCAGCTTCAGGAAGACTTTCAATGATATGTAAAGCCATTTTGACTCAATACCGGATTGTAACAGACAGACAGACAGACAGACGGATGGACACCAATCGACAGCAAATACTGCACTTAGCGTGGGTCGGGTAAAAATGTACATCTTGTGAACGGTACATGAGACATGAATTCAACGCGGCTAATGTTGCTGATTCATACCCTGTTGACGTGGGCGCCGGTAGCAACATGAAGGTTGTCGCGGTTCATTGCAGGTAGCAGGTAACTGTTTGCAATGCTCCATCGTCGTCCCCAGCTCACTGTCGCCAGAGTGTGAGCTACGCCTGACCATCCACGCAATCAGCAACCATGGACTTAACTATCTTAATAGTGATGATGATGATGAGTTGAAAAGTTATGTTCGCCCGATCTTACAGCTAGAAACAGTCACGAGCATGCTGGTGATATGCTCTGATAAACAGTTCAGTTTTCAGATCACGACGGAACGAGGATGTAAGATGGCAGCTGCGTAGCGGTGATGAAAGAGAACTGTCATCCGTCTACGTTAGGTTCAATCTAATTCCGCTCATGTGTTCCTCACATGTCACGTCTGTTGAATAATTCATCATGTATACTGGGCCGTCACCAAAAAGTGCCTTGGTGATTCTTGAAAGTGGTCCAACGAATAAATGTCATGCTAATGTTTTACAGGTTCAAAATGCTTAACTTTAAAAAAAAGTTTAAATAAAAACATGTAAATTCATCATAATTAATCTCAGCAGTAATCAAGTATAGTAAACACATAGGTTAATATGGGGATTGCACACTAGGTCCAGTGCAGTCTTCAGTGTTAGATGGTAATATGCACGCACCAAATGATAAGGCAATCGCCATGGTTCAAATCCCAGAAATTCTCTGTGCTCTACATTTCTGTTCCATTCCGGTAAAGAAAATCTCCATACACAGTCACACACACACACTGGATTATACTCGTCTCAAACAGCCTAACTTCATTGCATGAAGACCAGGAAAATCAAGGACTAGTTTTCATCCACTTTAACATCTCCATCAACTCAATCCTCGAAGATATGAGCAGAAAACAATTTCTTCACTTTTTCGTTCCCAGTGACCTTGATCTTTGATCCCAAATTTGCTCCCGTAGTTACTCCTGTTCTGCACTATGTTTCTACTAAATTATAAGTTTCTGTTGCTTTCCTGCTTCAAAAAAATCGAAGGCACTGGATGGACAGGATTAAACACTTAATGCAACCCCCTAGGGAGTCCCGCATAATAAAGCACTTGACTCTCATAAGACACATTCACTGACTGACACAGGACGCTACTTACCAAACTGTTTCTGAGCGGTGACATCGACGTGATCAAAGCCGAGTTCTTGACCCGCAAGAACAAACTTATCGGCAAGCAGAGTGCTTGCCATATCGTCCACGACCACTGGACCATCAGTGCCATGGTAGACTAGATGCGAAACAACCATCACAGCAGTGACAGACAAGATGCATAGGTGAAAACAATTCTCACTCAGTTTCTGTTGGTGATCTCGAAAAACACCCATTTTCAGAGGAACTGCGAATATTTATGACGGCTTTAGGGAAATGAAATTCTAAACAGACAACTGCTGCATATAACCTTGACCATGTTTTGAACCAACCAGAAAACCAATTAAACAAAAGAAGCGATTACACTGAAGTTAATGCCCTCTACCAACTATGCCACTAGTCCTAATGTCATGCACAACTTGTCAATTTTATCACCTTAATCTGACCATTCATCAGCTTCTTAGAGCCCATTAAACTATCTCAGTGTATCTTACAGCAATGTGAATATAAGGTTAATATGGACACATAGCCAGTCGACTTACGTGATGTTTTGAAGAACGAGTTCTTGTTGTTTTCCGACTTAATGAAGTACGGCAATACGTCCTCGTAGCTCCAGCCCGTGGCACCCATTGACGCCCACACATCATAGTCCTCGGGGTTCCCGCGGGCGTATATCATGTTGCTGAAGCTGTCTGACCCGCCAAGCATCCGACCACTTGGCATAAACACTTGCTGAGAACACAGCCAAATGACAGATTGACAAACACAGTACTTAGGTTTATTATCAGCTGTAGCCTTACAACTAAACAAGGAAATTAACAATTAAAATAACAACGAAACTGCAATTATTACATGCTCAACTGCCTGCCTGACTTTCTGGAACTCTCTACTGGACAACGTGAGTAATCTGTCCATCAGTTTTGACCGTCCAGAAAACTGGATGAAATTTTAGACAACTTCTTATCTCTGCACTTAACTAACCGATTGGTAGGCAATTGTACAGACGATGCAATTTGCTTGTGTTGTAAACTGCAGTCAAACTAAAAGGATAAACTACAGAAAATCAATTCTGAGTGTTCATATTGAAGTTTCAATCAACAGCAGTTGTAGAAAAATCAGATCTGGCAAAAACCCGATCCGACTGGATATTAAGCGTATCTGATATCTGGAAAAAGTCAATAACCAGACATTCCTACGGAAAACAGGGCTGCAGAAGGACAGCTGCAATGCACATATCAAAAAATTTGTTCGACAACTGTTCCAAGTAATCGGACACAGGAATGACAGCAACAAAAGAAGTTAGTCACAATAGCGTTTAACACGCCAATCAACACAATGCAGGTCATTTCAGAGAAGATCTTCAAAATCAGGCAATCAAATGGTGTATCTAGACTCCCAACAAAAATACCCATTACCTTAGTACGGTGGTCTTTAGATGCAAACTAAAACAATATTAACGGTGCAACTTTCTCGTCATTTTTATGGCACAACCCATGCTGCTATCCGCCTGCACATTTTTTTCAGTCCTGACAATATTATTGACACCAGAACGTGTGGCCAGAAATGAAAAACAGAAAGTCTGCTCGTTGAATGCAAGAAAGTTAAAAGGCATCTTTCTGTTCCTGAGGACAGAGAAAATGGCACAAAGTCAAACCCGGTTGTCAAAGCTCTGACAGCAGATCTTCTGTGGCTCAGACTTATATCTCCAGTCGATGTTCGTCCGATGGTGATCAAACGCGGTCGCCGGCATTCCAAGGACATCGCGGTTGATGCCCTCGACACCAGATTCCAGCAGCAGAACCTTCACCCGTGGGTCTTCAGAGAGCCGGTTGGCAAGAACACACCCTGCAGTGCCTGCACCAACTACAAGACAAACAGTTACACACGTTCGTCTTCGTTAGGCAACATTTGTTAACCATTTTGCCATTTATAATGTCATAAAAGGGGTTCTTAACCATTTGAGTCCCAGTGAAACAGTCTGGTTTCCCGGAGTCTTTTTTAATCTGGACTGTGGGATCTCATGCTCCGAGTTTGCACAAGTTTGTGTCCAAAGCATGGGATATCATTCAGTCTGGACTCAGGAATAACCCAGGTTTGAGTTCAGGCAAGAGTCACAGTTGGCTTGCCAGACATACTTTTCAGTCTACAGATATAGTACTATCACTGAATATACTGGCAAGACGAAATATCAAGAGATGTGCCAAATATGCCAAAATTTATGTGTTCGTTGGTGACATGGTTTGGATATAAACCTTCGTGCTTTAAAAGAGATGCCCAAAGCTGGGGTTTACAAACATAATGACGCCATAAAACACTGGCGACAATTGTATCAGTGCTTGCTGCAGATGGAACTATTTGACTAGTTTTCACTAAACTGTAATCGGTGATAAACATACATTGGGTCAGTCCTAACAAAAGTGAAATGAAACCTAAAGTACTAAGAGATTATGAAGTAGTTTTCTAAAATTTCTTAACATATCTCCCTTTCCGATGAATTCACAGACATCTTAACATTTCCAGATGAAATAACTCTTAAACAATATACACCAAAAACGAAATAAAACAACTGACAACATATTTCAGCAATACGTACCAATGACGTAGTCATATGCGAAATTTATCTTATCGGCGACCAAAGATCGATAAGGAAGACTTTCCCAGACGAGGAAGAACAAGCACGAGATAACAGTGATGAGTAGCAGCAGATGAGCAAACATGACGTCACCTGTCAATCACACACAATACAGTCACAGCTTGATCCCACACATGGTTGCAGCTCCATAGATCTGGAACTCTTTAATAGATGAGTGAGTGAGTGGGCAGTGTTTTACGTCCCCACCAACACAGTATAGGTTATACAGGAGACGGTTTTTACAGGTCAAAAGACACAACCAACAGTATCAAAGTACTGAAGGAAGATCTACAAAAGAGAAAGAAAACAAAGAAAACAACTAAATACTGATATACGTAGACAATAATGAACACACAAAACGATATACACAGAATAAGCACAGCAAGTCCCCTAGTCTACACTAATATGGGGTGACTAGGGGACGGCTCCCACAAAGGGCAGGGTCGCTAGGCCTGAACGGCGGTGGGGCTGCCGCCGTGGTACCGCCACCCTTTAACAGATTTTGTCGTCAGTCTGTTCATCTGGGCAGCACATGTAGAGTAAGTATAAGTAAAGTATATGTTGATTTGTATAGGCACTTATAGTACGTTAACAAACCTCTAATGTGCTCACGAGACCATATGGGATCACACAGTGTTACCTGACACTCGACAGAGGTGATTCTCACGCCTTTACCCCAGCGTATGTGTCTCTTATGTCTGTGATGAAGCTGTTCATTTAGCTCAAGTCGTGGAGCCCAGTGAGACCACATGTGTCTGTAGCATTGTCCTCAGTCAAGAGGTTGTGGTCACCTGTAGCAGGCCGCCAGCAGAGTTGTGTTGAGTATGTGTTGTGTTCTAACCACAATGCCTCCCAATGAGACTCATGGCCCTGTACTACCAGGGCAGACAGTCCTCAAGATGGAGTTGTCTATTATGGACCAACAGACAGACCTCCCAGTAGGATGATTGACAGGCCTTGTAGTGTACCATTTATTTATTCTGCCTGGCTTAACAACATTGTTTTTTAAGCATACTATTCCATATTTGGCTGAACAGTGAACACCATGTGACCGGCCATGCCCAACACACTTACTACGTCAGGCAAATCAGCTGCTCTGGCAGACAGCATTGTCCTCTCTGATTCAATATTTCGCTGCAGTAGAGACTATACTGTGCCCCATAGTCATTGAAACAGCCACCAGTCACAGATTATAGACAACACTCACGAACACTGTGGCGACATAATAAATTAATCTCAGCATATATATATATTCATGAAATCCAGGCCAAACAGCCACCCTGGTGGCGAGCTTAAATCCCGACCCACAGATGTGGCTAGCCACCATAGGCATCTCGAATACTGCAGCTTAACCACCTAACCTAACCGGCTAGAGTGAGATTTAATGGGCGCTAGTTATTCTTAATGTGGATTTAATTGGCAGCTTTTGTTGTGATTTTCAGTTTAGTTGTTTAGTTTTGTGACGGGGTGGAGTACGTGAGCTCCCAGCTTAAATTATGGTACTAGTGTATATCTCAGACGTCAACTAGTACACCAATATACTTCATTCTATGTACAATTTAATATCACTAGTACACTGTTGAAAGGTCACTTACAAATTCATATAATTCGTACATGACAAACTAGTTTCAGTTAGGTTGGCTAGCCTATATCATACTGTAGGTCGCCATGTCACACTAATTCTATCGATATCAGTCAGTTTTAGAACAGTTGGGATGGCGGCTGCTTTCTTCACATTTACCAAAATTACTAAAAATAAAAGTGAATGAAGTAAATAACATAAAAATCGCACTTTCAGTTATCACGCAAAGTACAGCGCCCGTTAATCTTCACTCGTCCCCCAACAGGCTACGAGGATGACTAGATTTTAGGGCAATCGGCGACGCGATCACAAATTAGTCATCACAGCACCAGTCTAACGTAATATAACACAACATGCAGTTACCATCAAACTAAATTCGGCTACAAAACTTCATCCGTGTGACAGTGAAGAAAATTAATCCTCAAATATTGAAAAATAAAACGCCACACCCACTCACAATGAATATCTAATTCAGTTTGGGAATGGGATCAGAAGTTAGTGAGTTTCCAGATACCCGTTATCGAATTTATAGGCTGTAAATCCGGTTACTAAAACGTACGGTTACCGGTAGTCATGAGTGGGTATCCGGTCTGCCTAACTCGCGTAAAAGATAATATTTTCTTATGAAATTAGGCAATTCTGTCGCAGATATATTCGTAATCAAGCACACGCAATTTGGTTAGGATGCGTTCGGATTTGACATTTCTATCTTACATTGTCTAGGATTATAGTTTTTTTGTGGACACAGTGTAGAATCAAAATGGCGTCCAGCACAGAAAGTAAACAGCCTCGTCGCACGACCTGTGTTTAGTTCTATTAATAGCACCGGCTTGGGGATTTACTCACTAAAAATTGGGTTCAGTTTCTGCCAGCAATTGAAGCCGATAATAGCTATAATAGGTTGTAACTGCACTGAGGACTTTGCCGAGGCACTTTTGTAGTCTGACCGAGTGTATTAAGAGGTGACTAAACCAGGGTTGTTTTGTTTTGCTGTGTTTTACGTTGTTTGCTTTTTTTCTGGGTTGTGTTTAGTTTTTGTAGTGTGTCTATTTTTAATTAGGTGTTTTGTCCTGTATTTTCAAGCATGAACCAACATGAATAGCACTATATAGCCTAACCCTTTGACGCCAACTGTTGCCATATGGGTACAGTATAAAGCATCCTGTGCCAGACCGGGTTAGGCCGTCACTTGTGATTTTTGACATCCGGGCACTCTTGACGCTCAGCCGTGAGCGTCAGAGTGCCCGGATGTCAAAAATACAAATGACGGCCTAACCCGGTCTGGCACAGGATGCTTTATAGCTGTATCCATATGGTAACAGTGTGCGTCAAAGGGCTAACTGTGATGATATACCACTCTTACTAACTTGCTAACAGGTCACAACGCCGAGCACTGTGACAAGGAGAAGTACAGGACGTGTCTCGGGTGTGTCGTGGGTGAGCTGAGGTGTGAGTGGTGTAACGGCGACTGCCAGTCAAAGAACACCTGTAATCTGGCACAGGTACGCTGTGTTGCAGTGTTGCTTTAGTCTCACCGAATCTTCTTTTCTAGTTCAGTTTTTTTATTAGCCGACTGTACTAACGGTGATGCTTGTACTACAGTACTGTATCAATCTGTCGTTTGTCTGTTCCACATGTACTGCGGCTAAACGGTGCAGCTCGGCGAAAAAACTGTCTAAAGACGCAAATAGGAAATGGCCTCTCTCTCTCCCTCTCTCCTTCAGGCTGTGGATCCCTCAGGTGAGGGGTCAGCCACACGGGTTCTCCTTCTCCATTCAGCTCGATTCTCGGCATCCTCCACGTTGAGCTGCAGGTCCTCCA
>Ga0209680_1000453_pt1 | contig 11268 bp, 8 predicted proteins | sample WorMetLIZISLAND1_FD_187413 | JGI IMG/M metagenome (GOLD analysis project Ga0209680, IMG submission 187413) | Marine gutless worms symbiont microbial communities from Max Planck institute for Marine Microbiology, Germany - Olavius loisae LIZARD... ... | reverse complement strand
AGCAGACCCGTCATGTTGGGGTTGCAAAGAGAGAACGTCCCAGGCTAACTAATGGTGAAATTATTTTTGAAGAATTCTAACCTATGTGATTACAATTCACCAACGTCACAGACAGACAGGCGGACAGACAGACGACATGCGATCGCAATACCGCGCTTTTACACTAAAGTGCATCGTGCGGTAATAAAACTAGTGGTGATACATAAAAGGAGAAAGATCGACATTACATATCGCTTGTGTATAGGAGAAAGTTTGTAGTTGTGCTCACATGTTTAGTTATTCATTAATGTATGCGACTAAATGACTCCACTGATTAGTGTCAGATTTGAAATATCGTGTTTTTAAAAAAATTTCTGCATACATTTTACTTGTAAGCTATTTTTGATACGCAGTGGCTGTCCTGAAAATCTGTGGAGACATAAAATGACGTTTTGCCCATGTCCTCGAATTCAGGGACGTGGGGAAAAATAACACTATGTACCTGAAAATTTTCAGTAGCATTATAATTGACATTTTGACTAAGTCCTGAATTTGTTGTTATAGTTTGTTTATATTAGAAATGATAACCACCTGATGTAACATGCCATGTTGTGTGTGACCACTGATGACTGTCCATGTACTCCGGTCACAGTTGACATAAATCAAGTTATCATGGACGACCAAAAGGAACTCAGAGGAACTCAAGTTCCTTAATGTACCGTATGGAAATAATGGCACGAAAACAGGTGGGAAGAAACACAAGATAGTCACCTGCCACTGTACTGTCCGGTGAGACATCGGAGGGCAACTGAGTAAGTACTGGTAAGTATGTAAGGGATTTATGAACAGAGTTTACTGTGGTTCAGTTTTCAATGTAAGTCTTTATTTAGTTGGATTTCCGATTTAAACTGTTATTTATACCACCCTGTTACGATGAAAATCATATAAAGTTGTCTTACTTTATACCATGTTAATTACACATGACTTGTCAAGGACATTTACAGAGACTAGTGCTAGTGGCAGCTATCACTAGTGACAGTGCAGTTTGTAGATTAAATCATAATTGTAAGAGGTTGTATATTACTGTGACGGCCTGATGGTTGGTTGCTGTGTTACAGAAGCGATTGACAAATGCTGCTAAGAAAGCTGTCAACAAAATGCCACAGAAGACATTGCGTCGCGGTGATGCTGTGAGTATTATGTTCTCGTGTAGTAGTGGTTTTATTAGTACATTTGCATTTAGCAGTCAGATTACTCTGTTGCCATGATATAATGAGCACTGAGAAATGTTAGGTTGGGTTCAGTGGGTTGGTTTGGAGTAGAGTTTAACACTCCGTCTGACACAGTTTAGCTTATTTCAGAGGCAGTCTTCAGCCAGTCACTTGACTGATACTAACAAACAAAACAGTACAGGAAAATACACAAACTAAATATAACTCAAATAAAGCAAACAACACAAAATCAAAACAAAACTACCCTGGTTCAGTCACCTATTATGACACTCGGCCAGGAAATGAGATGGGCTGCAGAAATGTCACAGAGGCCTAATTATATTGAAGTGGGGCCTCATATGACTACCAGGTTCAGGGAGGTTAGAAGCGGTACAGCAAAGGGACAGGAGCTAATGATCTATTAAATGCTGATCTGACTGCGTTAATATAGGCCTAAACTAGTGAGAAGTGGTTCACCACAGCTGGAGGTTGTGTGTGAAAAGAATATTAAGCCATCTGTGCAGAATGGTGGAGTCAGTTAATGAGCAGAATGCAGTAAAAGTTGACGAGAGATCCAAATACAGTGTCCTACAGATTACAGAGAGACGAGGTCCACCAAATGAGTGATATATTGTTTCAATCATGAAGTTAATGTTAGTTTTGTTGTTCTACCGTTCACATTTCAAATTTATACGAGTAATGTATTTATTACAATAAGGGCTGTGCAGAAAAAAGAAATTCAGTTCGGATTCATAAATTGTGTACAATCTACAAAACTGCATTTGTTCCGCATTACATATTGAAAAGTGACTTCATGATTTCCTCACATATATGTTGGATAATTGCATAAATACAGCCATATGCAGAATCTTTCGTGGGGATCACAAACATTTACTACTTTTGAGGTAGTATTTGAATGTTCCGTTGTTGTTGTGTAACATACGGAAACAGAAAGATAAATTTTTGAATAGTTTATTAAAGTTGCCAGATTATAAGTTGGTTGTAGAGGTCGATGCTCAGGGTGTCTTAGTGATTCGCAATTGATTGGTTACGTGTAAATTGTGTCAGTTTACTTAGATTTCATGTTGATTCTCGTCTGTTTTCTTGTCTGTTTACTCTGACTGTTGTTTGTTGTACTTCGTATTTTGCTGTTGTTTTCTGCTGCCCACATGGCAAACATATATATAAAAGTATTTTTAAACTACAAAGTCCATACTAGACAGTCCGTGATCGTACTAACAGTACTCTGGTACTAAACATTACCTCTTTTTCTGGCATTTTTGTATCTGGTTTTTGGTAACTAATGTGGCAGACTTTGTCCATCGATGCCACGATGACTTTAGTAGTCTACGCCCTCGCATGGACTACTGCAACAGCATACATGTACTCTACTGCATGACATTCATCAGTCTACGACGTTCACAATACAGTCAGTGCTAAACGTTGTCGCGTGTCTCCTGTCCGTTAGGCACAAGTTCAACCACATCTCGACCACTTGACTGACTCAGTTTATAGCAGCAAAGTGCAACAAATAAACCGTAAAATCTTTTATCATTGTGTCATGTTTGAAAGTTGCTATGCAGCTACTGTCTCTTGGTGTGTTTGTTCGAAATGTTCGCCCTTCACAGCTACACGAGAGCAAAGACATCGACATCACTGTATGACATTGTGTTGTCTTCATGGACAAACTGACATAAAACTCAGTTGTGCACACGTCTGGTGAGAGTACTGTGTAATTGTGTGAAGGAGACCGACCCTGACTTTGACCTTTGCGCTATCTGCGTCGAAGGCTACAAGGCTGGTGAAGTACTACGTGTTCTGCCGTGCAAGTACGTAGCTTGGCACGCTGATATTGACTCATCAGTTGCTGTCTCATCGTTGGTAACTACAGCATAGCAATATTGTCTGTTGTTACCGTCATTGTTGTGGCATTTTGGTAATCTTTGTGATACATGTACTTTTATTTAATTAATTAAATTTAATTAATGTTCATTTTGCAGTTCAAACTTTAGTAAATTATGATGATAATGCATACCGTCCGTCTCCCATCTAACTACTCTGTCTGAATTTTTGACTTTTCACGCCAGACAATGAATGTGTTGGCACCCCTTGTGTCAACATCAAGTCGTCAAGTGAGGGACCACTGTGATGAACTAGCCTCTACATCTGTTACTGTTCTCCATTGTCTTTGCCATCTCATCCCGATGATCTGTAATCCAGTCCATCCACTAATGTATTTTGTACATCCATCTCCCATGTAGCCACTCTGTCTGAACTTAGAAAAAATTGAATTTTACGAATCAAACTTCAAACTTGCAAATAAATTGAATTTAACATTCTGAATGCAAATAAGACAGACCTATTCTGTGATGATAGTAATCATGATGGTGATGTAGTAGCACTGTGCATTGTGTGCAGTCATCTGTTTCACAAGCTATGTATTGATCCGTGGCTGATTGAACAGCGAAGCTGCCCTATCTGCAAGCTGGACATTCTTCAAGCCTATGGCCTGCATGTACGTATTGATTGATCACTAGAAGAAACAGAGTAGAAACTGGATATGCACTGAAACAGTTGCCAACTTATGGCCTACTAGTACATAACATTATATGTATTCACACATACCTACATATAGAATCAACTGGTTACTGTGCATAATGGACTGTAATTGACCTAGGTGAGGTGTTGTGTGACGGACTGTTGCAGGTGTCTCGTGGTAAAGGCTCAGTGAGTACAGACACTGAGACGCCGTTCATCTTTGCCGATGTGACTGACTACTTGCTGGACTCTGGTGAATTTGGTGACGTGCGTGTGGCAGTACGGCCGGCGGCTGTCAATCACAGAGATGTGGGCGTTGAGTCGGCTGTTGTCAGCGACCCACTCACTAGTCAGAGGATGTCACGACTCACCAACGACTGACACCCCACACACACACACACTCCCCCTGCCACGTGTTCACTCCTGTACTCTAGAATTTGTACATTATTCTTATTATTAGATTATGTAAAGATTTTGAGATATATTTGTGCTTGTATTCTATGCATAATGCATACATGAATATGCATATGAATACATGTGTTTATTGTATATACATCGCATGGCCTCCATAGCTTTCCGTGATCCGTTTGTTGGAACGAATATTATTTATTTGCTTGACACTTGTGTGCATCCTGTTAGCAGTGTTGCTGATAATGTTAATGTGGTGGCATTTAGCTGTGCTCTGTGTTTAATGGTAGATATTTTAGCAGATTTAATGGCTTGTATGACAGCTCAGCTGATTGCTGCATTAGACTGTCTCCTTTGCCATTGTGCACCTTATCAAAATACTAATGGTAAATTATAATACTCCAAGGACACTGTCTAAATTTTAGCTGGACAGCTTTTTGATATTCGTCCTTCTTTAGCATCACGACATTTCAGCCTTAGGCTGTTCCACCTTCAACAAATGAATTTTGTCTTTTATGAGGAGTCGACCAGCAGTCCCTTTTTATTTTATTTTGCCCTTTAATTCACATTTTATTCATAATAATATTGCACATATGAGCGTAGAGGTGTTTGTAGACTGAGATTTTGTTGCTGAGTATTCTGCATGTTTGATTGTACATAGACTATCAGTATCTTTGTAATTATTACACATACCTGTAAGGTATACTCTCACTCTGTATGGGCACTGAAAGCATTTTTTAATTTTAGCTGCAATTTAAATTGTTAAATTCAACTGGCAGGTAAAATTAAAAGTGAAGTTTCAAGTATTTAAAATTGCTGCATAATTAATTACGTGTAGCAAAAGGACATTGTGAAACGTTTGGAAGTGGGTAGTTGGGTGCGGTGTGCTTTATATGGGGCTATGCCTGTCATACTGCAGTCTGCTGTGATAACTGGTGTTCTTTGCGCTGTTTGTACTCAGCAGCTCCTGTAGAATCTGCTGTGTTGATGTGCAGTGTATACTGTGTTGTTGTTGTTGTTGGTTATAAGACAGAACAGCACTGCTATCTGCCGCTCAACTGAGTCGTTAGTCTACTATTGATACCACTGTTGGTACTGTGGCGGCAGTCCCACCGCCGTTCATGCCTACCGACCCTGCCCTCTATGGGAGCTGTCCCCTAGTCACCTCATATTAGTGTAGACTAGGGGACTTGTTGTGCTTATTTTGTGTATATCCTTTTTTGTATCTATTATTGTATGTCTATATGTGTGATTTAGTTATTTTCGTTCTTTGCTTTTTCCTTTGTAGCATCTACTTCAGTACTTTGATACTGTTGGTTGGGTCTTCTGACCTGTAAAACCGTGTCCCATATAACCTATACTGTGTTGGCGGGGACGTAAAACACTGCACAATCCAATCCAACCTGGCTCACCTTACACGTATTTACTGCTGTATTGTTATCGTTCTGCGCACACCTTGAATTTGGTGGCAACGAGACATTGATCAAGGCCAAACCGGGAATCAGCAGTACAGTCGGATGTATCACGTCACCATGGTGAAATGCCAAGGACTGTGGAATTTGGTGAATCGCAGTTCAGAGGCATCAGATGCTTTGTTGCAAATTTGTGCGAGCATGACTGTTTTGAGTCCTTATCCCACAAGACGAAAGTCGATGTATGATGCAGTCCACCGGCTTCTGGAATTTGGTCATAAACTTGCACAGATGTTTGATGCACTGCAGCTAAGCTAAGCCGATCAGAAATGGAATTTCTGAAGGAGTACTGTAAAGCTATGGAGACTCTTGCGTTGACACTTGATCATCAGCTACAACTCCGCTGACATCATCTGCAGCAGTTGAACGACTGTTTAGTTCCACCAGGCTCTGCCAGTTCTCGGCGTAACAGGCTGAATGGCAGTAATTTTGAAAAAATGCTTTTGCTAAAGACAAACAGTATGAGCTACAGTGATGACTGGCTGTCAACAACACTGTTTCGTAACATTATCAAAGCGCTTCGAAATGATTTTCATGATTTTGATTTTGAAAAATCAAAAATAACTTTTACAATGATTTCGATTTGAAATCATTCGCGAACCTATGATTTTGATTTTAAATGACTTTTTAGCGAGCGATTATGATTTTAATTTCAAATCTTTTCCGAAATGATTTTACCGAACAAAGTAAAACGCAGAAAATGTACGTGTAACCATTGGAATTTTCTCACTATGTGGTCAATAACTCCAGTTATGCATGGGGTGGGGTAATTTCACCACCCCTCCACCCCAGTTGCTAGACCATTTCCCGTACAGTAAGACAGTAAAATGTGGTCGTTAGTGTTGTGACATCAGTACACAGTTTTCGCACTGTACTGCGCTTATTGTGATCGTAGGTGCCTGATACAGCACTGCAGTCTCAGCACACAGCAGAAGAGTTACGTCAGGACTGTGCCTCTTCCGGTAATGTCAAATCTGTGAGCTAGTGTGAGATTTCTATGTTAGCTTAATGTTAAACCTACTAATGTGTGGATAAGTATCCTTCACAACACTAACACACATCTTTGTATCAGATGTGTCAGTAATGTGTGCCATATTGCCCCGCTGTCACTGAAGACATTGCAATCAGGTCGCGACTCCACTATCCTATTGACTCTGTTCTGTATGGAAAGTCATTACTCAACGTCTCCCGCTGTCAGCATGTGCAGAGTGCTTCTGTTGGTTTATTCAGTTGGGGTTCCAGGCTTGCGATAGAGTCGCATCAAGTTCAAGATCAACTGAATCGTTAACAAAGTCGTTCATGCCACTAAATCTGCCTACCTACTCTTCTCTCTTTGCTGAACTATTCAACTTGTACCCATTTGTATCTGACTGTAGACTGTTGTGCATTTTTTCGTATCTGCTTCATTATCAGTTCCCTCTTCTTACATATACTTATGAAGTAGCTCTGTAACTTACCTGTCAAGTGTTAGTTGTGCCTCTTGCCACTAATAGTGCCCCAGATTCATTGGTCCTTTACGACTTTGTAGTATGCTGTATTAATCTACTCACTTTCTCCCTCACTCATATGGCTTATGTGTAACTTATGTTGAAAGGTGAACAACATTGTACTATAGCATCAACAAATGTAAGTTACTGTTTATATCATGTGAGAAGTTATGTGACTGACATCCGGCGTTTGCATACTAGTTAAGTATTTTACTGACAGTATGTACACTGCAGAAACATTTGTTTGTCTGCCATAAATTAGTAGCTACTTTGCCCACGTTTATATTCAGTAAAAATGTCAATTTCGGCAATCCATCAGCACATTGAAGTGCTGTCTTAGCTATCCTTATTCTGCCTCTCTGTCCGTCGTTGTTATATTGTGTCATGATGACAGAAGTTTCAACCAGGAGGTACTTCACCGTGTTGCATTTAGTACACTATGAGCCACAGTATCATTATCTGGACATGTATTGTGGCCTTTTGAACCTCAATGGCACTGAGGGATGATGTTTTGTTTGCTCTCATCTGTCTGTGTGTCAGTCAGTCAGTCCGTCTGTGCACCTCAGGAGACAATATGTTTCTGAAATATCCCAGTTGATGCATTTCTCCACACATTTGGCATTGGTGCATTTGGAGTAAAAGACGTATTGATTAGATTTTGGTCAAAGGCAACAGGTCAAAGATCAGGGTTGTATTAATGTAGCGGAGGCACTAGCACTCACTGCTGTTGTTGAGTTCAGCTTTGTGGTTTCATGAAGCAAACCGCTGCATGTGATTCACGAGAGTGGCACACGGTGCTGACTGTACTGTATTGGACACACAACAGCATGCTAGCCAAGTCAAATATTGTTAAACGTTACTTGTTGTTATTCACATGTAGTTTTGCAATGACTTTGTGACACATGGAGTTTCACGACGCATCAGCATGTGCAAATGTGCAAGTTCTGCGTCCGTGTGTTATGTGTATGTCTGTGTCTCACATGCTGGAATTATGTGATGATAAGAGAAGATGGGATCATGGGGTCCTCGCCAACAGATAGCTAGACGTTTCCGTTTTGGGGGTATAGCTTTTCCAACAACTCGTATGGGAATATGCGTAGTGTAGTCATTAAACAACAGGTGGTCGGAGATTTGTATGCATCTTGGCATATTGTACTGCAGTGTGTGTTTTTGGCAGACCAGCATATAAAAATCAACTGACATAGCACAATGCTGTCAGCAACAGGAGGTGTTCCAGTTTCAGGCATTATAACGGTTATGCCAATATTCACAGGTGTTTCCGTGAATCAGGGTGTAAAACTTCGAGCGTCACGTCACTCACGTGTTGTTCGTGAGCCATTAGCAGGCTTCCTTAATGAGGCAACATGGCAGTCCTGGGGCCTATGTGTCACACAGCTCATTGCATTGTTGTAGTAACGAAGTAGTTTGTTTGCTTTGCCTTGATTGGCAGAGTACAGTTACAGTTAAGGTTACATATATTTGTCGATGCTTGTGATTTACTGCGTTACCGTTCTTGTTTCAACGACAACATTCTGTGCCAATTGTAATTATGTACTGTACCTTTTTCTGGCGTGTTGGCATGTGCTAGGGCGCGTATATGCTGCGGCACTTCCGTGTGTCCATCTGTCTGTCTGTCACGTGTATGGATTTCTGCAGAACGGCTGAATATATCATCAAAATGTTTTCACTACATGTTAGGCACATCATTCCAGCTTGTCGTCACAGAGGGTTGTTGCATAAATATGACGGCTTCACGCCTTATGGGGCATGAATACACTTGGGGTAGTGTTTTTCGACCTATACGCAATTATATCTCAGAAACAGTAATAGATGGAGGCATATATACTATGGAAGATGAATGTGAAGTCACATCTGCTTTTGTGCTGCATCGAATAGTGCCAGTTTCCATGACTGAGTGACCCGAACCCCACTTTCAAGGACACAGTAAAGTTCACAGGACAACATCTCGCATACATTGCACCCAGTCCACTCCATGCTTGGTTCTAGCCAAGGTTTTTTGGGGTCAGCGGATCGAATGACGATATCTCTTGTTAGATAAAATCAAGATCAGATCAGATCCACGCCGGAACATAATCAACAATTTTAATCTGTTTTCTATGCACATGTCGTGTGCAACTACTGTAGAGCATAGTCACAATTCTGAAACTTGAATTACCTTTTTGTCTTCATCTTTCAAATGTCACTTTCCAAAAAACACAGAAACTGACATTTTCAGGATTTCTGCAAGATCAATCAAAATCAGAACAAATCAAAATTACCTGTGTACGTAATTGGCATCTGCTGTACCCACTACACACCCAGTATGCAGCATTTAATCACAAGCTACTTCATGGCAGTCCACATATACACGGTGAATATCAGCAGCGTGTGATCAGTGACCACACTCCTGCGTACTTCACCCTTCACACGTTGTTGGTTTTACAAAGTTTTCTTCGCGTTTAAGTACTCACCAGCATTATGTAAACGTGCAGTTTTATGTTGACTTCTTGCTTTTTGTCGCTGTCTATTCTGATTACTGCAAAATATATTGGAGGTGAGATATGGCCCACTGAAGAGGTGATTCTGATTTGGATCCAGGAATCATAACGAGATCACAAACTGGCTGCACCAGTCCATAGTCCTCAATCTTGATTACAGTTACATATTCCACATGTGAAGGCCAGCCAACAGCAGAGTAAACTGCTGGTATGCTACATTGTTGTGGCAAATACATGTTCGGCCAAGGTGTGTCGATGTATTTCTAGATTTATTGTGGTTGTCTGATTTCATATTTGTTATTACCAATCATACTGGTCTTGCTGGGGGTACAGTACGGCTTTGTTTCAGGGCATGCAGTCGCATTTGTAGCGTGTGAACTGTCCACAGATTACACAAGTGTCTGAGTCATATGACATAACAGTTGTCTGGCACCTAGCTGGTAGTTTCCAAGCAGTTGTCATCATTTTAACCTGTCTACTCAAACTGTAAGTTGACTTGTGTGGACAAGCACAATGTTTGGAAATGTCAGATGCATTGCTGCCTGGTTTTGCTTGAATATACTGATGTCAGTAACAGAAGCAGTGGATTTGGAAGACTTGGCAAGCTGGTGTATGTTCACATACTGTGATAAATGTGATTTCCGAAATTCAGGGGGTACAGTCTTACATATATACATTACAGAGATAATGTTGATGAGCTGGCTGTACATATGACTTGGCAGGATGAATCAAGTACTGAATGTCAAATTAAGCTGGAAGAGAACACTGTTCATCACCGTGAGCCAGGATCTTCAGCCCAGCAACAGGCTGACATCAACAGTGAGTCATATGTGGTATGTATCGTCAGTGAAACTGTTATTATCATCAAGCCTATGGACAGTTAACTCGTAACTGCCAATGACGACCTACTCAATGTTGCAGCATTGACAGTCAGTGTGCCTGCAGTAGCTATGACAGATTGCTGATGTTCTGTAGTGTAGATGTCTTGTTCCTGCTGTTTATACAGCAGCGTGCATCACATTGTGGTTACATATTGCGATTGCTGAGTCCACAGAGTAACAGAGAAGATAGGTTATGTGGGATCAGATTTGCTTGTACTTTAAACCACGCATCGCCTGCTCATAAAGAGCTCATACAGTGATGCCACGTGGATGCTTGTGCATAACAGGTGTGTGCTGGCACATCAAAGGACAGTAACATACAGGTAGAAACACTGACAGTGTTCCTTCTCACCATAGGAAGAACAAGGAGTATATTCAGTGATGTGATAACTGTAGTTAACAGAAAGTCCAGCTGACGCAAAGATAAGCGCACAACAGCAGTGCATGTATGAAAACCCCTAGCGAAGAAATCTAAAACAGATCAACGACATGCGTGACCTGTTGAAGGTTAATAGTAACCGTGGCTGTATTGGACAGTAATGGATCCGGCCGGATCCTAAAATATGGGATCCGGTGCACCCCTAATTACTACAAACTTGTTCGGTTGATTGCCGACACCGACAGTGTTATATGTCTTCAGCATGTCTTTGATGGCAGACAGTCCCATGGCTGCAAATCCCCTCCATGCATGACCCATAGCTGTCAGTGATGGCTGCAGTGATACAACAATAATTGGAATTAGCCTGCTCTAACATGACATTTTGAAACAGTAAATGTGCACAGCAGCAGATTGC
>Ga0209680_1000452_pt1 | contig 11280 bp, 6 predicted proteins | sample WorMetLIZISLAND1_FD_187413 | JGI IMG/M metagenome (GOLD analysis project Ga0209680, IMG submission 187413) | Marine gutless worms symbiont microbial communities from Max Planck institute for Marine Microbiology, Germany - Olavius loisae LIZARD... ... | reverse complement strand
CTAAACTACAGCATAAGGTTTTCCACAATGTCATCAGCAGAAGTTTATAGGCAAGGCGACATGTTGCAAGGGGGAACGATTTCCAACCCCAGATCCCGGTATTTGAGACAAGGGGTGCCCCCTTCCAATTCATCCCTTTCCTGCTTACCTCCTCCCTTCCTAATCTCTCGTACTGATCCCTCCCTTCCTGTCTATGTCCTATTCCCCACAATGAAGCAGCCCTCTTGAATCCAGCTAGGGAGTCTGGGGGAGTGCTGTAAGCTTCCCAGTGGAGTGGAGTTCGTGGTAAAGAGTTGTAAAAGACCTGGACACAAAAGCAATTTTAGCATATTTCGAGACCAAAAAGGGCATCACACATAACCTATGATGTAAATGCACACCAATTACCGGCACAATGACATACAAAAAGAGCAATAATAAAAAAATGGTCATTGCAGTATAGCGCCAAAATATCGCCTGAGCGCGATGTGCCATAGCGACAATGCAACAAAGACAATGCTGTAAATGGATCAACTTCAGCTTGTTTGGATCAAAACGTTGAATGACAAAGTAAGCACTAGAAATGGAATAAGGGCTGGAGCTCTACAGCTCTAGGTTAGTAGGTTTGATAGTGCGAGAGATCATTTTGCACACATCACAAGGGGGTTGCCCCTCCAACTGGGGACTGGAGCGGCAGCGCCGCGGAGGAGGGAGTGCAGGAAGAAGGGCAAGGAGTACAGTTAATTGGAATGGGTTAAACAAAATATCGTCTCTCTTCGTTCGCGTAGGCCTATACTCGCATACTGTGCAGCGCAATGGCCATATGTAGCGTTAGCAGACGGTCGATAACTCGGGCTTGGGACGTCTAGGGGACTTCATTTTTTCCACTTTCAGCACTGTACTTTCAGTTATCACGCACATTATCATCGTCCCTCAGCTGTGTAAGTACCTAGTGTTAATGCCTATCATCAAATCGCTCGTAATTTCACTTAGAAAACTTTCACGTAAATAGCGCTCACCGTCTCTCTAAACCAAACGACAATCGACTAGGAATAGTCAATTAACTTATTAGGAAGTTGGTGTTGCTGCAGCAACAAAAAATGGAAATTTTCTTGTCATTCTATGTATAGTAATGGATCTGAAATATTATCTAATAAGAAATTGGTGCAATTGTATGTCAAACAGACTGTAATATAAAATTTCAAACGAAATTTTGCCGCAAGGGAAGTCTGGCACCCCTATAGTTAAGTCGTTCCATGACGTTCGGTAATGACGTCATTATACCATGGTTGCAAATTTCGCCCATTTCCAACCTGGCGCACGCAACGCGTGCGCACGCAACGCGTGTGATACGTCAACGCCGTGTGCCGCCTGTGAATGCGCTAAGCAGCACGCAACGCAGGAAAGGCCTTTGCGGCAAGTTCTAACGCATATTATTAAGTCGAAATGTGTATAAATAACTTTTTATTATTACTGATTTTAGGTTAAGTTATTTGCTGCTGGCCTTTTGTAAAGAGCATTTGGCATTAACGTGGGCTGGTGTAGGCCTTTGACTAGAAATTACAGTTGGCAACGCGAGATGCGTGCGCATGCGCTCATAGTGGTGGGTGTTCCCTGACCCTAAAGTGTTGGTGTGGAATTATTTTCTGGTATTTTGCATTAACTGTTGCGCGAAATTCAAGTTGTAGGTAATAATCTGTGATTGTTTGAACATGCTGACGTGCAGAGACACGCTGTCGATATATATAAAATGCCTTTAGTTGTTGTTTATCGCAGATGTCAAGGTCACTGCAATGTCAAGATGCGGGTGTGACTAAATACTGCCCCGGCCCCCCTCCCCCTCCGGAACGGTGTTGCAGCGAGTGTAAAGCAGTCCACAGCACTGCTCCGGCCCTCTGAAGAACTGTTGAGACCCATAAATTAGTGTATAGCGATCCAATGGGTATAGTTTGGCGAAGAAGTCCTGTGACACCTGAGGCATACGCAATAGGTGATGTGTAATTATGAACAGACCGCCCTGAACAAGGCTCGTTTATTTGCTGGTTCAGTCCCGATTCGCCGAAACGCTAACCCTAAATCCTAATTTCGGCGAATCGGGTTTCGGCGAATCAGGTTTCGGCGAATCGGGAAGACACCAACCCCTAACACTAATTTCGGCGAATCCGGTTTCGGCGAATCGGGAAGACACCTATTTGCTCCAACTGAGTATTTGTTTGCGACAAAGACATTTCCTCAACTCCTTATTTTAAAACCATAGTCATATGAAAACTGTTCATATGTAACGTAAAGTTAAAGCTAACACACAATAAACAACAATACTGCCTCACAGTAGACTATAGTGTGCAGAACCCGACAGTCAAATAGCAAACTTGGTAAGACAAAGCCGCGTACCAAATTTGAAGTCTCTAGCTCAAGTAGTTTTGGTGATATTGATGCCGCAATGGTTAACATGACCTTGAACGACCTCTAAACAGGTCAAGATCGTTCATTTTGCTACCAATCGATTTCTCAATTGCTATAGGCTGTCAATAGTAGCTTTTGCTCTAGGATGCACTGTTTAGCCACAATACATTCCGTACAGACAGACAACAGACGATGGCGTCAGACGCAACACTGTAGCATAAGCGTGACTGTTAGTACGGTTAGTTAAAAACTGGATCAGACCAATAACTAACTGTATGCGACTGCATTGATCCCGGTATGACCACAAGCGACTGCATAGAACAGACTGTAAGGCTGTGACCACTGCATATATGGTCAGATATGGTCTGGTGCAGTAATACACAGTTGTAATTGTAGTTATATGCAGTTTGATATGAGTCCGATATTGTAATAGTGATACCTGTTTGCGGTTGTTGTTAATTTTTAAAAGTGTGTGGGAATATGGTTAAATGAGAAACAGTATACGAATACATGTCAGATGACAGTTGTTTTACTGAACAGAATTTTTCGGTTCATTCTTTAGGCAGTATGTAGCTTTCGTGGGACCCAGCATAGACAGTCAGTTCATTCTTACTTTGTGATGTGAAATGTGCCTTATTTTTCAGTTAACAGAATGGGATGCTGTTGAGAATGTAATCAGAAAACAAAACAACCTACATCTGAACTGCATACATTTTAGACAACAAACTGGAAGTAATGGCTGTTATGGGTGCATGTCATTTTTCACTGTTTTTCTCAGTACGTTCAAGTCACATTAAGTTGAATGTACTTTGCATTTTTTCACTGATCAGTTTGTGCCTGTTGTTCCTAGGAGACTCGCTGTTGCCACGAAGATGACATCGATGAAAGTCACAAAATGGGATGCAAAAAAGGATGGCGCAGTGACGGCAGAGAGCATGGGCCACAAACTCCGCAGCAAAGGTTATCAGTTTATGCAGCATACGTATGAAGCTGGCACTGTCCTTCAGGAACATGCACACGCGGAACCCCGGAAGTGTGCGATAATCTCCGGCGAGTTAAAGATCACCATGAGCAGTTCGGAGATGACTCTTCAGGCTGGTGACATTCTGGACGTGCCAGTTGGAGTGGAACACACCGAAGCCGTGGTCGGAAATAAGCCGGTGGTAATTCTCGAGGGAGCTCTCTCTGACATCACAGTGGAACACTGGAATCCAGAACGAGACGGGCAGCTGTCACTGGACACAATGGCACGCAAACTAGCCTCGCATGGTTTCACTTACATGAAGCAGGTGTATGGTCCAGGTAGCATTTTGAGTGACCATGCCCACCGTGAGCCTACGAGAGATGCTGTTGTGTCCGGGCATCTTGTGGTGTCGATGTTCGGTAAGGAGGCACAGCTCGGACCTGGCGACATGGTGGAAATACCTTCCGGAGTTCAGCACGGCGTGCGTGTCATGGGCGCTGACCCCTGCATCATGTTTGAATCGGCCGTGGTGGATCTGAACATATCGCACTGGAAAGCGTCAGTCGACGGTCCACTGACATTGGAAAATGTGGCCAAGAAGCTCAAGTCACTCGGTTACCACTTCGTGGAGCAGCAGTATGCACCCGGGACTGTTTTCCACGAGCACTCGCATGACAGCCACACAAAAGATGCGGTGATTTCTGGTCGGTTTAAGGTTGGAATGCAGGACAAGGAAGCGGTTCTGGAACCCGGCGATATCCTGGATATCCCGGCTGGCATTGATCACACTGCGGCCGTACTGGGAGATGAGCCGGTGATAGTGCTGGAGGGTGAGCAGGGCCGAATACATCGCATTCACTGGAACGAAGCCGTCGACGGCAAGCTGTCAGCAGACACCCTTGCACACAAGCTAAAGTCTCGAGGGTATGATCCAACACCAACCACTATTGCACCTGGCACTGTTCATAACGAGCATTCTCACCTGGAGCCACGCATGGATGCGGTACTGTCTGGCTGCTTGAAAGTGATGCTGTTTGGTCAGGAGACTGTTCTTAATGCTGGTGACATGATTGAAATTCCTGTTGGCATAGAACATACTCATGAGGTTAGTGATACTGCTGCTCTGGGCTGTTGAAACTGATATTTTGAGGCGTTCTTTTAATTTTGGTGCTTTGCTTGCTTTTCCTTAATTTGATTTTCGTTGGGTACAGTATATCGGTGCATGTTATGTCGTGGCGATAGCAGTCCGCAGACTCCATGGCCCCACCAGTCCACACAGCATTGATATGGGCCTTATTCAGGTTAATACGGTATACAGCCTCCTCTGCATTCATGGTTGTCAGTTTTGTCGTAACTTCGATTAGCAGTTAATCTTGACTTGTAGTTTTCTATTATAGAAGATGTTCGGTTTGTACTAGAAACAACTAACCTGCTAACGAGGCCAGTTTATGAGGCTGGGGCAAGAGGGTTTAAAGCCGAGGTTGAAGGTTAACCATCCATGCGAAAGCCAAAAGATATATACACCTGCTAATGGCACCACAGTACCACCAATTTATACATCATATTATGTATTTCAGTTGAATGCCTCAATAATAATCAATGGACTATGGTAGAATGGAGCAAAAAAAGAAAAGAAAATAGCCCATGATACAAAGCATTATGTTACTGCCCAGCAAATGTTACTGTGACAGTGTGACAAGTTAGCGTGCTCGTTTGCTCACAGTGAAACACCAGTTCACAGAATGTCTTTTGAAATAGGTTGACACTGACAGGCAATCATACTCTGCTGAGCTAGAGGCCAAAGCCACACATAGAAGATTGAGACTGTCTGCTTGAGGCCGAGACTTGGCCTTGAGGTCAAGACAGACCTCCGGGCCAAATATTCATTGTTCAATCAACATAGTAAATGATGTTCCCAAGGATTGAGAGTAGTTTTACCAGCCTGCTTATAGTCGTCCATGTCTAATCAGTTACGGCGAATGGTTTCATTAACACTATATTGAGAATATTGTGGCTAGCATAGCACCATTAATGCAGTGTAGCATCAGTGGCATTGGTAGCATCACTAATTTGTAGTCTCGCAGCTGCTGTATGACTGCAGAATTACAGTAGGCCTACATTGTACTGTGGCATTGTCGTTGGAGCCGTCAACTCAGAGGTGGAACTAATGCCGGCCACACACACACTCAAGAAACTGGTACCAGAAACTTACACGAAAAATTTGACGCAAGTTCATCAGTTTCTTGCACCAAAACAACCCTCCGGCCAATCACGTTGCACGGTTCGTTTCATATGCCACACACTTTCTGCAATGAAATAGAGCTGTGTTCTATTCCGTGCAAGAAACTGGTACCAGAAAAAACTAGTACCAGATTGACCGACGCACGTGCAAGTTTCTGGTACCAGACGATCGTTACCGGTTTCTGGTACCAGTTTCTTGAGCATGTGTCGCCGGCATTTGTGAATTGCGTCTAGCATGTCGATGCCATTTACCATCACAGAGGCATATGTTTTATCTGAAAGTTCCATGTTATGTAGGTAATTGGCAATGAACCGGCATCAGTATTCGAAGGTGTTCTGGGAATCCTGATGGTGGATCCGTGGAATGCATCAACTGACGGTGTGCTGAATGAGGAGAACTTGGGACGCAAGCTGAAGACACGTGGCTACCACTACAAACTGAACACCTATCTACCGGGCAGTGTACACCATGATCATGCACACTCAGAGCATCGCAAGGAGGCCATTCTTAGTGGACAACTTAAATTCTCTATGATTGGAAAGGAGGTTGGACTTTACAGTATTAGTTGAGATACATACTTGAATGCATTTGTGAAACTGTGTCGTATTTGTAAGTAAGTAAGTAAGTAAGGAATTTATAGTGCACGAAAGACCTGGTAAGGGTATCAGAGGTGCTGAAATTATACCAGTTGTATTTGTTTTGACCTTGATTGACGTATAACCTGGATTTCAAGGTTGCAATATTTTTTAAAATCATATGTACGTCAAAAATGGTGCAAGGTACTGGTATAGCCGTAATTACTATTGAACATTAATAGGAAGTCATACGGGATTTAAGGGTAAAGGCAAATGTCTCAAAACAGTGCATTTAATATTGTCTGACTGCAGATAATTTATTTACTTAACCTCAAGTATAATGTGCCACTTAGGTGCAGTTCCTCGGCGATAGCTGAGTGTCTTGTTATTGTGTTAGGCATCATTCCCTTACAGTATCTTAACACGTTTGCTGCCAGGCAAATTTTTCCCAGAGTGCCATCCCCGGTTAGGATTTAGTTTTGCCGCGGTGTTGCCGGTGTACGGATGAGTTATGTGTATTGAATGACGAGTATACTCGTCAGTGGCACCTGACGATGCACATTAATTGGCGAGATAACTCGTCAGTGGCAGCGAACGTGTTAAACACTGCTACACTACATTGCAGATGTACTCTACACTGTGTTCAGAAAAAAACACCCATTTACATTTTCTTCCATATCTCCATGAGTGATGTGTAGATTTAAACAAAAATTGCAGTGGAATAAGGAATGGTAGATTCTGACAGTGTAAAAATTAGTTATTCATTGTTGCCGATGACGTCATTATGACGTCACATTTGTAAACATTTGTAAATAAGGACCTCCAGACAGAACACTGCCTATTCACAGCATAATTCAACGACTGATAATTAATAATAATCAGCTATTTAACGTATATACGTCAACAAGAATACTACAGTGTTATTGGTGAATTGAAATGTCATAACTTATGCTCAAAATATCCACCTTTCTCTTTAACACAAGTGTGGATTCGCATGAGTCATCCACACATTCAGTTGCTGTAACATTATCTCGCCCCTCGCATCAGTGGTGATCGAACTTAATCAGGTTTATGAATGAAAATTTGTTGAATGTTAAACTTGTTGTCGTAAATTCCACCACATAATACACGATACAGCCGCGTCTATGCACCAGCAAGTGCCCTGTACTCGCCAAAAATGATATCCTTGGGATCACGTCTTATTGCGTGCTGTAAACTCGCTCCAACTTTAGCCAGACAAATGTGACGTCATAATGACGTCATCGATCGCAATGAATATCTAATTTTTACATTGTCAGAATCTATCAATCCTTGGGTATATTTACTGCAATTTTTGTTTAAATCCACAAATAATTCATGGAGATATGAAAGAAAAGGTGAGTGGGTGTTTTTTTTTCTGAACACAGTGTAGTAGTGAATTTGAGTGAATGTTGCAGTGTTCAGTTGAGTTGACATGTTGCTGACAGGTGGTACTGCAGGCCGGAGACACGATCTGTGTTCCAATCGGCATCGATCACAACACAGCCGTCATTGGCCCAGCACCGGTCGTCGCCCTCGATGCGGTGAAGGGCGACATGCTGGTGGAGAAGTGGGACAAGTCGGCAGCTGGTCCCCTGTCCGCTGAGAATGTTTCGTCGGTGCTGCAGTCGCGAGGCTATCGCTGTCTTGTTGAGAAATACGACCCGGGCACGGTGATGCACGAGCACGCTCACGACGAGCCACGCAAGGATGCCGTCGTCTCCGGGCGCCTGCAGGTCGGCATGTTCGGCAAGCAGGTCGTATTATCACCGGGCGACATAATCAACATCCCAGAAGGCATTGATCACGATGCGGCTGTCCTAGGCAATGATCCCGTGGTTCTGGTGGAGGCAGCTAAGTAGTTGTCTTGCTTAGGATATCTGTTCTTGCGTGCTGATATTGTCAACGAGTCTGCAGAACTGGACGTGTGTTAGCGTTGCTGTTTAGGTGTGCAATACGGTGCCGGTGTAGATTAGAACGGGAACGCATGATGAGTCACAACTGCGCTTGCAATCTGCGGTGTTTGCTTTAGTTTACTTGATCATGAACCCTAGTTTAGTCTAATCGTGTTATAGCTTGAGCGGCAATTAAAGCAATGGTGCACTGTGTATGACGACAAAACCTTGAGATTGTGACTGCCAACCCTCCATGGAGAGCAGCAATCGTTCTGTTAACTGCTATTTCTTGTTGTGTTGCAGCAAATCAGAATTGGCACCTAATTTTTTTCATTAATGCGATAAGAAATCTAAAGGATCTTGTGGCACCTGTAAACTTTGGTGCAGTTTGATTGGGTTGTAATAAAGGTTGTGGAGAAATTCACTGGAGATGATACACACTTGGGCCTGTAGATAGATTTTGTTTTACAGCTCTACACCAGATGGCATTACAATGTGGCTTCAGTCACATTGGTTAATAAACATTGTTTAATTGCAAATTCTTTCTTATTTTCTCTCAGTTATTTCTATATTGCATAATACTTGTTTATGATGCACAAATACTATGCACGTACAATACATTATTTTAGTCGACTATTTGCTAATTAGTAAGATTTGACTGATGTGATAACATTTTGTGTTCATTTGTTCATTTACGTACATGTGCTGGTGCGAATAAAGGCTATTAGTTATATGTTTCTTCTCTATGCAGTTTTTCTACACTATGGACCAATGATATACATACCGTATCGTGTTGTTACAAAGGTACTTCTGTTTCGGCTTCCAGTTTCATATGTTGTTTCAGTTTATTTAGTTATACATTTTTTGCAGCGAGATGACTACAATGTTACCAGTGGTTGAATAACATCTGATTCAGGTCTTTATTGTGTTTGCTGATTATGGAATCTGCTGTTCATTGGTTATCTGTTCATTGCGGAATACTGTATTGTTGCGCCTAATGATTGCATGCCGTGTATGTTGTGTTCATCGCTAGTTCATCTGGTAGTCAAGTCATGCTTTACTGTTTTGATCAGGGTATGCCTGCGACTTGTGCTGAGTAATTCTTGCAATTAGAAATACATATGGAGATGTGTGCCGAGATTACAGTGTGGCTTTCTCGAGTTTTTATTGACTTTGCTACAGTGATTTTTGAAATTGAGACAATTAGACAGCAAAACACACTAGTAAGGTACTGATACTAAATATTATACTCACAATGGAGTGTAAATCTCCAACAATTATGAACTATCCTTGGATCCCTCCTCTTCCCCCCCACTGTCAGTGTGGTCCATCCATATAAATCGTCAACTTGCCTAGTATTGTCCTGTAGTATAAATGCCGAGCCCAGTTGGAATGGTCCGTATGACCTATATTGTGTTGGTGCAGACGTAAAACCATGCTTAATCAACCGTATGATTGAACATCCTTCAGTTGTGAGGCATCTGTGATTCATTACAATAACAAGAAAGACTAGCTGGCTGATGCAAAGGTAAGCATGCAACAGCAGTGCGATTATAAAGGCCCCTAGCAAAGAAATTACAGCAAATCAGCGATATTTCATTTACTATTGATGAGTAATTAAAATTGGCAGTATTACTTGCCATGTGCATGGTATTTTCGCATATAGAGGTTGAAAATCATTTTTGCTCGCTACAGATGGTGGACCCATAGTGGAAGAATGCCTAGCAAATGCAATATCAACGTAATGTAGGCATCACTGAAAAGTACATTTAGCGTGCTACAATAATATCTTTCTCTCACTGTTTAGCCATTGTTGCCTTGCCTCCCAAATCTGTGAAATCAAAAATTCCAAAAATTAGAATTTATAGCAGTTAGAGGACGGCGGACTCTGTGCCAATCGAAAGCACATGTGTAACTTCCAATTAGTTATTAACGGTAATGTTGGTCATATAACGTATTTGAGATATTGATGCATAAAGCTAGAAAATAACCTGCTAGTAAATTCTGTATGTGACTGTTAGGGATCCCGCAAAAAAGTTATGAAGGATGAGCTACTGTATAACACTACAGTGAAAAATGCATAATCTTAACTGTTTTGACTTGTACACCAGTGTAACAGACGAACAGACAGACAGACATGCTGTCGTGAGCTAATAACAATTGTGTAGTACACCTACTGAAAATGAATAAGAATGCAAACTATCGCAAGCGGACTGTGCATTTATCACTACAGTAGATTCTTGAGAGTCAAAACTGGTGAACAAAGTTGTTTAAACATACCAGCAAGCGCCTAACAATGTGGACTAAAACCATGCTAATGCTAAACAATCTTAAAACAAACAATAGTAAAAGCTTGGCGAAAAAGATGGGATTTCAGCCCAGATGTGACTGACAGACAGAGTAACAGACAGACGGCAATCCGTATTTCGGCATAACTTTGCTTCTGGACTGGACTGGACTGGAGTTGGACCACCGACCAAGGACTGAGTCACTGGACCGTCATAGCCTATTACCATCCCATCCTGTGCTTTATTGGACGCTGTTGCCACGTATGACCCGTGCGCATGTGCAGCCGCTGCATTGACTTCCGGTTATATGACAACATTGATGAATACTGAATAGTTGTTAAATGAATGTTGTTTAAAGTTTATCAATTATACATGATATTAGTGATATTATCAGTAATGACGGAATGGTTTTAAAGTATATATGTTCTTTGGCGACCTTTATCGTATAGATGATGGAGCACAGTCAGCGTCCTGGTTTTCAGACCGGTAACAGTGAACGGTTGCCTGTCGCACCCGTCGCACCTTACAACGGACAAAATGCAAATAATCTTCGGCCTACAACAAATTTTAATTTACCTCAGCGACATCACTTTGACGGTATGCTTTAATCCAAATTTTGTGAAAGCCGAGTATTTCGGCTGTTACGTTAAACGACATGTATCGTTTCGTGGTAGAGGTCTGCACGGGGACGGGAACAACTGAACCCCATCTCCGTGAACAATGTACACATCCCCACCCCGTCCCACAACATATTTTCCCACACACACACAGATTAACCCTAAAGTGATTGTCGACACTGAGCATAATGTATTAATGAGTACAACGAGACGTAAATAAAAAAAAGGTTTTGGTCCATCTCCAATCCAATACTATAAAGTTTGCAGTCTATGTAAGAACAACAATCTGTCAACAGAGT
>Ga0209680_1000451_pt1 | contig 11287 bp, 9 predicted proteins | sample WorMetLIZISLAND1_FD_187413 | JGI IMG/M metagenome (GOLD analysis project Ga0209680, IMG submission 187413) | Marine gutless worms symbiont microbial communities from Max Planck institute for Marine Microbiology, Germany - Olavius loisae LIZARD... ... | reverse complement strand
CTGCGTTTTGCGCCAGCATGTTTGGAGCTCCGAAGCGTGGCCGCTTTCGAAGCTTGGCTACTCTTATACTTGTAGTGAATGTTGTTGGCGAACTTCAACAGAAAAGAACACTTGCGGCATCGCGCGGTTTCCTTGCGGCAGCGCGGCTTTCTTGTATTTGTTTAGGATGGATATTGTGGAACAAGATAGAAGCTGTGTAGAAATTTTGGCAAATGATATCAAAATTGACACAAATGTCATGATGTTGGAAAATGCATTATGAACTGGTCAAAAACTGGCGTGTCATTATAAACAGGAGTCAAAATTTTTTGAAGTGTAACAAATTCCAACTTGGGAGTGAACATTAGAAATGGGTTACATCATAATCAAACTTGTTTGGTAAATGTTTGATGAGACACATAACAATCATATGAAACAAAGAGTAGTGCTTCTCAAAACAGCACATCACATTTGTCCAAAACATTAGATGTTTGCAACAGATTATGCATGGATTAAAACAGCTGTTGCACTGCACTGAACACTAACAGGCTACGTAAGGCACTATTAACAAAGCGCATTAGATCAGTTAGCATAAAATTATACACAACATACAGATGCTTAATATTAGCATCAAACAAAACCACAGCAGTTGCTACATAACTTCTTCGAAGGTCGTGCAAGTTCATTGCATAATTAACTGTAAAAGCTATAAACGTGTATGGCATATATTATTAAATATACCAAGAATGCCAGTTATTGGATCGCGTCTGCAGGTGCAGTCATTGGAAAAACTTGCATGCATAGATATGAATATACAATAGGTGTGTAAAAATTTTATCTAAAATGATCAGTCAGGAAAATTTTCAGAAAAACTCCACAAGGTAAAATTTTTGTCTCACACTGTAATCATTTGATATTATACAACATGAAGAATGCAACTAAAGTGGCTGCAGTGTCGTACTATAAAATAATTTCACTATCGAGCAACTGCTGTCAATAGTCATGACAATGGACATGATCAAATAATACGAGATTCCTCAAACTAGATTACTAACCAGCATATTTCATAAGGTACCCGACAAATTGGTGCTTTGCAAGATAATAGCATTAATCTATATTAATATTAGCTGATACTTTTATAATTTTAAGTTTGCCATAAATCACTGGTCACATAAAAGTAAAACACTAGACTTCTGAATAAATGAAAAGCTACATATGAGTATTACTATGTAAATATGAATATTAATTACATCAACAATAAAGAATACTACTACTCCTTATGTACACACTAATTTGTGGCCATCACCTGATACTAATTGTAGTTTTTTTTAACCAAAAACTAGCTATAAAATTCCATGAACACAACACAGAGCTCAAGATGCAAAAAACAAGCTGAGACAGATCCACACTGCTGGACAAGAGTGGTACTATCTAAGAATTCATATCTTTGATTTATTGTAATACTGACAAATTAATATAGAACAACAACTCACCCTAAACAACAACACTTTGGTAAGTAATAATGCAACTGATTTATATATGCCACCTCTGCATAACGTGATGTAAAAAATTAGAAATGAAAATAAGTAGCCATGCATTATTCCTGGCAATGCTTCAACTGGCAAAACTTTAAAACCAAAACTTTAAAAGCAACCAAAGTAGATGTTCAACTCCAATGTGAAAGTAATCTTACTCTGTGCACACGAGCGCTGCACAATACACTGAATACAACAAACATTAACATACTACACAGAAAACATGAACATTACTGACCAGACAACCAGTAACAGCCTTGGAGAAAGATAACAAGTAGCTAGAATTAGAGCAGCCAAGAAGAAAATGGAAGCTAATTAGAAACGAAAAGGGAAGCCAGTGCTGTCAATTAAGCATTACAGTGGGTAGGCCTACCACAAGATCACACTGAAAGACAGCCAAGAAGGAATATCAGGAAATGGGACCAGCAGAACGGTATGACAAAAGAAAGATACTTTTAGTACAACTGTATAAGAAGACAGAGTTATCAACATAAGGCATGTCATTACCAGTGTGCAGCACAGTGTAAGTTATGAAAAATAGCAGGATTGGTGTCACTGCAGGCCAGAATGGAGTGAGCAATGAAGAGTGGCAGACCCCTCCACCTGGTAGTGTCGTCTGGAGGTGCCATACTGAGTCGTATTCATCATAGACATAAAAGACAAGCAAGGAGGCGTATGTCAGCCAATAGGGCGGATGGAAATTAGATGAATGGAGGCTGGGGGCGTCTCAAAATGACAGCAGGGCTCAACCCCGTCAACATGCAGTCAGCCAGTGAATGTGAACAAGGTAATGCATGAAAACATAACAAAGATGTTTCACAAATAAAAAAAACTTTGAAAAACTACAACACTGCTGCATTTAGTCCAAAACTCACTAACATTACTTGGTACAAACCACCAAAAATTAAGATAGATAATGCATTATTATTGTCTCTATCACAAGACTCTAAATCTTTTGAACAGAAACATCTGTTCAGTTCCTTAATGCCAAGAAGACTTTAAAGCTGAGTGAACGACTTGGGACAACAAATAAACGGATTTCTAAACAACTATCAAAACAACAAGACAGTAACAAATACGACGTACAAGAGAGTATTATGCACTTTAAACAAATCACAAATTGCACCGACATTTCAAGACATCAACAAGCTTGATTTACAGTTATTTACAAAAAAAAACTACATGGAAGACTTGCAACAAAAACAACTCTGAGACGCTACAGCAGCTTGGCTTGATCAGATGACGACACAATGCCAGCTGTGTGAGATGAACTGATGGAGTCATTCGATATCGACATCTTTAAAAACTGCAATGAGCCAGGGGGAATGATGGCAGCACAACTAAACGACGGAAGTGCCCCAGCACCAAGGTTAAGAAATGCAATAACTGGAACCGTCACGTCGTTTGCCAGTACCTGTTGTCGTGCCATGGATCCCGCCAATGCTTCAGGTTTCTGAATTCCCAAAGTCGGTGTCTGAGACAGCAGGGCGTTGAGAAGTTCTGTCTGATCAGTCAGTCTTGCAGTGCGCACTGTGGGCAGTCCAGCAGCTGACAACTGGTGAATGCTGGCTTGATCCAACTGAGCCTGCAGAACGTCTGCCATCACAGGAGTCGATGATGACACGACATTGCTGTGTTGTGGTACTACGCTAACATGTCTATCTACAGCACCAGTGTCACCAGCCGTCTGCTGCGGCTGCGGACGTTTGGCAGTGACCGACATGGCAGCACAGAGCGACCGTGCAAATGAAGGCGACGAGACTGTTGACGTGTCACACAGCGCTGCCGCAGTGGCGGGCAGAAAGCGGAAGCCCGGAGTGCTGGACTCTGCTGCCATTACTGGCGCTATGTAGTCCGTAAGGCTGTCAGCGGGCAGTGGTGCACGTGGTAAAACAGGACTGAATATGTCGGTGTTATACTTGACTGGTGAACACGGTAACTTGTCCCACATCAGAGCAATAGACGACTTGGGCAAGTCAGCTCTCGTGGCTGAAAGAGTAGCATCACTAGTGACGATGGCTTCGGTCATGGTCACGGCAGGCTGTATCACTACACTGGGACTACAGCTCAGTGAGTTGTTTGTACAACCAGTGACGGCCGTCGCAGTAACGGTGGCACACGGTGACAAATCAGCGATGTCGTCGTCGTTGACGGAGCCACAGCTGGAATCAGGTTCCACATCACAGTACTCGGCGTCAAAGCTGTTGTCTGACTGCGGTGAGTGACACTGTCTCAGTCCTGTTGAAGACTGTGAATTCACAACACAGACGGAGGCTGACTGTCGATCGGCGGCTAGCTGCCGTGTAAGTTTTACAGTTGTACTTTCCTGCTGCTTGGCAGTTGCTGCAGACGCTGCTGGTAACGGATGCTACAATGTACAACAGTACATCCAACATCATATGACATGCTGATGTGCCGTTAAGACACTACTCACTCACCCCAACATCACATGGCACATTGCAGCAGACACTAGAACTCTTCAAGTCCATTTCACTATTATCTTTGTACTTAATAATTACAGCAGGCACATAGCCAGGGTGAGTGAGTAAATTGTTAACGGCACATTAGCACATTTAGGCTTTACAGTACCATTCACGTTGATTCACGGTAGAAAATACAAGACAGAAGACACATTAAAAATACAGACGATACAGAAACTAAACACGATCCTGAAAAAGAAAACACAGCAAAACAAAACTACCCTGATTCAGTCGCTTCTTACAACACTCGGCCAGGAAACAAGATGACCTTATTCTACAACGATCCCAAGCCCACAAGGGGCCACATTGTCAGGGTGGTGACATGGGGTATTTCCACACAGTCAGTGGTTGTAGTCTCATACTGATCAATTCTGCGAGCCACATGTAAATTTAGCTGTGATCTGATTTTAATATTTTAGTCTCCTGGTGAGTGAAAGGAAGTGAAATAATCAAGTTGCTGCACTGAATAGTGGCATAGATTATTACCTACCATTAGTGACAATGAAACAGTACTGACAGTTAGGCACAGTAGCCAACCAAACTACAGTATACTGCTATACAGCTGTAGCTCAGTAGCATTCTCTGTGACTCATTTTCTTCAATTTTCCAGTAATTTCCACAACATGTGTTACATGATCACATATGCACATTAGATCTTCAGTTAAAATGTCTTGAGCTTTTTGTATGCCAAACTGTCTCCCAAAATGACTACAGATGACTCTAACATGTCGTCATATCTGAGTGATTAGCTGTTATTGACTACTCAGTCATTACTACTTACTCAACCTGTGCAACATAACAAATGCTTATAAGTAGATGGGTCAGCTGACAGTTTAGATAGAAAATTGCACAGTATGGAAATGACGAAAGTACTACAGACCTTCCTTGGTCTGCCTCTTCCTCTCTTCATTATTACACCACCATCTCCTTCTTCACCTCGTGTCTGTTTCTCGTCACCATCACCTTCAAGATGCACATCATCTCCACGAGTTCTGACCCTCTCCACTGATCTTTTGCCACTTCTAGACCTTCTGGTCTGTAGCTGGCCCGTCTCAGCATTCTGTTGTACTGGAGCTGGCGACTCCACTGCAGTCGCTTGAGGACACGAACTAAGACGACGAGGCACAAGAACACGTCGTTCTTCAGACGAACACAACAGACAACACTTGTTACAGTAAATTCACATGATATAGCCAGCGATGTTCAGGTCTCCAGATCAGTGTGGTCTCGAGACCTCTTTTTGGTATCGTCTCAGTTTCATAGTAGTCGGTCTTAATCTCGGTCTCGTGAAGTTCTGGTCTTGATCTCGTCATCTCACGTGAGCTGGTCTCGTCGTCTCTAATTGATCATTGGCTCCTAAATGCTAATCAATGATTAGCATTTAGGAGCCAATGATCAATTAGTAATCATGTAATTTAACCAACGTGCTAAAATGATCACTGAATATTTGTGCAATTACCGGTTTTACCATAAATTCGGACTCATTATTTACTTACTTACTGAACTTACTGGCGTCAATTCCACTTCCTGTTTATAACTTTGTATGTTTCACCAGCATCTTGTTCTTTTATGCATTTGACTACACTGGTCTCGATCTTGGTCTCAGTCTTGATGGTTTTTTTGATCTCGGTCTCGCAAGACTTGGTTGGTCTCGCTCTCACTGTCTTATGGTCTCATTAACATCCCTGGACATAGCCACTATTTGTGCTCAAAATGCCATAACACCCTAACACACCACCAACCATTGCAGTAAATTCAGTTCATGACAGCATAACACACATTAAGACCACAACACCATTACCACACATATACCAGCTCTTAGTTTACTGAAGATTGTTAAAGGCAAGGTAGGCTGCCACGTAACAACTGTAACATGATACAGAATTGTTTGATGTGCTAATACTTAAGTATCAATCTCACCCAACATATTCAAGACGTACAACCAACCTTTAGTTATGGAAGGTGGAGACAGTTTGTGGAGACTCTTGACTGGCTTGTTGGTAGGGTTTACCTGATTCTACACACCACAAGTCAGCCGCACACTGTGAACACAGTCCAATGATGCCACTGTCATCACCACTGATCAGCTGTTACACACTTGGTCATGATGCTTTCTCAGCTGCTACAGAACGTGCGTGTAAACAGTCTGCCATCTACCATTCATGATACTGAAACAATGGTGGCGTTTCATCTCAAAACTCATCCATGCTCTGTCAGCTCTGACTGACAGTCAGTGACACTGTTGGACTATACGCCTTTCTGAGAACTTGTAACATCTAACTTGGTAAGCTGTTCCCACAGCACAACCTCGCGTGCTGCCCTTCTCACTACATAATCATTAACAAATATGTAAGTGTTAGTGCAGATCAACAGTTCAATTCAACAGTAAAGCTAAAAATATTAACAATCAGAGGTCACAGTTTTAATAGCACCTGTTGTTCAACCTCCATTTTGTCTCTACATTAAATCTAAGACATTTTCTGTGTCATGGAAATTAGTTTTTAAATTACTCCAGCTGTTTATTACTTACAGACATCATACTGTACTATTCCACTGTGTATTCCATCCTCAATGTTGAGACAAACATTACCAAAAACTGCACAACGACAAGGAGGCAACTCACTCTGCATGGTCGTCCTCTCCTCTTGACAACTTCAGTTGTTGTAGGATTTCTATCAGAACTGGAATCAGTCTTGCAGACCTCATTCTCTTCTCTTACACAAACTCTTGACCTCTCACACAGTCTGCTGCCACGATCCATACTTCGACGCATCCGCTTGCAATCTTTAACTGTATCATCGTTGAGATCGTCAATGAGACGTTTACGCACAGTTGGGCTACTCTCCACACAGCATGGACATGCCTTGGTGAATAGCTTTCCAGGCGAAGACCTCGGACTGTGGCTGACACGAGAACTATTCCTGCTGTTCTTCTCTGAAACAATACAGCCGTATGTGCTCACACCTTGTCCTATCAACATTGTGCTGAACTGCAGCAAATTTCTCTGTTACTGATGGAAAGATATTTAAACAATATCTCAAATACAGTCAGCAAACATTGAGTAACAAGAGATTATAGAGTTCACTGTTGTCAACGTAAGATAAAATAATGACACTATTAGTAGGGACCTGCGAATCGTTTTTTTTCGTTCGAATCGAATCTCGAATCAAATCGGCCATCCGATTCGTTTTCGAATCGAATCTTCTATCGAATCGGCCATATACCACGCAAGCCATAACACAGCCTAGCGGACTGCAGGCGTACCGTACAGCCTGTTACAGGCCTATAATATGTTGACGACTAGCATTGTGAACGTGTGTGACGAACGAGAGTGATGTATGGACTACGGTCTACGGAACTCCGAACTGAGTACTTGTTTATTTCAATTCAGTCATAAAACGCGTCAAACAATGCTGTTGTACGCTTATTTTACTCCCAAGTCTACTTTAAACGCAAATTTAACCACCACCAATCGTTTCTTTACGAATGACGATCGACAGCGCGGACGATTCAAAAATTTCGAATCGGACCATCAATCGAATTGAATCTCGAATCGGACGTACGATTCGAAATCAAATCGAATCACGAAGCTTCGCAGGTCCCTAACTATTAGTCTTATTTTTTTTATCAAAACCAATACTTACCAGTGGCAGATGACTGAGACTGTTCAGAGCTGTTCATGAGATAATTGAGCACAACTGATTTGCCAAGAGACATGGCAGGCCACAATGACGACTCAGTCGATGGTACAGATCTCCCGACTTCAGACAGCTGATAACTCCCGTCAACTACAAAGCCATCAGTTTCTTGTACAAAACAAGCCAAGCCATATAAGTGGTGCAATGTGTCTCCAATCTACTGCTACCAACTCACCTGCTATACTTCCTGTCAAATTTTCACTTTATTGGCATTTACTTTTTTCTGGTCATGTCTTGCTAAAGGATTATGTCCTGTTATTGTTCACTTTCAAGTGCACTCTAATATCTGAATCTGATATACTTTTTGCACAATTTATTTATTATATTTAAAATAGAATCGTACATAAGCGTACACAATGTAAAAAATACAAGAGTACACAAATACAATAATATACAAAATACAAGCATACCAAAAATACAAAACTTCAAGTTTGTCTGTCCGTCTGTCACCACATACAACATAATAGCCTTCAACTCATGCCAATGCATCAGTATGAGCACATTAGAAAGTTTGTATGCCATACAAATGTACATTTTTACCCACGCGACGCTATGCTAGCGCGGGTAATAGCGATCACAACGTGTCTGTCCGTCTGTCTGTCTGTCCGTCCGTCAAGCGCCGGTATTGTGTCAAAATGAAGAAAGCTAGCGGCATGATTTCTTCACCGTCTGGTAGCCCCAAGACTGTAGTTTTCTGTCGCCAAATTTCATCACCAAATTCTAAGGGATTCCCCTTCAAAGAAGAGTGGGTCGGGAAAATTCAGCGATTTTCTAGCTTTAAGCGTCAATATCTCGAAAATGGTAGCTGATACGGCCAAAGTTACTATTAGTGACTAATAGGAAGTCGTACATGGGCTTTCGCTTGACACCAAGATCGATGACCTTGGATGACCTTGAACTGCTGTAAGGTCAAATTTTGTCGGAATTTCGCATGATTTCGCGACTTTGAGAGGCAACCATGGCTAAACGAACGAAGATAGACCTATAATGTCAGCGACGGAATTGTAGCCCATTAAATGCACTTTTCAGCGGAGTATAGATTACGTCAATGGCGTTCCGCCACTAGGGGGCCTCAAAGAAGGGTAGGGTGTGAAAATTCAGCGATTTTCCAGCTTTAAGCATCAATATCTCGAAAACGGTAGCAGATACGGCCAAAGTTCCTATTAGTGACTAATAGGAAGTTGTACATGGGCTTTCGATTGACACCAAGATCGATGACCTTGGATGACCTTGAACTGCATAAGTTTGAATTTTCAGTGAATTTCCCAGAATTCAGACGCAACAACAGCTAAACGAATTAAGATAGGCCAGTATTGTCAGCGAAAACGTTGTAAGCACGTCGAATTGGAACAATTTTTGGCAGGCTTTCGCGTCGTGCGGGTTTGTCAGCGATATATGGGCTTTCTTGTTGACTAAAGAATTCAACCTTAGGCCAGATTCCTGTGTTGTGCCTGTTTACCTCCCTACTAAGCTGCCAGCTGGTACCCAGTATCACTTGGTGAGAGAGACAATAAGTATCAGAAACATATGCAGTTTTGATTCAGCAATGCTCTGGCTAGAAGTCAGAACTCACATCAACACAGAACTAGTTCAACATCACACAAGTACATTACTGCTCCATGCCAACCACATATGAATGTAATTGACATATTTAGCAAACAAATGAGGAGCATTAATTAAATCACGGTGCCATTTCACTCCGAGCAATTCACAAAATAATTACAAACAGAAACAGTAATGCTTACATAGCTCAGTGAGGAATTTATCATAGCCATCTGTTTGATAGGGAGGCAGCACCAGGATACATGTACTGTCACCACCTGCTGGCTGCTTCAGCTGCAATGTTTGAAACAGCAACGTGATGTCAATAACAAATATCTTTGCTTTCATAATAATAATAATATCACAATAAGTGAATAAATACATGTACACTGCAAGTGAAAAAACAGCAACTAACAGTAACCAGGATGTTAACAAGGCCAGGAAAGAGTGAGGCTGAGGTCAAGGCTGAAGCCAGATGCTACGAGGCCGAGGCCGAAAATTTTAGTCTCGAGGCCATGTTGGCCTTGAGGCCGAAAATTTTGGCCTGAGGCCACACTGGCCTTGAGAATTAAACATCCCTGGCAGTAACCAGCACAAATTCATTTCTTAGCATTTTTTTGACTAAGCTGAACCGTAAAATGCCAACCAATGTAGCACTTTACCTTTATCTTAGCACAGTATATGTGTAAGATCATAAACAGTATAGGTCATTCTAGCATGCAACTCTAAGACCGCATAATGCTGTACACCAACAATATCCTCCAGAAAGTGTTCTGAACTAAATCTAATGCTCTAGTTAGTGAGATTATAGCATCTTAAATCCACACAATGCCACATGATGCTGGCGTGCCCCAGCAGTCTTTGCCAAGCTTAAGGGTTGCATAGACCTTGCTACCTGTATTGTCATCCATGTAAGAATATGCCCCAAAACATGCAAGATGGTACACTGACATCTCCAAATGTAGTTTTCTAGGCTCAGCATAGCTGCATGAAAGATGGCATTGTGATAAATGATATCATTCATACTGCGTTAAGTGAATGAGGAAGCCAAGATAAATTCCTTGACTACTATGACAACTTGGCATCAAACTGTGAAGACTGATAGTTATGAATAAGGCCCACAGTTTTCTGCAGAAAATTTTGCCAAATTCTGCAGGCCAGCTCGCGAAATTCCGCGGCTCACCACGGCCTCCCATTTATGACTGAAAACTGAAACAGCTGTTCAGAAACTTCAGTTACTGAAGGCTGGCATTTTGCTACTAAGCTGATACACTCTAGCCGTCAGCACGACAGTGCGTATCAGCCTTAAGTTATGTTAGCAACATAAAAGAAAATAATTTTTTCAGAGTGCAATGAAACTCATGACTAATGACATAAGTCGACTAAAATGAGTGACTGATGAGTCAGTCATCACTCATCACGCAAACGATCGTACTATTTCACAGGTCATACCTCAAATTCCACAGAAATGTTAAAATTCCATGGCAAAGAGCAAATTCCGCGGCTTGGCTCGAAATTCTGCGGCCTGCCGAAAACTGTGGGCCCTAGTTATGAAAAATAATACATGATTAAATCCAAAACATACACAAACAGTAACTGATCACAGCATCAACTGAGCACCTTAGATGAGTATCCAATGAACTGGCAGCCTTCTGTCTGGTTCACGCGATAGAGAAGGTAATAGACGTAAAGTGCCGGGTCATCCCAGAGTGACGGGTGACAGCAGAAGAACTGTGCCAATTGGCGAAGACCACCGCTGACGCTCACACCAACACTCCCATCAATGGCAAATGCACGCAGATCTTGTCTGCGACAGACTTCATTGCCAGGCAGGTGATGAAGTCCACATTTCCGCTGCATACAATACATGGTCTACTATTTCTCAATAATTATTACATTACGTTACAACACTCTAATGACACTATATGCACATAATACTGTTACTGGCCTTCAGCAAATGTTAAATATTTGTTACTCTTTTGCTCAGTTCAATGACATTATTTTTAATCACAAAAAATCTGTATGTTTCAAGGTAGGTCCTCTGTGGTCTAAA
>Ga0209680_1000450_pt1 | contig 11290 bp, 8 predicted proteins | sample WorMetLIZISLAND1_FD_187413 | JGI IMG/M metagenome (GOLD analysis project Ga0209680, IMG submission 187413) | Marine gutless worms symbiont microbial communities from Max Planck institute for Marine Microbiology, Germany - Olavius loisae LIZARD... ... | reverse complement strand
GGAATCGCATCAACGGGATCGAGAACTTCTGGAACCAGGCGAAGCGGCATCTGCGGCGCTTTAACGGCATCCCGAAACAGAGCTTTCACCTGTTCCTAAAGGAGTGCGAATGGCGGTTCAATGGAGGTGATCACCGGGAACTGCTTAACCAATTAAAGACATGGGTGAATTCGAGACAAAAACGTCCTTAGCTAGGACAGCCCCTTCATCTTTTTGCAAGATCAGATTCGTGAGCTGGCGGACTTCCCCGAACGCGGAGGCACCGTAGAGCCTATAGGCTTCATCGACAGCTTCTTGGATGACTTGCTCGCGAGACGACATGGATCGGCGGCTCAGGTTTCCGGATGCCGGTCAAATACACGGAAAAGCCCGCCTAGGCAATCCACCCGAGAACCCGCCCACCTCCATTGATCATACGACTGGATTTCACCGGAGCCTCGGGTATTCTCCCGTAGATTTTTTACTTCCAGAATTAGAGACGCCATCCATGATCAAGATTTTCATCGGGTTCGACCCTCGCGAGACCGTCGCCTTTCATGTCCTCACCCACAGCATTCACGCGCGCGCGTCAAAACCCGTTACCGTCGCACCGTTGATGCTGTCGCAACTCGACGGCCTCATGTGGCGCGAGAGAAATCAGTTGCAGTCGACGGACTTTTCGTTTTCCCGTTTCCTCGTCCCGCATCTTTGCGAATTTGACGGTTGGGCCCTGTTCATGGACTGCGACATGCTTGTCCTCGACGATATGGCCAAGCTTTGGGAATTACGCGACGACCGCTTCGCGGTGCAGGTCGTCAAACATGACCATCAACCCGAGGAAACAACGAAATTCCTGGGTGCCCCGCAAACCAAATACGAAAAGAAAAACTGGTCGAGCGTAATGTTGTTCAATTGCGCCAAATGCCGGGCCTTGACACCGGAATACGTCAATTCGGCCTCTGGCCTCGATCTGCATCGGTTCAATTGGTTGGACAGTGAAGACCTGATCGGCGAGATTCCCCACAACTGGAATCTCCTGGTCGGCTATGACGACCCGGTTCCCGCCGAGGACGTCAGCAACGTCCATTACACGATCGGCGGGCCCTATTTCGAGGAGTACCGGGATACGGACTATTCCGGAGAGTGGTTCGCGGAAAAGGACGCTATGCTCCGGTGCGACCAGATAAAGAACTGACGGTGCTCGCGAAAGGCCTCGCCCCGCGCTGCACGGGTTCGTCCCTTTGTGAGATCAAGGTGCCGCGACCCGTTGAACGTTTGAGGGGATTTCAAGACGTTGCGATCAGGATGAACGTGATTGGATCTGCTGGATGTATGATCCCCGCCTGAGCTTCACCAATCTGCTGTCGCCGCTGGACCCGGTTGAATTCCTGGACCAGCATTACCGCAATCGCGCCGTACATATCCAGGGCCCTCCCGATAAATTCGGCCGGCTGTTTGACTGGGATGACTTCAACCGAATCATCAATATGTCCCACGTCTGGCATGACGGGAACGTCAAGATGGTGCTCGACGGCGAGCCAATTCCATCGAAAAAGTACTGCACACAAGACGGCCTGGACCGCGCCAAAATGATGGGGTTCATTGAAAAAGGCGCGACGCTTTTGCTGCAAAGCATGGAAAGTTATGTCCCGGCGGCCAAGGCCGTCATGCAGAACTTGCGGTCCGTTACAGGGGCCATGGTTCAATGCAACCTGTTCTGCTCCTGGAAAGACCATCCCGGCTTCCTTCCCCATTTTGATTTCATGGATGTCTTCATCATTCATGTCATCGGGGAGAAAACCTGGAATATTTACGAAAGCCATTTCGAAAACCCGATCCTCAAGCCCGGGTACAATCATCAGAGTTTCTCACGAGAATTTCATGCCAAGAACAAAGGGCCCGTCGAATCGCGGCTCCCCATGACGCCCGGCGACATGCTCTATATCCCACGAGGAAAGTACCACGCCGCCGAGGCCGCTTCCGACGCCAGCATTCACCTGACCTTCGGCGTCTACGGCGCGTGCGGCACCCACTATGTGGACTCGATTGCAGAACTCCTGCCCGATGATCCGTTTCTCCGCGCCGACATTCCTCCCTATGACGGCGACGCGTTCGATAACTACATCGACCAAGTGGCGGAACGCGTCCGCGAAATCCTGCGTGACCCCAAATCGAAAGAGCGCATGCGCCGTGAGTTGAAGCAGGGCGCTTTCGGGGACCTGACCGCCATCAATCTTCCACGTGAAGGGCAGCGCGTCTGCTTTCTCGTTCATGCCGTGGGGAGCCGGTTGACGCAATCGGGCGAGGGCTGGCGGCTGCGAACCGCATCGGGTGAATCGGTCCTGAACGATGACGAGGCTCCGATCGCCGACTGGCTTTTGAAGGTCGACTTTGCAGAGTTCTCGGATCTGGAAACAGCGTTTCCCGAAAAGGACGCGACCGACTTGGCGGCGACGCTGGCGCGACTGTCGGAAACCGGTCTGGTCGACCCCTTATGATCGAACGGGAGTGCCTCGGCGGATTGGAACCCGCTAATCAGACACGAGATTTAAAAGCTCTTCGCGGACCGTCGAAATGACCGGCGCCCAATCGCCGGCCTCCGATTGCCGGAAAATCCGGACGCTTTCGTACCAGGGGGAATCGGAACGTTCCAACATCCAACGTCTGTCGGGCCAGGCGTTGACCATCAGCCACGTCGGGATGCCGAGGCTGCCGGCCATATGGGCAGTGGTGTTCGAAACCGAGATAACGAGATCCATGGCCGCGACCTGGGCTGCAAAGGCATCCAAGTCGACCATCTGATCGATTTCATCATCGTGGATCAGTCTGGACCCTGTCCGTTCCTCGAACTCGGAACGTTCGGCGAGCGTGTCACCGTATTGCAGGTCGACGAACCGGATACCTTCCACATCAGTCAAAGGCGCCATCATTTGCAAGGGCATCGATTTGTCGACGCCCGAACCGGCCCGCTTACTGAACCAGGCCAAACCAACCGTCTTTACGTCGCCGTCAGTATAGCGGGCACGCAGTGCTTCAACCCGACGGGCGTCGGCACGCAAATAGGGCTGGCCACCAGGAAAACCCGCCTCCGACTGGCGAAACTGGGTTCCAAGATTGGCCATCGGCACGTGATAGGCGACATCCGTCTCCAGGGTCCTCTCGGCCGGCGGGTTTTGCCGAGCGATACACTCCATTTCGGGAAAAGAGCGTTTAAAAATGGGAACCATCCGAGGGTCTGCCTCGAGGACGACATGCGCGCAGGCGTTCGCCATGTCCGGGACCATCGACGCGTACATGATTTCGTCACCCAAACCCTGTTCTCCCCAGACGAGAACCGTCTTATCGGCGCAGGGTTCTCCGTTCCACAGGGGCTGCGGAAAAGGCCGCATGGGCGAGATCGACAAGTCCCATCGCGACTGGTATTCCGACCACCCTTCGAACCATCGTTCCGCATGGAAGTGAAGGATGCTAAGGGTTTGACGTGAATAGGGATGGTTCGGGTTCAGCCGCAGACCGGCGCGTACCACCGTTTCCGCCTCCTCCAGGCGGCCGAGAGCAATCATGGCCCGCGCTTTGAACGCATAGGCGTCGGGATTCGACGTTCCGCGATCGATCGCCAGGTCGAGACTGTCGATCGCTTCCTGCCAACGCCGGTCTCTGAACAACAGGTCGCCGAGATCGATATAGGTTTCCGGATCGGCGGGGTCAGCCGAAAGGGACCGTCGGTAAGCGGCTTCAGCCTCCTGATAACGGTTCTGCCTTTTCAGCGCGTTCCCCAGGTTCCCTTCGGTTTTCGCGTCGCCGGGCCTGACCCGCAGGCTCTCGCGGTAGGCTTCGACGGCGCCGTCCAAATCTCCTTCGGCCATCAGGGCGTTGCCGAGGTTGTTGAGTGTCCCCGGTGCGTTCGGCTGGTTGATTAGGGCGCGGCGAAACGCCACGACAGCTTCTCCGGTCTTTTTGGAATACATCAAGACCGTTCCCAAGGCGTCGGCAAGGTCAGCGTTTTTCGGGTCGACCGACAATCCCGCACGCATGACCTTCTCGGCATCCTCGAAAGCGCCCTCGGTGGCTGCGATCATGCCTTTCAGGCGATACAGATCCGCGGCCTGCGGGAAGTCCTTGAGAAGCCCGACGACGGCTCGCCGCGCCTCTTTCAAGCGGCCGTTCTCGAAAAAAGCTAGCGCCTCGGCGAATCGTTCTTCCGGCGAACCCATTTGCCTTTTCAGTTTTTGTTTTCGCCGTTGTTTTCTGTTCATGATGATCCCACCGTTGTCACTCGAGGTCGGCCAAGTCGCCCAAGGCGCTGATCAATGGGCCCAACCGGTGTTCGAACCGCTTCCATCGGCGGACCGCCGTCTTATAGATCGGCTGGCGGACTTGCATTGAACTGGCCGTCCTGACCTGCCGGCGGGTCTCGTGGAAATTCACGCAGGCGTCCTCCCAGGGAAGTCCGCTGAATTCGATGATCCGCCTCGCGCCAGCCTCCGGATCGGCTATCAGCTCTTCATATTCGACGTCGAGTATCGCATCGCCAAGGACGGCGCTCCAGTGCGCCATCAAACGGTGGTAGGCCCGGTAGTGCCGCCCGAGATCATTCAAATCGTACGAAAAGGCCTGACCGAACGGGAAATAAATGGAGAAACACGAAAAACAAGTATCGAGAGGAGAGCGGCGGCAATGGATCATTTTTGCTTGCGGCAAGATCGATCTGATCATACCGGCGAACAGGTAATTTCCGGGCATCTTGTCGGTGACCCGGTGGTGATCCCTGAGCTTTTCCGGAAGGCCTTCAACGTAGGCTCGTCCGAGTTCCGGATAGGACGCCTCCGACAGGGAGCCGATATTATTCGGAAACTCGTTTTCCTTCTTCCGGCCCCGGACCTTCGGTGAACTGCCACCGCCGGCGATCGTATCCGGCAACACAGCCAGTTCGCCGGCACCGGCAACAGTGGAATGGCTGGCCAGTATTTGTTCCACCAAAGACGTCCCCGAACGGGGCATGCCGAATATGAAGATCGGTTTTTCCGATGGGAATCCGACGCCATCGTTTCGTGCCAGGAAATCCGACGAACAGGTCTCGATGATCTTCTCGATACGCCGTTCCTGTTCCTGTGGATCATAGGATACGGTTCGCCGTCTCAAAGCGTTGCCCTCAACCAGGCAGTCGAATGCCCGATCGTAATCGCCGCTGTCCTCGTAGGCTTTGGCCAGGGCGAAGTCGAAGAACATCCGATCGGAAGTCCCGCTTTTCGACCCTTGCAGCCGATCTTCCATGGCGGCGATGTCCGGATCACCGGGTGCGAATCGTTTCAGCCGCGAAAAATCGTGATGGATTTCCCCATTGTCCGGTGCCAGACGCAGGCATTCGCGGAAAAGTTCGGCGGCTCTCTCGCCGTTACCGGATTGGCCTTCGATCAGAGCGAGATTGACCAGCGCCGGAAGGAAATCCGGTTTCAGGTCCAATGCTCGCCCGTAGGCGCGGCACGCCTCTTCCGACTCGCCCGATTCGTTCAATAGGTTGCCCAGGTTGCACCAGGCACCAATTCGATCCGGCCAGGTTTCGAGTACGATCCTGTATAGATCGGCCGCTTTCTTGAGTTTTCGATCGGCGTAATAAGCGGCCGCCAGGTTTTCGGCGATCTCGGGATAATCCGGGGCAAGCGACCACGCCTTTTCCAGGCGGCGGACGGCCCGGGTCGGGTCTCCCGATTGCGTTTCGATCATGCCCGCCAGATTCAGGGCTTCAAAACGGGTCGGGTCCGCACGAAGGGCCTTTTCGGCCAGTTTCAACGCGTCCGATCGATCCCCCGCCCGGTAAGCCGCCAACGCACGGCGTGTATATTCCTGGGATTTGATTAGCTTTCCAGCGTTCCGCGCGGATGTGTCCGACTTGCCTTTTCGGGCCTTCACACGTCTTGCCATGTCTCGATGTGCCGGAAGGTGGATGACCGCTTCCAACCTAACAAAAAAGCTGGCGCGTCAAAATGAAAACCGGGGTTCGATGAACCCCGGTTTCCAAACTTGAAGGAGAGACTTTGGATGGTTGAAAACCAACCTCTCCTGAAATGCGTTCGTTTCGATTAGAAGCGAATCCGCGTACCAGCGATGAACATGGAAACGTCATCGTAGTTGGTCGCGGTGTTGTCGTCGTAATCGAAGTTGCTGTAGAACGCGAACACATCGACACCAGCCGGCAGGTTCTGGTTGACGCCGACTTCGAGGTAGCTGGTTTCGTCACCTTGCAGGTCAGAGTCTTCGTTCTCACCATAGACGACCGTAAAGCTGGTGCTGCCGAGATCGGTCAGCGTGGCGTCGTAACCGACGGCTACGTGCCAGTGTTCACCATCGAAGCTCTGAGCAGCCGTTGAATCTTCCACGGAATAGCCGAAGGAAGCATTCAAACCGCTGTCGTGCTTGGCGGCGATAGAACCACCCAAGATCGAGTTGACCGTGGTGCTCGCGGACTTCTGATGGCGATAGGCGCCAGCAGCGTTAACCTGGATGCCGCTGAACTTACCGCTGTAGTAGACCGCCACGTCCGACGTGCCGTTGTGCATGTAGGACACCGCAAGCTTGAAGCCGCTGAAAGTCGGGGTGTCGTAGCGAATCCGGTCGTCACGGCCACCGTCGTAGGACGACGTGTGGGCGCCGACGGTTTGTCCGCCCTGGGCGCCGGTCGCGCTGTTGGTGAATTCGACGCCGCAAGCGTAGTCACAGCCGCCGACACCAACGTGGGCGAGGCCACCGAGGTGCTGTTCGTAGGCACCGTCAGATGCCACCGAGCTTTGACCGATGGACAGCGTGCCCATGGCTTTGTGTTTGAAATCGACTTTCGTGTGACGAATGCCCCAGGCCGAGTCACCGGTGGACGACGACGAGCTGAAGCTCTCTTCGAGACCGCCGGTGGTGTCGTTGTCGAACGTGGCGCGGCTGGCCGGGTTCGAGTTCGGGATGTTCATTTCGATGAGGCCACCGACTTCAAGGTTCTCGGTCATCTGGCCGCTGATCACCCAGCGAACACGCGAGTTGTCGGAAGCGCCGTCGACGTTGAACAGATGGCTGTTTTCGCCGTCATCGACGTAGAGGAGCGAACGCACGATGCGGCCGCTCATGGTGATGCTGTTGTCGTTAGCACCGGCCCAGTTACCGGCGTCGGCCGGGCTGGACGATACGACCGGAGCGACGGCAAACAGAGCCGCGGTCGCTACGGACGCTTTAAGAGTGGTTTTGATATTCACTTTGGTCTCTCCTTCACCAAACTTTGGTTGGGCAACCTCTTTAAAGGTCTGAAGTTTGGAAGCGACTATGCATTAAACACGGGTTGCGTTCCGCCCTTCGATCTCGGTCATTCTAGGTTTTTCGTCGTTCAATCAAAGGAAAAACGATGCCGTGAGATTGTTTTTGGCCACGGCCGTGTTTTTTTTGCAACACATTCGCCAACAGAGCTCAAACGGGCGAAAAATAAGGGCGCATGATCCTACCGTTGCGATCCGGCAACACTCTTGAGATCTCGGCGTGCCTGCTCGACGACGCCGGCCCAGTCGCCCTGCTCCGCTTGGCGGACGATACGGGCCGAGGGATACCACGGGCTATCATCACGATCCATGAACCAACGCCAGAACGGGACGTAGGGGACCAGAACCCACGTCGGAACTCCCTGTGCACCAGCCATATGCACCGTCGTATTGGAGATGGATATGACGAGATCGAGTGCGGCCACCTGAGCCGCGAAGGTGTCGAGGTCCTCAATTTGGTCGAAAGAGTGGTCGTGTAGGATATCGACACCGGTTTCGGCCTTGATCTCCGCCAAGTCCGCTTCCGTATCACCATATTGCAGGTCTATGAACTGGATGCCGGGCACCGCCGTCAGCGGTGCCAAGATCGACGGTGCCACCGATTTCTTGCGGCCGATCCTCGGGTTGACGCTGCGCCAGGCGAGGCCGACGACGAGTTTCGTGCCCGGTTTCCGGTAGCGCTGACGGAAGGCTTCGGTCTTCTCTTCGTCGGTCCGGATATAGCTTTGCCGGTTTGGGAAATCGTCGAAGGTCTTTCGCAGGTGAAACCCGAGGTCATAGAGCTGGATCTGGTAGTCGAGCCGCGGTTCGATCGTTTTCGCAGCGGTTTCGTCCCGCGCTGCGATGACCGTCACTTGCGGGAACGACCGCCGGAACAAGTCAACCAGTCTCGGGTTGCACTCATAAACCACGTCGGCCCCGCGCTCGTGCAGGTCGAGAAGAAAACAGGAAAAGCTGACCTCGTCGCCGACACCTTGTTCGCCGCGGACCAGGATTCCCCTCCCGGCGAGATCTTCTCCCCGCCAACCCGGTTGTTGGAACCGATCCGGATCGCCGGCCATGGAAAACTCCCGATGGCCGTAGGACCGCCACCCCTCTTCAAGATCGCCGCGCAGGAACTGCACACTGGACAACTGCTGCCAGCACCCCGGGTCGTCCGGTGCCGCCGCCACGGCGTCGCGAAACAGCTTTTCGGCCTCGTCGAACCGCCCGGTATCGCGGAAAACGGCGCCCAATCCCAGCCAAGCCTGGTGGTCCGCCGGGTCGGCCGCGATCCGGCGTTCATAGATTTCCGCCATCTCATCGTACCGAAGCAGTGTCAGCAGTGAGGCCTCGAGGTTCCCCTGCGCTTCGGGAAAACCAGGTTGCAGACGAACCGCTTGACGATAAACCTCGAGCGCCTCTTCGTATCGGCCCCGCGAATCGAGGACGAGACCGAGATTGTTGTGGGCTTGAGCGTCGGTGGGGTCGATCTTGACAGCCCGCCGGGAAACGGCCTCCGCCTCGTCGGACCGGTCCAGCTCACGCAGAACTTGGCCGAGCGCACTGAGGGCGGCGGCATCGTCCGGTTCACGTGCCAGCACCTCGCGATATGCGGTCTCGGCGTCTGAATACTTCCCGCAGCTCAACAGGGCCCCGCCGAGATCGCTCCAGGCCTCGCCGTCATCGGGTGTCTGTTTGGCACGTTGTGAAAAATAGCGTATGGCATCGTCGCTGCGGTTCATCCGGAATGCGCTGAAACCGGCGATTTTGAGGGCATCGACGTTGCCGGGTGACGTTTTTAGCGCTTTCCTGCTGAGCGTGAGGGCGGTTTCCACGTCTGCCTGGTTGAAGGCATCGACCGCATTTTGCAAAAGCGGCCCGACGGCACCCACCTTGGCCTGCCTCCGGCGTTGTTTTTTTTCGCTGCGGCGGAGATTGCGGTTCATTTACCCCTGTGACCACCCTATATATTGCGACCGTCTCGTGCACCCCGACGCCGGGCGACGGACCGGCCTTTTAGCAGAAAGACGTTACGGTTGACAGACCACATCACAATCCTGTCCTCCCGGTTCGACGGTCATCGACGCCGGCGCGGCGCAAAGCTCTGGCCATCGTGCGGAAAAGGACCCGCAGCGGCCGAATGACACGGCATTAACAAGGGAAACCGACATGCCTCAGTACGACTATGACCTGATCACCATCGGAGCCGGTTCCGGCGGCGTCCGGGCGTCGCGAATGGCGGCGCAAACAGGTGCCCGCGTCGCCATCGTCGAAAACTCGCGCACCGGCGGCACTTGCGTCATGCGCGGCTGCGTGCCGAAAAAGCTTCTGGTCTACGGCGCCCATTTCGCCGACGACTTCGAGGACGCCACGGGATACGGCTGGTCGGTCGGGCATCCGACCTTCGATTGGCCGAAACTGATCGAAAACAAGGACCGTGAACTGGACCGGCTCGAGGGCGTCTATCACAACATCCTCAAAAACGCCGGCGTCACGGAGATCAACGGGACCGGCCGCCTGACCGGCCCCCACACGGTTGACGTCGACGGCCGCACGTTCAGCGCCGAAACCATCCTCGTCGCCACAGGCGGCTGGCCGAGCATGCCGGACATTCCGGGCATCGAACACGTGATCTCGTCGAACGAGGCGCTCGATCTCGCCGAATTGCCGCGCAAGATCGTCATTGTCGGCGGCGGCTACATCGCCGTCGAGTTCGCCGGAATCTTCAATGCGCTCGGCGTCGAGGTGCACGAGATCATCCGCGCCGACAACATCCTGCGCGGTTTCGACGACACCGTCCGTAATGCGCTCCGCGACGAAATGACCAAGAAGGGCATCCATATTCATGCCGAAACCCGGGTCGAAGCCATCGACAAGGATGGTTCCGGCTACGCGCTTCGCTTGGATAGCGACGAGATCCTCAAGGCGGATCGGGTCATGTACGCCACCGGCCGCGCACCGAACACCCGCGGCATCGGCCTCGAGGATGTCGGCGTCGAGCTCGACGCCAAGGGCGCCGTCACGGTCGACGCCTACTCGCGCACCAACATCGACAACATCTACGCCATCGGCGACGTCACCAACCGGGTCAACCTGACGCCGGTCGCCATCGAGGAAGGCATGGCTTTCGTCAAAACGGCCTATGGCGGCCAGCCGACGGCCATGGATTACGACAACATCCCGTCGGCCGTGTTCAGCCAACCGCCGGTGGGCACGGTCGGGCTGACGGAAGCGCAGGCCCGCGCCCGCGGTGATGTCGACATCTACATCTCCCACTTCCGGCCCATGAAGTTCACGCTCTCGGGCCGCGACGAATACTCGGTCATGAAGATCATCGTCGATCGCGAGACGGACCGGGTGCTCGGCTGCCACATGATCGGGGTCGACGCGCCGGAAATCGTTCAGGGTCTCGGCATCGCGCTCAAGTGCGGCGCCACCAAGGCCCAGTTCGACGCCACCGTCGGCATCCACCCGACGGCGGCCGAAGAGTTCGTGACCATGCGCGAGAAGCTGCCGGACCACGAAGAAGCCTGAAGCCGGTGTTGATCGGCTCTTGTTGATCGACGCCATACACAAGCAATCCAACCCAAGAACCTCCGGATCACCACAGCGCTTGAGACGAATCTGGACCACGCGGGGCTCGAATCAAGAGAAATGCGTTGCTCCCCAGAGGGAAGCGGTGTTCACGGTTCAACAGCCGGATGGCCGACGATATCTCGATCCTGACATTGAGGTCGGCCAGGCGGGACCGCTTCATCTAGAAAAGCGGACGAGTGAGGTTCGCGAGTGGCATAGCTGCCCTCCCCCTATTTCGGACTTCTTGGTGTTCGATCAGAAATGGCCGCTTCTGACCCTGGCTGTGTGAAAACGTGACGGTGTTAGAATCTCGCTGACATTTTCAGCGAGGTTTTGCATGAAGCGCTTTGTCGAGGGACTGGATCGGAGCCAGGCGACGTTCCTACCGGAATGCCTGGACGATTTTGTTGGCGAGGACAACGCGGTTCGGGTCGTCGATGTCTTTGTCGACGGGCTCG
>Ga0209680_1000449_pt1 | contig 11292 bp, 9 predicted proteins | sample WorMetLIZISLAND1_FD_187413 | JGI IMG/M metagenome (GOLD analysis project Ga0209680, IMG submission 187413) | Marine gutless worms symbiont microbial communities from Max Planck institute for Marine Microbiology, Germany - Olavius loisae LIZARD... ... | reverse complement strand
AGCACGCACCTATGACGCCCTCTGGCGCGCCGTCGGCGACATTTGCGCCCTCTTCGATCCCCAGGAATGTTGGAACTACCTCATAGATGCAGGATACGTTGCAGATTACACGCCCGATGCTCTAGGCACGTCGCTCCCCTTCCCGTCCCAGGCGTCGAGGGCCGGCCGGTAGGCCTTGAACTCGGGGATCAGGTCCTCGCGGCTGGCGTAGACCAGGGAGCGTACCATCATCAGGGTCAGCGGTTCGAGGACATCGTCGGCGCCTAAGCGCTCGATGAGTTCTCCGGTCTTGTAGACGTAGATCAGGGAATGGCCGAAGTCCTGGTAATGGGCCAGTGCCGCCTCGGCTAGGTAGGGTTCGAAATCGGCCCAACCCAATCCGTCTCCAAGGCCGCCCCGGACCAGCGCCGCCGCCGTTTCCTCGTCCTCCGCCTCGATGGCCCGGACCAGGGCTGGACCATCGAACGGTTGCACACCCGTCGGGAACGGGAAGACGGGCTCGCGGCGGCTGTCCCAGGCGAAGTGGCCGACCGCCTCGGTGAGCGCCGTCAGGGCCAGGGCCGTGTCGTCGATGTGTTCGTCACGCAGGGCCAGCCAGTCGGCGGCGCCGGCGACCGCATGGGTCGAACCGAACTCGAAGCGCTCGGCGGTCCAGCGGATGGTGTGGCGGAGCGCATCCAGCGGGTCGCCGCCGGCCCGCTCGAGGCGGGCGATCTCGCGGGCCATGCGGCCGTACTCGTGGCGCTCGAAACTGCCCTTGAGCCCCGTCAGCGCCGCCTCGATGATTTCGTCCGGCGACGGATCTGAGACGTCCAAGAGGATGTCGTCGCCCTCCAGGCGCGCCGGATAAATCCTGAGCGCATCGCCGCCGACCAGGGTCTTGCCCTCGGCGAGGTCGAATTTCCAGTTGTGCCAGTTGCAGGTCAGGATGCAGCCGTCGCTGAGCGAGCCTTCGGAAAGCGGATAACCCTCGTGCGGACAGCGGTTGTCGCAGGCGTGGATGTTGCCGTCGTCGTTCAGGAACACGGCGATCTGCCGCCCGTCCACCTTGACCACCTTGCGGTCCTTGCCGGTGAAATCCTCGCGGCCCGCGGCCTTGACCCATTGACTGGCGTGCGATCCGTCCATCGGTCGTTCCTTTCTTATTGATGCTGTTTCCCTGCAGATAGGGACGCCGCGCGCGTTTGTTAAGCCCATGAAAATCCACAAAATAAAAACGGGCGGGTCCAAGACCCGCCCGCAATCACGATCAACGTTCGTGGGTCGGATGCGTCAGTCGCCACGCGCCTTCGAATAGCCGATGCCCTGCAGGGCCTCGTCGATCTCGTCCAGGATCGCCGGATCATCGATGGTCGCCGGCATCTTGTAGTCCTCGTTGTCGGCGATCTTCTGCATGGTGCCGCGCAGGATCTTGCCGGAGCGCGTTTTCGGCAGGCGCTGGACCACGGTCGCCGTCTTGAAAGCGGCGACGGGGCCGATCTTCTCGCGGACGAGACCGACCACGTCCCTGACGATGTCCTCGTTCTCCTTGGCGGCACCGGCCTTGAGGACCAGGAAGCCGACGGGCAGTTGGCCCTTGAGCTGGTCCTCGACGCCGATGACGGCGCATTCGGCGACGTCCGGATGGGACGCCAGGACCTCCTCCATGCCGCCGGTCGACAGCCTGTGGCCGGCCACGTTGATGATGTCGTCGGTGCGCGCCATGATGTAAATGTAGCCGTCCTCGTCGATCATGCCGGCGTCGGCGGTGGCGTAGTAGCCCGGGAACTCTTCGAGGTACTTGGCCTTGTAGATGTCGTCCTTCTGCCAGAGCGTCGGCAGGGCGGACGGCGGCAGCGGCAGCTTGACGACGATGGCGCCGATGTCGCCGGCCGCTACCGGGTTGCAGGTTTCGTCCAAGACCTGGACGTCCCAACCGGGTACCGCCTTGGTCGGCGAGCCCGCCTTGACCTCGAAGGCATGCAATCCCATGCAGTTGGCGGCGATGGCCCAGCCGGTCTCCGTCTGCCACCAGTGATCGATCACCGGCACGCCCAATTTGTCCTCGGCCCAATGCAGCGTATCCGGGTCGGTGCGCTCACCGGCGAGGTACAAAGCTTCGAAGCCGGACATGTCGTAATCGGCCAGGAGTGTAGCCTCCGGGTCTTCGCGCTTGATGGCGCGGAACGCCGTCGGCGCCGTAAACAGCGCCTTGACCTTGTGTTGCGCGATGACCCGCCAGAAGGCGCCAGCGTCCGGCGTGCCGACGGGCTTGCCCTCGAACATGATGGTCGTCGCACCGTGCAGCAGCGGCGCGTAGACGATGTAGCTGTGGCCAACCACCCAGCCGACGTCGGAGGCGGCCCAGTACACGTCGCCCGGGTCGATGTCGTAGATGTTCTTCATGGACCACTTCAGCGCCACCATGTGGCCGCCGTTGTCGCGGACAACGCCCTTGGGCTCGCCGGTGGTGCCCGACGTATAGAGGATATAGAGCGGGTCCGTCGCCGCCACGGAGACGCATTCCGTCGGCTCGGCGGATGCCATAGCCTCGGCCCAGTCGACGTCGCGTCCCGGCGTCAGTTCGCCTTCGGACTCAGGCCTGGCCAGGATCACGCATTTATCCGGTTTGTGCTGGGCCAGCTCGATGGCGCCGTTGAGGAGCGGCATGTAGTCGATGACCCGGTTGACCTCGATGCCGCAGGTGGCGGATACGATGGCTTTCGGTTTGGCGTCGTCGATGCGCACCGCCAGCTCGTTGGATGCGAAGCCGCCGAAGACCACCGAGTGGATGGCGCCCAGGCGCGCGCAGGCGAGCATGGCGATGGCCGCTTCCGGCACCATCGGCATGTAGACGATGACCCGGTCGCCCTTGCCGACCCCTTGCGCGCGCAGCACGCCGGCGAAGGTGGCGACCTCGTCGCGGAGCTCGGCGTACGTATAGGTCTTGACCGTGCCGCCGGTGGCCGGGCTGTCGTAGATCAGTGCCGCCTGGTCGCCGCGCCCGCCGTCGGCATGGCGGTCGAGCGCGTTGTAGCACGTGTTGCATTCGGCGCCGGCGAACCACCGGTAAAAGGGCGCGTTGCTGTCATCGAGCACCCGGTCCCAGGTCTTGACCCAGTCGATCTCCTGGGCTGCGTCTCCCCAGAACCCTTCCGGGTCATCGAGCGAGCGCCGATAGGCTTCCTCATAGGCGTTGGTCATGATCTCTCCCCCAATGGTCGGTCGCGTTGATTACGGCTTTGCTGCAATCGTCGCCTTGCCGGAAGTTTGGGACAAAACGACGGCTTTGCAAAGCCGCTTTGCAGGCCCTGGCGCCGCTGCCTCCGATAGATGCCGCCCGGCAGGCCTCAGGCAAATTCCGGGGGACCATGACGGAAATTCGGGAGTGCGGCTTTGATTTGGGTCAGTTCGGGTTGGCGTCTCCGGTCACGTCCTTGATCCGGGCGCCAAACGGAAAGGCCGCCCCTCTCGTCTGAAAAGGGCGGCCGGTCTCAGGTGGACAAGAACAGAGGTGTCAGGACATCTTGGACTGGATGTAGTTCGGCAGCCCCATCTTGTCGACCAGGCCCAGCTGCTTTTCGCACCAGTAGATGTGGTCCACCTCCGTATCGTCGAGGAGGCTGGTGAGCACCTGCCGGCTCACATAATCGCCTTCCGCTTCGCAGATGGCGATGGCCTTGACCAACTCCTTCTGCACGAACTCCTCATAGCCCAAGTCGTTCTTGATCATGCTCGGCACGTCGCTGCCGATGTTGAGCCCGGCGCGCGCGGCGACGTCGGGCGTGCCTTCCAGAAAGAGGATGCGCTCGACGAGCTTGGTGGCGTGCTCCAATTCCTCTTCCTGCTCGTGCTTCATGCGTTCATAGAGCTCTTCCAGGCCCCAGTCCTGGTACATGCGCGAATGGATGAAATACTGGTCGGCGGCCGACATCTCGTGGGCCAGCAGGGCGTTCATGGTCTCGATGACTTTCGGGTTGCCTTTCATGACGCGAATGCTCCTTACGCTTGGGACTGGATGTCGTTCTTGAGGCCCGTCGTCTCGATGAGACCGAACTGCGTTTCGAGCCAGTCGAGAAATTCCTCTTCGTCTTCCAATATGCCGTCGAGCAGTTGGCGGGAGATGAAGTCCTGTTCCCGCTCGCAAAGGCCGATGGCTTCCCTGAGGGCGGCGATGCTGTCCTGGCACAGCACCAGTTCGCATTTCAAAATCTCTTCCGTGTCCTCTCCGATGCGGAGCTTGCCGAGGTCCTGCAGGTTGGGCAGCCCTTCCAGGAACAGGATCCGTTCGATCAGCTTGTCGGCCTGCTTCATGTCCTTGATGGACTTCTTGTATTCACGCTCGCCGATGTCATCCATGCCCCAGTCGTTGAACATGCGCGAATGCAGGAACGTCTGGTTGATGGAGATGAGCTCGTTTTTGAGAATGCCGTTGAGCCCGGCGATAACGCCGGCATGTCCTTTCATGAAAGTTCCTCCCCTTGGTAAGGCCCAATAAAGACCAGAAATGTTAGGACGGGATAAAGTATAAGGATCACGATTTCCGAAAAAACCATAATATCGTGGTGATATCGATTATTAACACGGTAAATAGTTGCTAGCGCTGGATATTGTAAGTTCCACTCGGATCGGGCACCCGGTATCGGTTTTATGGTGGCGTAAACGGCATGTGCCGCCTCCGCACGGACGCCGGGCGAGGATCGAACCTTCAGTCGGCCAAGCAGCAAAATTCCCAGATCGATTTTTGACGTGACTCGTCCGGAAATTAGTCGATAATGCGTTTCACTTGCACTGTTAGTGATACTCATTCGCAATTAATATCACGGTCACGTGCATTCACGCAAAACTATTGTTGAAGGGATTCCGATGTTTAGAATTTTCGCCCTGGGCGCATCCGCCCTTTTCGTCGCCCTGGTCTCGGGTGCCGTCCTGGCCGATGATGCCGTCTACGGTCCGTTCCCGGTCACCGTCAAGGGATACAGCGGCAGCAAGACCAACTCCGTCTCCTATACGGGCCAAATCGCCCGCCACGTGCTTCACGACTCCTTGAAGAAGCTCGCCTACAAGGGCAACGGCGCGCCCAACGCCGACCTGAAGGCCAAGATGTTGGCTTACTACAAGGGCTCCAAGGCCGGCCATGACATCCTGGCGCCGGCGACGAAAGGCCCGTTTGCCGTCAAGCAGACGAAGGTCGAGGATATCTCGAAGGGCAAGAACCTGTCGGGCAAGACCTACAAGGGCACGGTCACCGGCATGCCCAACGGCATGACCGGCCCCGAACTCGTCGAGTTCTGGATCGACAAGGCGGCGAGCGGCGACAAGGGTGTCGATAAGGCCAACGGCTACGACTACGGCCAACTGATCTCCAAGTTCGTCATGGGTGCCGTCTTCTACAACCAGGTCGTCGACGGCTATCTCGACGAGAACCTGAGCGCCGAGAAGAAACCCAACGACCAGCCCTATTCGAAAGGTGCGGCCTATACGGGCAAGGAGCATTCCTGGGACGAGGCCTTCGGCTATTTCGGCGTCCCGGCCCATGGCCTCAAACTGACCCCGCAGCAGGTCTATGAAGTGGCCAAACAGGGCAGCCAATCGAAGACGCCGGAAGACGCGTTGGCCCACGCGGATTTCAACAAGGACGGCAGCGTCGACCTGAAGACCGAGATGACCTTCGGGCCGGCCTACTACGCCGCCGGTTTCGATGCCGGCGCCTACGGCAAGCCGGACGGCACCGACTACCTGCACACCATCGCCCGCGCCTTCCTCGACGGCCGCAGGCTCCTGGCCGACGCCAAGGGCGAGAAACTGAGCGACGCCCAGCGGTCCAAGCTCCGCCAGCACGCCGCCGTCATCGCCACCAACTGGGAGAAGGTCCTGGCCGAGGCCACCTACAAGTACGCCGGCTCCGTCTACAAGGACATGAGCAAGCTGAAGATCATCATGGAGGCCAATGGCGATACCACCAAGGTCCTCAAGAACTACATCAAGCACTGGGGGGAACTTAAGGGCTTCAGCCTGGCCCTGCAGTCCGGCAAGAACAACCTGGGCGAAACGGCGACGCGCCTCAACCGCATGATCGGCTTCGGCCCGCTGATGCCCAACCTGAGCCAGGTCACGGACATCGACAGCAAGGGCAACTACGTGCGCGACCAGGGTTCGTCCTGGGGCGAGTACATGGTGCACATGGCCAAGGTCCAGAAGCTGATGGTCGATGCCTTCGGCGTCAAAGCCCGCAACAATGCGATTTCGGGCGACATCGCCGACCTGGCCAAGGAACTGGGCGGCGGCGGCAACACCGAAAACGACTGACCCTGACCGCGCTGCGGTCCGGCCCCTTGGCGCCGGACCGCCAGCGTTTTATAGAGATCGCCCATGGACGGCCTTTTCTCGGACTACCTGCATGATGTGACGGACCCCTTCGTCAACCCGCAAAAGCGGGTCTTCGTCGGTTATCTGGCCACCGCCCTGGTGATCGCTCTGACGGTCCAGGTCATCGCCGGCAAGTCGGGTATCGTCTCCACCCTCAAGGGCCTCCTGTCGCCCCGCGTCTGGCTGTCGCCCTCGGCCCGGGCCGACTACAAGATCCTGCTCGTCAATCAGGCCCTGATGATGGGCATCGCGCCCTGGTTGATCACCAAACTGGCCCTGGCGACGCTTCTCTTCGAGAGCCTGCACATCTGGTTCGACGGCCGCACCCTCCTGGTCCCGCAAGCGCCGGGCTGGACCATCGCCGCGCTGTTCACGACGGCGCTTTTCCTGCTCGACGACGCGTCGCGCTATTGGGTGCACCGGGCCCTGCACCGCTTTCCGGTGCTCTGGGCCTTCCACCGGGTCCACCATACGGCCGAGACTCTGACACCGCTCACTGTCTATCGCACCCATCCCGTGGAGGCGGTCATCTTCTCGCTTCGCGCCATCGTCGTTCAGGCCGTCGCAGTCGGCGGGTGCATCTATTTTTTCGGCCCCCGGGTGGAGCTCGTCACCGTCTTGGGCGCCAACGTCTTGCTCTTCGTCTTCAACGTCACCGGTGCCAACCTGCGCCATTCCCACGTGTGGATCACCTACGGGCCTTTGCTGGAGCGCGTGCTTATCTCGCCGGCCCAGCACCAGATCCACCATTCCGTGGCGAGTTGCCATCACGACCGCAATTTCGGCGCGGTGCTGGCCATCTGGGACTGGATGGGCGGCAGCCTCGCCGTGGCCCAAGGCCGACAGGCGATCCGCTTCGGCGCCGGCGAGACCGGAGCACCGGTCCACGGTCTCAACGCCCTCTACCTGACCCCCTTCGCCCATGCCTTCGCCGCCGTCGCCCCCTTGCTGACCAAGGATATCCCCGCCATGACCCGGACTCTCCTCAACCGCCCGCGCCGCCGGGCGACCGCCGGCGCCCTCGCCCTGACTGCTGGATTGCTCGCTGGATTTTTGGCCGCAGGCGCCTCCGCGGCCGCCGAGCTGAATGTCTACTCCCACCGCCAGCCGTTCCTGATCAATCCCTTCGTCGAGGCCTACGAGAAGAAGACCGGGACCAAGATCAACATCGTCTACGCCAAGAAAGGCCTGGCCCAGCGCCTCCTGGCCGAGGGCCGGCACAGCCCGGCCGATGTGATCCTCACCGTCGACATCGCGAGGCTTCACGTCTATGCCGACAAGGACCTGCTGGCAACGGTCGCCTCGCCGGTCCTCGAGGCCAACATCCCGGCCCACCTGCGCGATCCCGGCAACCGCTGGTTCGCCTTCTCCAAACGTGCCCGGGTCATCGTCCGCTCCAACCGCGCCGAGGACGCGGCTGCCATCGGCCGCTACGAGGAACTGGCCGATCCCAAATGGCGGGGACGGGTCTGTGCCCGGCCGGGCAGCCATGTCTACAACCGGGCCCTGGTCGCCTCGGTGATCCACGCCTCAGGCGTCGAGGCGGCCGAAGCCTGGGCGCAGGGCGTCGTCGACAACTTGGCCCGGCGCCCGCAGGGCAACGATCGGGCCCAGGTCAAGGCCATCTACGAGGGCCTCTGCGACGTCGCCTTCATCAACAACTACTACTTCGGCAAACTGAAACACTCGGGCAAGGCCGACCAGCGGGCCTGGGCCGAGGCCGTGCAACTGATCTTCCCCAACCAGACCGACCGTGGCACGCATATCAACATCTCCGGTGGCGGCGTCGCCAAACACTCGAAACGCAAGGACGAAGCGGTGCGCTTCCTGGAGTTCCTGACCTCGGAAACGGCGCAGAAGCTCTTTGGCGCCATCAACTTCGAATATCCGGTCAACCCCCGGGTGGCACCGTCCGACGAACTCGCCTCCTGGGGCACCTTCAACGAAGACCAGATGCCCATCGGCCGCATCGCCGAACTGGCGACAGAGGCCCAGAAGGTCATCGACCGGGTCGGCTGGTAGCCGGGCCCCTACCCCGCTCGCAATATCCAATACCTGAGAACAGGCGCTGTGGCGCAAGGCCGGTTTTCGCAGCCAGAGCTTTCTGAAAGCGGTAGTCCTCGTCGACGAACAATCGGCGTTTTTCAGGATCGATTTGCCCCCGCCGACCCGGGCAACGTCCATCAGATGAAGCCGGCGTAGCGCGGCAGGACATCGGCTGCCGCGGTCGGATCGATGCCGAGGTCTTCGAACGCCAAGGCCTCACCGGTGACGACGTTGTCCTGGCCCATCAGGGTGATCTGATCGCGGGTCACCGGCGGGTTCGGCAGGACGGCGGCAAGGGCGGCCAGGATGTTCCAAATCACGAACGGCACCGGGATCAGCGGACGCCACCGCCCGGTCCGGTCGAGGACCAAACGCAGCAGGTCCCGGTAGGTGTAGATGTCGGGCCCACCGAGCTCATAGATTTGGCCCGCCGTCGTCTCGTCGGTGAGGAACCGAGCGCAGGCCTCGCCGACGTCGTCGACGAAAACCGGCTGTAATCGGGTGCCGCCCGAGCCGAACAGGGGCAGGACCGGCGAATAGCGCGCCATGCGGGCCAGCATGTTGAAGAAATTGTCGTCCGGCCCGAAGAGCACGCTCGGGCGCAGGATGGTGGCGCCGGGGAAGGCGTCGGCGACCAGCCGTTCGCCCTTGGCCCGGGCCCGGACATAGGGCGACGCGGATTCGGGGTCGGCGCCGATGCCCGAGATGTGGACCAGGCGGCGGATACCGGCCGCCTTGGCCTGGCGGGCCACATGCTCGGCGCCGCGGCCGTGGATCGCATCGAAGCTGGCGCCGCTTTTTTCCACATAATGCCCGACGCAGTTGATCACCGCCGCCGAACCCGCGATGGCGTCAATGACCGACGCTTCGTCCCAGACGTCGGCGGCGATGCAGGTCACCTGCCCCGCCCGGCCCCCTTGCGCGAGGCCGCCGGCACGCTCGGGGTGGCGCACGGCGATCCGCACGTCCCCGCCCTGCTCAACCAAGCGCGCGACGACCCGCCGGCCAAGGAAGCCGGAGCCGCCGAACATGGTGACCACGTCCGCAACCATCGTCCTGTCATCCGGAGAGCAGCATAGCGCAAGTCATGCACCGAGACATCTCCGGGATCGTCGGTACTTTATGACGCTACCTGATGCGGATCTATGGACCGCCCGGGCCGCGAGATAACGGGCATTCCAACGAAGGACTGGAGTGTTTCAGGTAAGTCTCTTTTAGCGGCTTCGAACTTGCTGCCCGGTTGTGATTATCGCGTATGCGGCCAAAATAGGCGCCATGGATTGCCAAAGCGGATCATCCGGGTGGAAGACGGCTGTCAATGTCGCGCCTATTTGACGCCGAGCGGATATACCATTGCCTGACGAGAGGTATGATTGATTTCCGGCTGCTTATCGCGATTCCGATATTGGCCGCCGGGACTTTTGTCCTCGCCAGCTCAGGAATTGATGCCGCTATCAATGATCTGGCGCGGTTGCAGGACAGCACCGTCTCTATCGCTTGGTCGGCCTTTCCGATGCTTGTCGGCATGGCCGCCCCGTTTGCCATACCGATCATCTTTGCTCTCAAGGGCCTCAGGAATTTGGCCAACGGCTCACTGAGCGCCTTCCTGGTCACACTCATCATTGTCTCATTCCTGAAGGTGTTCACATCCAGGGTCCATCCGGAAGCCTTGGAGCCGGCGACGGTGCTGGAACGGTCACAGCTCTTCCGGTTCGGCTTCTTCGAATCGGGCATGACCAGCGTCATCGAAGGTTGGCCGTCCGGTCATGTCGCGACCAACGGTGCCGTGGCCCTGGTGATCGTGTTCCTCGCCGGTAACAAGTCGCTCCGTTACGTAGCGGCTTTCTGGTGCCTTTGGGTGACCCTTGCCACGGTGTTCGGCATCAGTGGCGATGTGCATTGGTTTTCGGACACGCTTTCCGGTCTCGCCTTGGCCGTGATCGTCGCTTTACGAACCGTTGAGAGCTTTAGAGACGATAGCGAGAGCGAACAATCCGTTGGGTCGGCGGATTAATCCTGACGTGGCTTGGGCCTCGAGGAAACCGCGTCCCTAAATCCAGCGCGGGGATTGTCCAGAGATCCGGACGGGAAGTGGGCTCGTCGGAAAGATTGAGGTCCCGCCTGGGGTCCCGAGCCGACACGTTTTGAAGGCCCGGATATGCCGGCCCACTCCCCTTTAATGACAGGGGCGACACCAGTCGGGGGCCGCTCTATCCGATTCGCGGACCTGCCCGATTTCGGAGATGTATTGCGCCGCCGAGTGACTGCCGGCCTCTGCGTTTTGACGACTGACGGCCGCTCTATAATCGATTGCGGACCCGGCCAGGCCCTGGGGCAGCGAAGTCGACGGGTGATGGCGTGCCGAGTCTGCTGGTTTTAGCGAAATGGCCATCGTTGATCGGTCGTCGATAAGACGGCAGAATCCCACTTCCGGACATGGCGGCGCTTTGTTTCGCCTCGAGAGTATTGGTCCTACGCAGTCATCACCCAAAACCGCCAAACATAGGTATTTTGTGAATCCCTTTTTTCGCCAACGTTGAGCCAGTAGGCTTCGAACCGAAAAACCCAAGGAACTCGCAAATGAACAGAAGCGCCCTTTTCCGTTTCGTTGACCTTTCGGTGCCTACACTGCTGTTGGCATTTATCACCGTCGGTCTCAGTTTTGGTTTCGTTGTTTTCGACGACCTACCTGAAGTTCATAAGGTCTGTGAACGCGGCGCCAATCTAGGGCCTGTTGAGATTCAGGATTCCCAAACCGTCCTATTTATGATTCAAGGGCACCTCGAAAAATGCCTTTGCGAGATCAAGGTGGCATTGCTGCTGTACTCCGGCCTCATGATTTTCGGCCTTCGCTCTTCGTTGAGCGTTTGATTTGATGTCCAAACCCGTGTTCTGCGC
>Ga0209680_1000448_pt1 | contig 11294 bp, 11 predicted proteins | sample WorMetLIZISLAND1_FD_187413 | JGI IMG/M metagenome (GOLD analysis project Ga0209680, IMG submission 187413) | Marine gutless worms symbiont microbial communities from Max Planck institute for Marine Microbiology, Germany - Olavius loisae LIZARD... ... | reverse complement strand
ATTGGCTTTGTTGCAGGGAATTTTTCCTGAGTTTTTCTTCCAGTACAAGCCATTCTGTGAAGATTATGAAGCAGTAGAAAGAACATGGCGATGCTTTGTTGAGGTGAATGAACGCTGGAAGCAGCTGCAGAATGACAGTGACAATAAAGAGCGTCGCGTTCAACTGGTCCAGGACTTCTGTCAGCATTACGACGTGGCGTTGACTCACATATCCTGCTGGATTGATGACTTCCAACTGGAGATTGTCAGCTCCCAGCATGAGCTTGACATTGCCAAAGCTGTTCAAAATATTGAGGTACAGATATCAGGCGGTGAAAGAATTTTTATGATATGCTTAACCATTTTGATAAAATACTGGAGCATAACAGATGGATAGAGTGATAGACGGACGAACATTCTGTAGCAGCATATACCACGCTGTGCACAGCTTCTTGTGGTATTTTGGCCAAACTTTTGGTTCTGAATGCAAAAAGGTCCATTATTTAAATTTTGATTGGAGCTGTGGTTTGGTGAAGTCACTGGTGTTGGCATAGCAATGACCAGTTCGTTGTAAGTAAGTAAGTAAGTAAGGGATTTATATATGGCCAAAGTCTCAGAAGAGAATCAGGATACATTATGGAGCCACTAATGGGCAGGATAGGCCGACTGAAAGTAGTGCATCTTAAGATGACGTCTGAAAGAAGAGTATGTTTTGCATTGCCAGTGCTAGCGGTATACAGTAAGGCAAGCGGGTGTCCTTGTTAAAGCTTGAGAACCATGTAGTATACCAGTATGAAGCTGTTGTTATACAGCTGTCAAGAACATGCTGGCTTCAGCTAAGTCAGGATTGTACAGTGCCAAGATGTTTTACTTTCTTTGCATGGTGTGTATTTTTCAGACATTGCAGAATGATCTGCATCAGTTTACGTCCAGTATCAAACAGCTGGATGAAGCGGCTCAGCCTGTACTGAATGACATCAACTCGGATTATAGGCAGCTTATCTCAGAAACTGTCACATGTCTTTTGTCTCGACTACAAGCTGTGCAAGACGACGCTGCAAAGCATCAGAAAGTTCTCAATCAACGACGAGAGGACTTGATTACATATCAGGTACTTTTCTAGCAACTCGGCAGAATTTAATTTTCTGCATTCTATTTTCTGCCACCAATAATAATGTTTATTACTTTAATAATGTAAGATCATAGTTGTGGTGAAATGGAAAATTTTCATTTTTTTGAAGAAGTCATTTACAGGAAAAATGTGTATTTTAATGGCTCGTAGAGGCCTTTTTGTTAACTTTTGATACATACTATTCTAATACTTTCTAAACGTGTTGACTAATACTAGCTAGCATCTGTGTCATGTGTTAACTTGTTGTAAGGTTTATTGTCTTGTGTTAGCATGAAGTGTCACGTTTGGCGGATGAGTTACGTGACCTGCTGGATCGCTGCGAGGCATCACGGCAACAAGAAGGGATCGTTTTAACGGAGCAAGAAGTTGACCATCTGACTGAGCGTTATAGAGCCGAGATGGAGCTGTTGAGACTACGACGGGAGACACTGATACTTGATGCACCTCACATGATGTTGAGTTTTGTGTCCAGCCATGAAACTGACCTACATAGACTGTGGCTGCAAGTCCAGTGGCTGGTAATTATTCTTGTTGTATAGTTGTGTGTCTTGTTTGCATGGCGTATGTTTTTTGACAGTCAGTGACTGACTTGTTTTTATTGTGAGACAAACCAGTGATTGACAATGAATAGGCTTTCTGAACCAAGAAATGTGTGAAAATGGAGTGGCGAATTTTGAACGCTGGTGCTGAGATATAATGCACTGTTGGATTGTTGGCAGCTATTACTGACAGATGTTCTACACAAGCAAGTAGTAGATAAATGAAATGAAGTGAAATGAAATAATTATGTTAATTTTGCAACACGTTTGTATTTGTATGAATTTATTAGCCGTGGAATGTGTTCCTAGACGTGGAGGATTCAGAGCATTGATCGTCGGAAGTCCCATGACACCCAGTATGAGCACATGCTCGGAGAGTATTGTGAGTTTGTGGAAGCAGCTCGTGCCAAGTTGACACGTGACCCACGGCTTCATGTTGACAGCTTAGATGACCTGCGCCAACATGTCTCCTCACTGTCTGTAAGTGATCTTGTCTTGTCTTGTTTTGTTATCAATGACTGATAAGTTCAACACAACATGAGGCAGTTAGTAAACGGGAATGTTAAAGTCACTAGGGTATAGCTGCAAATTCTTTAATACAAGATGCAAGGCAGTGAAGGAGGTACAAGAAGTGCTCTTGTGACAACACAAACAGTTCTCACTGTTCTAGGAGATGCTGTTTGGGAAGACAATATCATATTTTATTGCTGTAATATTAATGTCAGTTAATGTCACATAATTGTATTTTACCCCTAGCACCTTAATCCACAGTTTTGACACTAGGCATATGAAACTCTACTTGTGCCAGGTAAATTCCCCGTTTGGAGACAGTTACTAAATATATTCATTCATGTACCAGTTTGCCATCTTATTTCCTCGTGTTCATATTTTATTCATCACTGTGTTTTGTTCTGACCATTACTTTGATTTGCCTGAATTGATCTGCATGTTCATGTTTATTTTATCTCAAGCGAGAACTACAGGTATTGTATGCTGTTGTACAGACGTATTTAGCCGATCTGACGACACATCATCACACACTGGCATCATTACGAGATCTTGCCGACGCATCAGTGAGACGTCAGTGTGAACAGAGACATGCTGCTGTGAACGAGGTGACACGTGTGCTGCAAGACGATGCCGAGATAGAGCTGCGGCATCTGCGCGGCATCATTCGGCAGTGGGAGGAGTTTGTTAGAGTGTTTACTGGTGAACGTGATTGGCTGAGCCAGCTTGCCAGTCAACAGCGAGCTGCATTTGTCACTGCACGTGGCACTACAGCACTGCATGAACTGAACAGCATCAGTCGTCAGTATCCTGACATGCAGCAGTCGTTTGTCAACAGAAAGACATCTATGATACAGGTTCATACTGTATGCTTGGAGATTTATTAGCAGTTTATATATACGTGCATCAGTAAACGATTTAACAAGCTAACAGCTAGTAATAACAATATTAACTTTGTTTGCTTTACAATTGTGGGTCTCAGCTTTCATCCAGATTTATTTGTTAACAGTATACGTGTACTTTGTGAAATTAGTGAGTCTTTTTCTGTCTTAGACTGTTACAGCTCAGTCTTTCATTAATGACAGCGGCATTACAGCATGGAGCAGTTGTATGCTCTGACACTGTTGATAGTGTATAGAGTGTTTGTGTGTATTCTGTGAAGGTGGTTGAGAGTGGACAGCAGTTGTTAGAGTTGGTTGCATGTCCTTCACTGGAGCTCGACTTTACTGACTACATGGAACAGTGGGTCACTGCCAGCTCACAAGTCGATGACGAACTAAAACGGTTTTACTTACTTACTTTTTTGTCTTATTACTTTTATGTTCTTGATCACTGTCGTTACCAATGTAGCACTTTGCCTTGATTGCATAATTACGATGACATACTTAAATTATGCAAGCACTGCCTTATTACATTTTTATGAAGAATTTGTATTTCTATGTGCAGCATATTTCATGCCATGCACCCAAAGGTACATATTCTGAGGGAACTGTTGTTAGACAGTCCATTGTAAACAGAACATTGTCATGGTTTGTAAACAGTAGGATTTTATTCAATGGAGGTTAATACTTTAATTTTTGAAAATTGTCAGTAAACTGTAAACAGTGGTGAACTGTTCAGTTGCTAGGTGGTTGGTACAGATGCTATGCATTGTGAGACATGAGCTGAAAATTCTTCTGTTAGCAGATGTATTGACACTAGTGGATGTTGTGATTGACTGTTGTAGTCTGCAGACATCTGTTGATCAGTGGCATGAGTTGGAGTGTGACCTTGGCACACTGGAGTCATGGATATCACCCGTGTTTGATCGTATCTCGTCCGCTGGTGACATCTCAACTGTCACATCAGCAGATCAGTTTTCAGCTCAGATGAAGCTTTTACTGGTCTGTCTGTTGGCTGCCACCATTTTGTTTGTTTGTGATTTCATTTTCAGTTTATACACTAAAACATTTGTGCTACTTGAGCTGTAAACTGCTGTTGACTACACTTCGCGCTGGAATCAGTGTATTGTTCATCTTGTACTGTGTGCACTTATAATTTTGATTACGTTATATGTCAACACATTGTTGATGTGTGAATAAAATTGCTTCTGTGTGTTTAACATCATAGGTTTGTTTAGCGTGGTCAGTGCAGTAATGGCATTTAAGATGATAAAGTGCAATTGTTTTGAGAAGACTGTATCTGAAGGATGAGAAAGTTACTTGAATTGTCTTACTTACTTTGAGACAACAGTTTGAAACTCGTTTCTAAATGCTTTTTTACCACTGACTTTGTTATAAAGTGCTAATATCTCCGAAATGGTAAGAGGTACGGGTACTCGGTAGTGTAGCGGTAGGGCGGTGGACTCGTGATCAAGAGGTCGCAGGTTCGACTCCAGCTGCGGCATTATTCGGGCAACAACCCTACCCTGGGCAAGTTGTTCACACCTAATGTGCCTCTGTTCACCAAGCAGTATAACTTGGTACCTTGCGAGGCCCTTCTTGCTAAACCGCCGTACTGTGGCAGTGCCATAGGGTCCAATGAACAAGGGGTATTGTAGAGCAGTTCTGAAGTGATTCTGTCGAATTGCTAAGAACCGCGATATAAATCATCTACTTTTTACTTTCTCATTACAGTTTGCTGTTATGTGTCTGTGTGTTAGGATATCGGTAAGGAAGTTGAGAACCATGCACCAGTGAAAGCTCGCATATTGTTGGCTGCAAATGCAGGAAGTGTAATACTGCGAGGCAGGGTTGAGAAGGTGACGAGTGATTGGCTGAGACTGACAACAGCTCTACGTGACAGTGAAAGTCACGTCCACACTGCCCGCGTTCCTCTGATGTCATCACACCAGCTGGTCAATGAACTGACGATGTGGCTGCAGTCTGTTGAGAAGACAGTAGCTGAAGGAGTGAGCATGTCACTTGAGTTGTCAGCTGATGTCCAGCGTGAACAATTGAAATATCAGGTACACATCTTCATACTATTTACCTGTTGGTATTTTGGCTTCATTTGCTCGTCTGTACTGTTGTAGAATGCTGACTCAATCCGTTTAATTGAGTTTGCTCTCAGAGCTTGTAGTCTTGCTTGAACAGATAAGTTTTCAGTTCATGCGTAAACCGTCAACAACTGATTCAGGAAGAGTTCCGGATAACAGGAGCAGAAAACGTGAAGCATCTATGATCAGTACTGGTGGTTAACAGGCTAGCAGTCAGATTGTTTTGCTTAGCTGAGCACAGGATGGCCTGATCCAGTAATGCATTCGCTGGAACACAGGTGTGATTAAAGTACGGAAGTCCAGTGCCACTGAGGCAGTCTAGTGTTAACATGGTCGTCTTGTATTCAAGTCACTGTGTCACTGGTAGCCATGCAGGATGTCGTGGAGAATTAGCAGAATGTGCTGGAACTTGCCAGTGCGCTAGACCAAATGAGCAGTAGCTCATATAGTTTCATTTATCAGCTGATGGAAATAGAGAGACAAAGAGCGGAAGATTTTTGTTCTCAGTGGCATAGTGGTTAACGGACTGGCACTGGGGGCCGAGATGTCCGGGGGTCACATCCCAACCATGCCATACTGGGTAGCAACCTTGGGCAAGTTATTTACTGACATTTCCTCCCAAGTCTTCTCAGCGCCAAGAAACTTGGGGTACAAAGGGAGCTTTTAGACTGGACCATTTTAACAGCTTAACTGATTGAGTGCCTTACATTACAAGCATTTTAATTTTAAGAATCTGACTGCTAGTTGTGAGTTGTTCCTCAGAAGTGCAATGATGTACTAGTGTGTCCAGAAGTAATGACATGTTGATGTGCGTCTGTCAGGGATTGAAGGCAGAAATAGCTCAGCGGCAGTTGACCATTGACTGCGTGAACGAGCGTCAGTCAAGCAATGAAACGGTGGCTGATCGTGCAGACTTTGCTGAGCAGTTAGGTGACGTGAATCGTCGATATCAGGCAGTCGCAAGTGACGTCTCTGAAAGACTGAAACATCTCAACTCATTGCAGCTACAGTGGACTGACTATGAGGCTGAGGTCAGCAGTCTGACTGCACGTCTGGCGGAGCAGGATGACAGGCTTGCTAGCATTGTGCACCTTCAGCATCATGCCACAGTACAGCAGGCCATCCGAGAATGTCATGTATGTCTTCTGCATTCAGTATAACATATCTCATTTGTTGTGCTACGTATGCTGTTGTATTATGCATCTTTAGGATCTAATAAAGCCAGTGATCTCAATTTCCATTCGTCCGTCCATCTGTCCACAATATTTTTTTTTGATTTGAACAAAATTTGCCATGTAGGTAGAAGTCGGATGAGTGATACACAGCGCTGTGTGCCATATGACCCAATCCAAGGTCAAGGTCAAGGTCACAGAGGTCTGTAATGTGCGAAAATGGCCGATTTCAAAGGCTGTCTCCTCCACCAATATGTGTGTAATCAAAAGACTAACTTGAACTGTGATACTCCAAGACAGTATCTAAATTCAACTGGACAGATTTTTGATATTCATCCTCTTTCAGCATCACGTGAAATTCAAACTGAGTGTGCCACCTTTGGCATATGAATTGTGCCTCTTACATGGAGTCGACCAGCAGTCTTGTACAGGGCATTCTTTAACATTTTACTATGAAATTGACATTAGCTGGCATTAGTACTGCATTGCTGATTGTTATGTGGCCTGTAAAACGTCTTGTTTGAGCAGTTTTGCGATCGCTGACTGTGTTTGTCCTTGCTGTTGTAGTTTCACCTGGTAGCATGGAGACAGTTTTGATGAAGGTGTACATTTGTAAACGTCTCCATGGAACATTCACCCTTGTATTTATTGACACAAAAAAATCTTTTAAGAGACATGTGAATTATAGTCTAAAATAAGTTACACATTTTTCGTGTTTATGCTGTATACATTACGAAGCATACTTGTGTGTTGTAGTCAGTTGAAGAGTCCTTGAAACAAACCAAGCAGAACATTGACAGCGTTGAACGCCTGGGAATGAGGCTTGTTGGTACAAACGAAGGTACAAATGTTCGTCAGACAGTGGATCAGCTGAACAATGGGTTTACAGCACTTGACACTCAGGTGTGATGAATATATACATTTGTTTGTTTATTGTGAGGGCAGGTTATTAATAACATACAGTTGTCATTTGTAATTTATACGTATTTTCAGCTGTGGAATAGAAAATAATGCCTCAGATGGCTGTAGGATGTGAACTAATCAGTAGGTGTATACATACTGGTGAAAAAATGTGTTATGAACCTTTGTATTTAATTCACATTAAACATAAATTCTAGTGAGTCATTTCTGCACTGTTTTTATAATTCATGTCAACTGTATAGGGACGAGGCTATTGCTGTGTCTTTGTTTGTGTCAGAATGACAGCATGAGTGATGATTTGAGTGACTTGAAACTTGACACACACATACTATGTCATAGCAGTCCCTCAAAGTTTATTGATGATTTAGTTCAAAAGGTCACAGGTCAGAGGTCATTATCGGGTCATTAGGTTATCATGCATCTGCATCTCCACTGAGTCTACTTTCCATGTATTCATATACTGTTATTACAACTGGTATGATTCATGCAACATGATAGTCTAATGAGGACTAACTGATTGTAGGTTCAGCAGTTATCGGTGAAACTCAATAATCTGCTGGTTCAGAAGACGCAGTTTGAGCATCTCCTCAGCACCATTACTGAGAGACTTGAACTCACAGAACACTTGTTAGACAGATACAGACAACATGGTAACTGTGAAGTGATTGCAGCACACATCAACAGTATCAAGGTATGTTCCTTTGATGTTATTAGTGGACACATAATTACATTTCAGTGTTTGAAATGCTGAATAATTCACTTCTTGCATCTGTACTTCATTAAATTAATTTGATTTTGTTTTTAGTATTTCTACTCGGTGCTTTGTCATTGTTGGATAGATATTTGGAAATGCATTCAGCCTGCAGCCATCCGCATTCCTCAAAGGATTTTATGAACATTTTTGGGGCCAAGCCATTGTGTGATGAGTGTGGAAAGTACATGTATATGATAGTTGATGAAGTGTAGCATGTAGACAGACACCTTATGAATATTATGGTTATTGTTGTTCTTGACTCAGAAACTGCAAATGGAATTCCACGAGTCATCAAAAGACCGAGATGCGTTGATTGCGGCCGGTGATCAATTAACTGGTCCGGACGCTGATGATATCCAGCAGACTGTGCAGAACGTCTGTCAGCGGTATGGTGTAGCACTTCATGTCGTCTGTCTGTCCTTGAGGTCAAGGTGACCTCATGCAGTCGTGGGACGTCTGTTGTCTGCCGTCGTTGACTCAGTTATCGATGGCTTCAAGTCCTGTTTATGTTGTTTTTGAGATCACAAGATGTTGCACATATCTTTTTTCACCGATTTGTGAAACTTTCATTCCTAATGATCTAGTGACCTGATAAAGACTAAGTGGTGTCTGTTCAGAAGGAGAGCCATGCAGTGTGGAATAACATAAGAAAGAGAGTGGGCCGAGAGCAGTGCAACAGATTACTTCTGTGGTAGTGGCACCTCTGATAGTTTGCCATATTTTTCAGCAGTACTTTTGTCAAATGGTGTCATTACGTGAAGAGTCTGCTGGCAAGAAATAGAAGTGTTTTGATTCTGTAAAACAAGTATTGTGAGATTTTTGTGCTGTGTGACTTAAGGTAGAACAAACTGTTCACTAGTAACGTCATTCATTTGGCCGTGTGTGTTATGAATTTGTTTAGCTGGGCATCTGTGTCGGAAGCAATTGACGATCAACTAACGAAGCTGGTAGACTGTCATGGGAAGTGGAAAGTATATGAGAGGCACCGAGAAGAAGTGACGAGCCGAGTCAATAATGTTGAAGAACTTGTCGGCAGTTACTTTAGTATGCTGTTTGATACTGACACCGAGCTCGAAGTGTACTTTGACAGAATCCAGGTGTGTTTATTAATTTATTAACATTTCTCTACAGTTTCTCATTTTGGCTGTAGTACTAACTGTATTAGTTACAACACAGTTGAACAGTTGGTTTTGTGGTTCAGCATTTGGACTGCTATACCATAGAATTACACAGTCATTTGTTAAGTATATCTGCTTAGAGTTGTTTCGTTTGACAGCAATTCATGTTGTCATTTCGATGTATTATATGAGCATTATCATGTCTCAGTTATTACAATTTTTATTTATCTTTTTTTTATTAATACTTATTAATATTTTTTTTTATTAATACTTCTAATCTGCTATATAAGGCTTACGTGTGTGTCTGTGTAATTGAGCTATAGGGGTACCGGGTACATGCACTCTGATAGCATGGACTATGCAGAGTGATTGGTTGTTGCTGTAAATATAGCTGCAAAGCCACTTATAATATGTGCCATGATTCACTAAATTTGGCGCTATATAAATACCGTACTTACTTTCTTACTTAATAAGTATTTAGTACTTTTTATAGTTTAGGTCCCTAGGTAATGAATCTATAATTCGTCAAATTTCTCTTTGTTTTATTTCCTTTAAGTTTTCTACATCTACATACACAGCTGCTTGTTGGTGACTAGCATGTATGTGGTTGACAGGTGGAAATGCTGGCTGTTCTGAGCACACTGCAGTCACTTGGTCAGCTCAGTGAGGAGCTAGTAGTGATTGGCGGGGACAGTGCATCAGCCGTACTAGTCAGAGTAGAACAGAGTGATTTAGACCAGCGTGTAGCCGCCATTCAACAACTACTGAAGTGTCATGACACAAGATCGAGGTCCCAGCTGAGTGAGTTTCTCCGAGGCTGCAGTGAAGCAGAACGCACTTGTGATGAGGTCGCGGCAGTCCTCAGTGACACAATGTTGTCAGCCGACATTGACGAGGTGATGCTAGCACGTCTTGACCAGTCACTGTTACAGCTGTCTGAGCAGCCTGTCAACCGACTGTTCCACTTCCAGCCTCTCACCACTGCAAACTCAGACAGACTCCAGCGCCTTCACACCCGCCTACACAGCCTCCGATACAGCATCATGGACCGCAGCTGGGCAGTCCGCCGACAGCTGCTGACACATCGTAACACTGAATGCAAGTGTGACAAATGGCTTCAGTTTGTCACACAGGTACAACATGAACTGACCTCGCCGCATGCCGACAGTTTGGATGCTCTTCTGTCACGGAGGAAGACATTTGAGGCCAGTCTTACTACTCAGTCACTTAATTCATATGTGTATGTGTATTAATATGCTTGAACTTAGTCGTCTAGGTAACTTACTGCAATGTATCTGTGTGTAACAGGTCTTGTTTCATCTGATTGTGTCAGTGTCAATTATGTGTACGTGTTCTGTGTTAATGTTTGCATGAACACTGCTGCTGTTGTTCTGTTTATAGCTTTGTTGGATCCTGCTTGAATAAACACATTTTCTATGTACTTACACCTGCGTACTTTTGCTGTAAATGTGTGTCTTTGTTAATGACGATGCTGTGCTACTGTACAGCTGTTGGAGCACAATCTCTGCCGTCACTTGCACACATTACACTCAATCATCACTGATGGATGTCACGTGACTGGTGACACATCTGCCTCCGCCGATGTTGCTGGTCGCCAGTTGGCGCTGGTTTCTGACCAGTGGCATGCCATCTGGAGCCGTCTTGTCCAGCAGCGTGAAGCCGTGAATGAGGCACTAGGTGTGTGGCATAGACATCAGATGCAGCTGACTGGGCTGCGGTCTCTGCTGACACATACCGATGAAGTTATCAGTGCAAACTGTGTACATGACGTGGTGTCATTGCCAACACAGCGTAGACAGATGATGAGACTGCAGGTATGAGTGCATTGTTTTGACGCTGATTCACAGTGTGATGTGTCGTATTATTATTATTAATATTATTATTAATGACATTTATAAAGTGCAAACTTCACCAACACAGCAAATGCACCAAGTCGGCCGTTGCGCGATAACAGTTATCCTAGAACAGGAACATTTTCAGTCGTTTCCTGAACACTGGCAACAATTGTTGTAACAGAGGTAAATAAAGAAATATGAAATATGATTGTAGCCTTACATTTGCTGTGTCTGTAAGTAATTAATTGAATATTATTCAACTGTCAAATAAACACAGTTTAATCAAATATTGGAACTCCTGCTTTATAGAATTTATGTATGTGTGTTAATTGTTTAATC
>Ga0209680_1000447_pt1 | contig 11299 bp, 6 predicted proteins | sample WorMetLIZISLAND1_FD_187413 | JGI IMG/M metagenome (GOLD analysis project Ga0209680, IMG submission 187413) | Marine gutless worms symbiont microbial communities from Max Planck institute for Marine Microbiology, Germany - Olavius loisae LIZARD... ... | reverse complement strand
CATCAGTACTTTGATACTGTTGGTTGAGTCTTTTGACCTGTATAAACCGTCTCTCGTATAACCTGTACTGTGTTGGCGGGGATGTAAAACACTGCTCAATCCAGTCCAATCCCTTTCCTGGCCAGATGGCATAAAGGACACTAAACCTGGATTCAGTTTTGTTTGCTATAATTTGTGCACATGTTATGTAAGTAGTTTTGTTCTATGGTTGTTTAGGTTTTCAATGTTGTTGTTGGTTGTTTAGGTTTTGTCACTGTCAGTCCAGTGATTGGTTGAGAATGCTGGGTGTTTTCTCCAGTTAAATGATTGGCTGGGAAGATCGTCTCCAAAATGACCTGTAGTGTGTTGAATGGGATGTTAAACTAACTTAACTGAAGTTACTGAACTCATGTAATGTGTTGGGTCCAGCTGTGTAATGTGTTGGTGTGTTGGGTGCAGCTGCTGGTGCTCAAGTATGTTCAGAACAAAGACGTCTTCATGCGCTATCACAAAGCTCATCTCACTCGTCGACTCATACTTGACTCGTCGGCCGACAACGAGAAAGAAGAGAATATGGTGGAATGGCTCCGTGTAAGTCAATTCGTTAATGCATGTACTTACTTCATCCGTAGACAGTTGATGAAGTTTTGAACACTGTCCACGTCATCCTGCTCAGCTCGAATTCCTATATTAAGCTGTCATCAAGGGGTAATGGACCATAATTGCTCCTGTGCACCAGAAAAGTTCCCCGAAATGCAAGGACCTAGCCCTCGGTTGAGGTGTCATTATCTTCGTTAATGCATAGTCAGCACAGACCACTGCATGGCTCCAGAATAGCCATGAGCAGTCCAGCATATAATACTGCACATTTTTGTCAGTCCTTAATGCATGTTAAAGTTACAGAAAGCCTAAAGTGTGTCATACAACATTCTGTGCTTTTTAGTCTTATGTACTATGCAGATATTTAAACATACAGTAGTGTTTATTGATTGTTGTAAACAGGACGTTGGAATGCCGGCTGACTATGTAAACAAGCTAGCACGCATGTTTCAAGACGTGAAAGTGAGCGAAGACTTGAACCAGGAGTTCAAGGAGGCACATCGCAACAACAACGAAGGTCTTGCAGGTTGGTGAGATGTTCTCCGTTGATTGTGTTCATAGTCTGACATAACTATCTGAGCTTCAAACAGCTTTTGATAATCACTATTCAAGTTGAAGGTGTGCAGACATACGCAATTATAGCATTTAATAACCCACCTACAAAGGTCATGGTTTGTTTTTGATTTAATTGTTTTGTTCCATTTAGTCAGTGGTTGCTTGAGCTTGTACCACGAAGGTGCTAACAAATGTGGCTGATCTATTGTCTGACCTGCTGTTATATAAGGCACCTGAACCTGGCCTTAGTTTTATTAGCTTTAGTCTGTGCAAATATGTTAATTTTCTTGTATTGTTTTCTTAATTTTTAGTTGTACTTGGTTGTGTGAATGATTAGCGTTGTTAATAGCAGTCACTGATTGGTTTAGAAGGCTGAGTTTTTGCATCAATCAGAAGATTGGACGAGAAGCTTGAAATGATTTATTAATATGTTTAGTGAAACTAACCAACTAATGAACTAAGTATATGAGCTTGTTGTACATGTGTCATACCTGCAGATTCTATCAACATAAAGATATTAAACGCCGGTGCATGGGCGCGCTCAAGTGATCGCGTGACTGTCACTCTACCAATGGAGCTTGAGGACTACATACCACAAGTTGAAGAGTTTTACCGACAGAAACATAACGGCCGCAAGCTTCAATGGCATCATCTCATGTCAAACGGCATTGTAAGTTTGATTATTTATATTGGTGAAATTCGGCAGTTTTTTTAGTTCAATAGTTAATCAGCAACAGTTACGATTACTGTGCTAAATGTTGAAATCTGACTAGGTCATGATGTAGTCATGCTACTGTTTCACCAATAAACTTGTTCATCAAATAGTGTCTTCTTTTTGATCCACACAACTTGCCTCAGCTTACCTGCAACTTGTTGGATGTTCATGTTGAGTATAATTAACATTTGTGCCACCACGGTTTGTGCACGAGATATCAACAAGGGCCAAAGTAATTTGGCACAAGGCAACATAGCTCATGTCATGTCAGGAGCCCCGTTTTGGGGAAGGAGAGGTCATAGGGAGTCAGCACTGGCACTAATACTCTCATTGAATGAATTTCAATAGTACGTTTAGCTGTGCTTACTGCTGTATAGTATCACTAGTATCTGTAGCCTATGTAATAATGTTCCAAAGCCAGTGTCAACATCATTATCATATCAGTCGAGTTCACTGCATTCTTGCGACATTGTTTTTGGGAAATGTTTTTGTGTGTAATTAACAGATAACATTTACAAATGATGTTGGGAAGTTTGACCTGGAGGTGACGACCTTTCAGATGGCAGTCCTGTTTGCATGGAATCAGCGGCAAAAAGATCATATCAGCTATGAGAGCCTGCAGCTAGCAACGGAACTGCCCGACACTGAACTTAGGAAAACACTTTTTGTGAGTTGCCATTGATTGATAGCCTGTTTTCTGTGCAGTCGAATGATTGGTAAACTTTGGACTAACGTCTTGTAGTGTTGTGACGTTTTTGATTTTCAAAAACTGTTTGATTTCAGTCGATATTTTGCAGAAGACTATAAGACCATAATTTCAGTTTTAGATGATTTTAAAAACTGTACAAAATGGCAGTTATCGTCAAAAAAATGACATCTTTGTTAAACCACAAGCTTACTGCAACTGAAGGAAATAAATGAAGCCAAAAACAGCTGTTGTTTGTATGTTTTTGGAAAGAACATGTCATCTTGTAGTGGTATTTCTCAACAGCCACATAAATACTACTTACAAAGTTACATGTTGACTTTGTTGTTTTTCTGGTGTTGCCAGCTTGTATTTTAATATAACTGTATAAATACTACTCGGGGTTTGACAGTTTGTGTAGTTTTTGAGAAATGCTGCCCAACAACGTTTTTAGTGTGCGACAGCATATATGCTTAGCTCGCTATATGCTATCACCCGTCCGTCTGTCTGTGAGATGGGTGGATCATACAAAAACGGTTGAAGTTAGAATTATGAAATTTTCACCATACGGTAGCCCCATCCCTCTAGTTTTTAAGGGTAAGTTTCATCCAGAAATTCTAAGGGGTTCCCCCGAATTGGGGCGTCAAACAAGGGAGGGGTGGGTAAAATCAGCATTTTTATATCTTTAAGCGTGAATGTCTTGAAAACGGTAGCAGATGCAGCTAAAGTTACAATTAATGACTAATAGGAAGTCACATATAGGCTTTCCGTTGGCACCAACATTGATGACTTTGGATGTCCTTGAACTGCTGTAAGGTCAAATTGTTTTGGAATTTTGTGACATTTCTCGTGTTTCAGAGGCAATAACAGCTAAACGAATGAATATAGACCCGTATTGTCAATGACAGAATTTAGCCCACTAAATGTAATTTTCACCGATGTATAGATTGCGTTGATATTGCAAGGCATTCCTCAGCTAGGTGGCGTCAAACAACGGTGTGATGGCACAAACAAGTCCTCATATGCACACGGCCTGGCGTTAGCTAGGATTTCTTGTTCCAAGTAGCTGACAAAAATTGCTGTTTTTTGGCTATTCCTTGCATAATAATAAAACATTTAGGATAAAGGAAGTATATAAGGATATGTAGGGTGCTACCTAATTTTTTTATTTTTAAAGTTTCTGTAGCTATATTTGCTGTAAGAGTTTGATTCTGATTTGGATTTTGGTTTGGACCTGGTTCAGCATAATTTGAGGACCATGGAAGGTCATGCATTAAATGAATCTTTCTGGTTCAAGCTCATTTGGGTTGTCTTGGCTGAAAGGATCTATTAAACAGTTGTTGTTAGTTTTCCGTGTTGTGGTTGTTGTATTATTGTTGATATCTGTTGACATTCACTGCCAGTGTTGTGGAGTCAGGCCTGTTGTGCGTCCATGTTGCAGAGTCTGATTGCATTTCCGAAGGTGAAGCGACAAGTGTTGCTGTGTGAACCAGAAGCAAAACAACCGAAAGATTTCCACGACAACACAATGTTTTGGGTCAACCAGGAGTTTGGCATTATGTGAGTTGATGGTATAGTTCTGTCAACTGACTGTTTCGTGAGAATTCTTCAGATTTTTGTAGTCTTTCAGCTAGAGCTGTTATTCGGGTGATTTAATTTTTTAATTGCATTAGTTGCCTGAATTTTTTTGATGTTTATCTTACACTTTTACTGTTGTAAATTTTAATTGGTTTAATTCCGTAGCACATTAGTTAAGACATTAATTTAACAGCCCTACTTTCAGCCTTTCAGTTTTATCTGTTTACTCGACGTTGCTTGTTTACTGAACGTTGCTGTTCACACAGATATGTTGTAAGTACATATGGTGAACTGCTTGTTGATTAGTTGTTTTCAAGACTTTTTAGGCCATTTGAAGCCTGAAATGTGTGTTGTAAACTGTCAATGTTTAATGTATATGATGTGGAAGTGAAAACTTGCTACATGCCAGTTGTTCTTACAGTTATTGTGACTGTAGTCAATCTTTTAAGGCTTCTAACCAAGTCAGTATGGTCGACTTATTTTATCGTTGTGGTTGTTATCATTATGCAGATGACCATTTTTTATTTATGTTAACATTCACTGAATTATAAATAGTTGACTCCAGTATGGTACAGTGCAGTGTAGCATCACAGCGAATCAGTGACATGTTACGGTGTTACAACAGTGTGTACTCAGATTGACTGAGTCAATGTTGGACTACATACAACACATGTGTCGTTGCAGTAAGAACGGCAAATTACAGAAGCGTGGGAAGATGAACTTGATAGGCAGACTGCAGTTGTCAACAGAACGTAGTAAAGAGGAGGACAACGATGGCATCGTTCAACTGCGGATATTGCGAGTGCAGGTCAGCTATGTCATTGCACTAGGAATTAATTATATGTCATTTATGGGTATTTAATATTTTCACATCACTGTACAAACGTGTACTTCTTTAGTTGACACTGAAAGTAGCTCAGTAAATGCTCAGATTCTTCTCAACATGTATTCAAGGGTGATCTCATCAGAATTTTGTAAAACTGATTCATTTGCAAAATACTAGAAATAAGAATGCTGGGGCTATCGAGTTTTGAAAGAATTTCAATGTTAAGTTAAGCCATGTTGAGACTACCGGATTGTGACAGACGGACAGACAGACATGAACAGTTTACAGATGATGCTGAATGTTGACATTTATTCATTCATTCATTATTCGGCATGCACCATCAGTGCGTAGCTCCGCTTGCTGCCAGTAGTCTTCACAGCGGCTTATTCAGAGCCAGTTCAATAGCATCCTCCAAGGTAAGGTTGTGCTGAGCTAGGTCGTTCTTCTGAGTGGCCATCCAGGAGGTGTAGGGTTGCCCAACTGGCCTTCTTCACTCACTCTGGGGAACTGCAGTCAGAATTCTCCTGGTGTCTGCTGACTCGTCCATTCTGACCAGATGACCAAACAGCGTGAGTCTTCTTTTCTGTATGATCGTAGTAAGGGGAGGTTGTTCAGTTAGGTGCCGCACTTCACAGTTGGAAACGTGGTGGTACCAGCGTATATCAAGGATCCTCCTCAGGCACCACTGATCCAGTGCGTCAACCTTTCTGGTGTCAACTCTAGATAGAGCCCAGCATTCTGATCCGTACAACATTATTGGCAAAATGCAGACTTTGTACAGCTTCAGCTTGGTGCTCAGGGAGAGCCGTGATTTCCAGATGCAATTATCAGATTTTTGCATCGCACTGTGAGTGAGGCCACTGCGACGGTGAATGTCGTAGCTACTGAGAACTGAGGAATGTGTTAACGCACCAAGGTAAACAAATTCGTCAACAACTGCAACCTGGTGCCCATGCACGTCCACTGTCTCTGTGTCTGGCTGTTGGGTTCCCAGAGCTTGGACCTTTGTGAGTTGAATTCACTTGTCATTCATGCATTTTGTAATCTGTCTGTTCAGGAGGCAATTGTGAAGATCCTGAAGATGCGTAAGAGAATCAGCAACGCAGCACTGCAGACAGAGCTCGTCGAGATCTTGAAGAACATGTTTCTTCCGTCGAAGAAGATGATCAAAGAGCAGATCGAGTGGCTGATTGAACATCGATACATGCGCCGCGATGAAGACAATATCAACCAGTTTATTTATATGGCATGATGCAGCTGTCGTGTCACTAATGAATCACATTCTGTGCACGGCATTAGTTGCTGTCATCCCAGCCCACAGCCATGCAATTCATATTGTTCATAGCTCGGCCCGTTTGTAAACTACTTATTTTATTGTCTGTGTTATTGGTCTGTATCTGATACAGTGCATTTGTCGTCCGTATCTGCGTTTCTCCCTTTGTGTTTCGGCAGTCAGCTGATTGCCTTGGAAGATCATCTTTGATTGAACTATATTGTGTGTTAAATGGATGTTGAATCATACTAACTACCAACTGTACCTGCAGCTGGTAACTGGTTGCACAGTATCAGTTGTTATAACTTCATCTGTCAGTTACAACGAATGTAAACTATACACGATGTGAGTTGCTGCTCGGCATTGAGATTGAGCAAGAATGTTCTAATAAACCTATAACATGACTAGTTTCTGTTTCGTATTGTAAGACTGTGTAAAGTAATGCTACTTACAGAATGCATTAATGCGATGCTCTTAATGTGCACCTTTTGTGTGCAGCGTGTTTTGTTTTCAGTTTGTAAACATGACAGGTGGTATGATTGCTGTGGTGGCATTTGGAAGCATTTGTGAACTGGCAATTAGCACAGAAATGTTTTTGGCAGCTGTGGTAGAATGCCAATGGTATATGGCAAAATTCGCATGAAATGATGTAACTGTAGTCAACTGAAATTTGACATGTTTGAACGTTGAGGTCTCACATTTGATCATGCCATTGTGCTGGTCTGTAATAGTATGTAAGCATTGGAATTTCTATAGCATGCCTAAGAGCCAGCTAGGCTGGATCAATGGCCAAACTGTCACAGTTACCAAGACTTGAAGACAAGCAGTGACTGAACTGCTATGTGTCAAAAAGAATGGAAAGAAAAGAATTTTGAGACGTGACATATGCAGGATGAAGGGTGATCAAGGATGAAGATTGTGTGGATCGAGGTGGTTGAATGGTGATGGTGATAACATTGCAGGGATAATGGTGACTGGAGAACTAAAGACGCTTGTGTGTAGTGGAAATGACTTTGTACTTAGTGCGTTTCTGAACTTTAAGCTTGCATAAGGACTGTAAGGCTGCATCTACATTGATATGAGTACTAGTCTTTTAGCCGTGTACGGGTTATAGTAAACACAAGTTTGTGTGTATTCCTATAGCAGCCGTTCACATTGATGCGGGTTCTGCGTGAGCACGAGTTACCTTGAATATGGGCAGTTTTTATGTAAGTTTCTCTCTTTTTGCTGTGAAAACAGCAAAAGTGGATGACGTCAATAATGACGTCATGGCGCACGTAATGTGATGTTCATGTCACATAACACTGTCTACAATATAGTGCAACCCTCGTGAAAGTGTGCAGAGGCTCATACTCATATCCTATGGCCTAAGATCTGGTCAGGGTTGGAGGACTTGGAAGCCACAATGACGGCACGGGCAAGAGTTGTGGATGTGCTGGAGGCTAGTTAACTGGAGTGATATAGTGAATTGCAGTCATCAAGTCTTGAGTGTACATCTGATGTTCCAATAGCATGAAGTCAAGAACTGGTCGGATGCGGCGAAGATTGCAGATGTGGCAAAAAACACGCACGCGAGACTACAAAGATCTGATGAGAAAAAGTTAAGTTTGAATCGCACGTGAGACTAACTAAGGTGTTGCATATTGTTACATTTGCAAGACATCATGAGTTTATTGAGTACAGTCTGTTCTGTACACTTTTCTCAAGAGCACGTCGGCTAGTGTGGACATGGGTTGTTTACTCAGCCAGAGAGATCTACTTCAACAATGCTGAGGCGGTTAGGTCTGTTACACTGCAAGTACTGATCCTGTGCTAGTTTGTCTTCAGCTTGCATGTCAGCAAATAGACAAATGATGGTTTGAAGTACTGTCGTCGTATCTAGTCGCGCAGTTGCTAAACTGTTGCAGTGTTAGTATAACAGATACTGGGTGGCTTTTTGACTAATTGCTTGATGTTTTAGTATATTAGCATGTCTACTCTTGCAGTAGTTAGTTTGTGCACTTGGATGAAACCAGAGTAAACCAGGAGTCCATATCTGTCACTTTCCTATTTACAAGACATGTCCAGTTTACTTTCAGTAAGACTCTATAACTCTAACACACTTGCAAGGAGTTTACTTTTTGTTAAGTGAAAATGTGCAGTGATTTTGCAAACTAACATTTTAAAAGAGACTTACAGAATGCTGCTGTGTACTTTGCCTGTTTAGAGTTATATCATATGTACAAAGCAAAAGGAGTAGGAACTGTTGATTTGTGTGTAATTTGCTTGGAGTGTCGGCTGTTTGTGTAGTTATTGTGTGTGTGTTTTTGTGCTAATTCTTGTCGTTGTGTCGTCGTCTTCATTTTCTCTCAGAGTCGCTGTGCGAGGACTGCGTCAAGATGCTGTGCCTTGTCTCTCTGACAGTGTAGTTTATCAGCTTGTCACAATGGTTAACGAGTTCATCCGTTAAAGGATGTTTCGAAGTGGATCAACACTCTAATGACGGTTTCTAGTAGCCTGTTTGCAACTGAATTTTATTTCATCGTTGGCCTACTGTGAGAAATTTGGTTTCATGCACTGTGTGACGACTCCAGAACGAAGCCACTGTACTTTTGTCCATTACTTCACCACATGATGACTGATTTTTTAATCTGTTTTGCTGGCTGGTTTGCTGTAAATTTTTAAAACTGTTTCATATTATCTTTGTCTGTATTTGTTAGCAGTTGAGGTTTTCACACTCTTTCACCAGTGCCGTCAGACTTGGTGCCCGTCATAGGGCGTGTGGATCCATGACAGGTTCAGTGACATAGAATAGCACAGATCCATGTCCTGTCCTGATGGCATAGAAGTCTTGCATGCATGTTTGCTGAGGCAAACATTGATGCTGGGCAGCAACTATTGTAATAGCAGTAAATGTTATGATAGGTAAATCCCTCGACTACAAACACTAAACACTGATCATTTGCAAGGATGCTTGAATGCAGCAAATATTTTGGTTAGAGCTGTGGAATTAACGCATTAAAGAATTAATCATGATTAAAAAAATTAACGCCATTAAAAACTAATCCACATACATAAGTTATAAGTTTTATGTAGCAAGAGTGCTATTCATTTAAACTCGTGTTATTCGATGATCAAATAAATTATTATGTTGCTATTGCAGCACTACTCTAATAATTTCAGTTGATAATCGAATAAAATAGATTTCTAAAACAATAACACATGTAGAGTCGTTCACTGACGGCAGCCTATGTCATAAATGGACCTGTTGAATTGATGTGTTACTGGTATTTAACGTATTAATGCATGATTAAAATAATCGATTGCGTACGTTAATGCTATTAAGAAAATTAATTGCTCAACAGCTGTAATTTTGGTGTTCATCTGCCAGTCACTTACTTTCGGTTCCACAACACAATCTTTCAACCTTTCATTTGGCACTCCCGCTGTTTGCATGTCTACGCCCAAAATACTTTACTTTCTTACTTAATACCTTACTTACTTTGTTTACTTCTTCACCAATCCCAAACCTGCTCTTCTTTCAGACGTCATCTTATGCGTTAAAACACACTACTTTCAACCAGCCTCTCCTGCCTATCCCATATTGGCCCCCCTCATGCACCTGGATTCTCTGCTGAGACTGATGATATATAAATCTCTTACTTAATCGCGGGTTTGAGGTGTGGTATCTGTATCAATTACTTTAGCAATACATTAACTCCGCAGTCAGCCAAGAAATGAATTTATTTGGAAATCAGTCAGCTGTTGCCGTAGTCATTGTTCAGTGGCTGCTGTTTTTTGGTTGACTGAGTAATGCATATTTGAACATATATTTCCTTGCATATGGTATGATATTTGTTAATATATCTATATCTAGGTCGTCTTTGTGTGTATGTATTGTATGCACCGCTGTGTGCTTTTCGTGAATATTTGACTAAATGTATGATGCACAGTTACCATACAATAAAGTGATTGTGCACAGCAGTGGAAAGCCGTTGAATTGTTCATTTGAGCATTGACTGATGTGAAAAATTAAGAAATTGCTTCAGTCAATCACTTATGGATGTAACTATGCTGTGGCCACTAGTGACATTTGTATGCAAAACAGTCTGAGGCCTGTAAACTCAAAAATTAATGAATTGGCTCATCTCCTCGGAGCCAAACACAGATATGCCTCTTGAATTATCATTAGAACAATGTTGTGCTTTTAAAGATTGACAGTTGAAACTGTGGCTGTTATAAATTTATAATTGATAAATACGAGCTGCTAGGGATGACTGAAGAGGTTGACCTTTCACGTTTGAAATGGTTAATGGCAAAAGTACGTAGCAGTTTCTAGCACCCAATGTAGGCTTGGGAGCATTGTAGAATAAGCCTATCTCGTTTCCTGGCTGAGGTGTGTCCTAAGAGACGACTGAACCAGGGTAGTTTTGTTTTGCTGTATTTTGCATTGTTTGCTTTTTTGAGTTGTATTTAGTTTGAATAATGTCCTGTACTGTTCTGTTTGTCAGTATCAGTCAAGTGATTGGCTGTGAATACTGACTCTGAGTCTGAAATGACCTAGTTTATGTCATGTGGGGTGTTAAACTCTCCTCCATCTCCACTAGCAATCACTTGACTTGAGTCTTGGTCTCAGGACTCGTTTTTCCAAGTCTTGTTCTTGGTCTTGAACATCTGAGTGTTGACAAAAAGTGTGGTAGCAATTTCTACTTATCAACTTTTGAAACAGCAAAGAAAATTGTGTCAGAATCTCTAGAAGAGGCAAACATGATCCAGATTTGAACCTTTGACCTGCAAACTAACAGAGGTGCTGTGCTGTAGTGCTAAGTCATACTTTCAAGATATGGGTTGGGCCGTCTCACAATATTTAAATCATGTTTATGTTGTTGTTTATGCACTATGCATATACACTAGTGGCAGAAAAACAACCAAGCCAATGATTATGATGCTCGGGATCATGCCTGAATAGTGCAGTAGCCGGTGTATCCCAGTAGCATGGATATGTTCATCCTGTAAGTTGAAACGTTGGCCCTGGTGGTCTACATGTTTTGAAACAGTGCATATATACCCTTCAAGGTGTTGGTCGTCAATAGTAGTAACCTTGGTCCT
>Ga0209680_1000444_pt1 | contig 11316 bp, 10 predicted proteins | sample WorMetLIZISLAND1_FD_187413 | JGI IMG/M metagenome (GOLD analysis project Ga0209680, IMG submission 187413) | Marine gutless worms symbiont microbial communities from Max Planck institute for Marine Microbiology, Germany - Olavius loisae LIZARD... ... | reverse complement strand
CAAGTCGCCCCTCGCCGAGGCCATCCGCTATGCCCTGACGCGCATGAAGAAGCTGCGTCCCTACCTGGATCACGGCTTCCTGGAATTGGACAACAATACCGCCGAGAGGTCCATGCGGCCCATCGCGCTCGGCCGCAAGAACTACCTGTTCATGGGATCAGAAAACGGCGGAACGTCGGCTGCCATCGTCTACACCCCGATCGAAACCGCCAATCTCAATGGCGTCGATCCGCAAGCCTGGCTGACCGACACGCTGGACAGAATCGCCGATCACAAAATCACACGTATCGACGAACTTCTACCTTGGCACTACGTTCAGACCTGACCGAACGACGTTACGGTCAGGCCGTCGAGGTGGGGTTCACCGGACGGTTACTTTGGGAATCCCCTAACGATTCAGACAGGTCCTGTACAAATAGTTCTGCAAAAACGGAAGCGGCCATGGCATGCCGAGTGATTGACGAGATCACTTTGGCAAAAAGGAGCACGCCATGGCCAAGAATGACGTTAACGCGGCGATCGTTTCGCTGAAAGAGTTGTTGTCGGGGGATGATGATTTTGTCCGCGAGGCGGTTCGGGGGTACCTGCAGGATGTCCTGGAAGAAGAGATGACGGCAGAGGAGGACCGTCCTCTGGACGGTTGCCGGGATCGGCGTGCTCTGCGCGAGGACAGGGTTCAGAAGGTCCACGACGGCGCGGAGCGCGAGGAGGGAGCAAAATCCCTGCGGTTGACCGAACACTAGTCCTGACACCGCGATTTCGACGTGCTACAAGATGTTGTTATGAGTAGGCGAGACAACGATCGGGATTTATTTGGCTTCAAGAGCCTGGGCGAGCTGACCGCGAAGGTCGCTCCCAAGCGCCCGAGTCGTGTCCAGCAACGCCTGATCGACGCAAGCGCGGAGATTTCGTTGTCCCCGGCGGAGCAGATCACCTACCAGCACACCGTCCTCTGCCAGACAGGTCTGCCCTACCGGAACCCCGGCCCCGAGGTGCGCCGCTGGGAACGCCAGAACGGGCGCGCCTTTCTGGAGATCGAAGCCGGACGGGCCATGAACCCGGAGGAGGGCCGGTTCGTCGATCTGGCGCTGCCGTTCGGCCCCAAGGCGCGCCTCATCCTCATTCACCTCAACGCCGAGGCGATCCGAACCGGCCAGCCGGTTGTCGAGGTCGAGGACTCGATGACGGCCTTCGTCAAGCGGTTGCTGCGCAACGATCCCAATGGCCGGGAGATTCGCACCTTCAAGGACCAGCTCGGGGCCTTGTCCACCTCGATGATCCGCCTCGCCGTCGCGGACGGCGAGCGGGCCTTTCAGGTGGACACGAAGGTCGTCACGGCCTTCGACCTCTGGTTCCCGAAGAACGCCAATCAGCGCGTCCTGTGGCCCTCCACAGTGCGCCTCAGCCAAGACTACTTCGACAGCCTGGCCCGCCATGCGGTCCCGCTGGACGAGCGCGCCGTCGCGGCCCTGGCGCACTACGCCATGGGGCTCGACATCTACACATGGCTCGCGCAGCGCCTTCACCGCGTTCCCACGGGCAAGCCCCAGTTCATCCCCTGGCCCGCACTGCACAGTCAGTTCGGACACAGCTACAGCCGCCTGCGGAAGTTCCGCGAGGTCTTCCTCGCCACGCTGAAGGCCGTGAAGACGCAGTATCCCGCCGCCAAGATCGAGGCCGACAGGAAGGGCGTCACGCTGCGGAACAGCGCTCCGCCGGTCTCTCAGCGCCTGACACTGGTCAGCCCCAAACCTGCCTGATCAAGCTCCTGCCCGCCCTGCGCGGCCCGCCGAAGCGGCTTCCGGTAAGGCGTTGCGCTGCCTTGCATCCGGCACGGGCACTTTGAAAATACGGGCGCTTTGGGGCGCTCTCAGCGCCTTGCTGGGATTCTGTTAAATACCCTGTGGATTCAGAAACTTATCCACGGGCACTTTGGGGCGCTTTACCCGATTCGAACACGGGCACTTTGGGGCACAAACCTATAGTAAGAATCCTATAGTCTTACCTATAGCTGTCCGGCCCGGCCTGTGGATAACTCGACAACATCGAAGCACCCAGAATCCATTCCAAAACAAAAGCGGCGTCGCCCTTCGGGCGACAAATTTTTTAGAAGGCCGCGCTTTGCGCGGCCTTGGCTTGCCAAGAAAGGCAAGGAGCGGTTGGTGAGGGCAGTGCCAACCATCCAGCGACACGCTTCTTGAAAACGGTCGTTTCCAGGAAGATGCTGAGAAGATGAGCGCGAGGGTGGCAACGCCGAGGCTGGACTTCCAAAAACTTTTTCTTGAAACCTGGTTTCAAGAAAGCCATCATGAGGGCGAGTTTTTGGAACCGCCTTCATGCTTGTCGGATACGCCCGCGTTTCAACCAGTGACCAGGACCCCGCCCTCCAGTTCGACGCGCTGGAGCAGGCCGGGTGTGACCGGGTTTACACCGAGACCGCCTCCGGTGCGCAGCGGGACCGGCCTGAGCTAAAGGCCGCGCTCGACTACATGCGATCCGGCGACACGCTCGTCGTCTGGCGGCTTGATCGGCTCGCCCGGTCCATGAAGCAGCTCATCGAGACCGTCGAGGACCTCGAAGGCCGAGAGGTCGGCTTCCGTTCCCTGACCGAGAGCATCGACACCAACACCTCCGGCGGCAAGCTTGTCTTCCACATCTTCGGCGCGCTCGTCGAGTTCGAGCGGTCCATCATCCAGGAGCGGACCCGCGCCGGGCTCGCCGCCGCGCGCGCCCGTGGCCGGACGGGCGGTCGCCCGCCGGTGCTCGATGAGAAAGACAAGGCCGCTGGGCTGGCGCTCCTTCGCGATCCGAGCATCCCGGTTAAGGAGGTCGCACGGCGCCTCGGCATCTCGGTCGCCGCGCTCTACCACCATTTCCCCGGAGGCCGCGGCGCGGTCCTCGAAAACGCTACGACAAAGACTTGAGGCAGACCCGATGGCCAAATCTCCCGCGAAGAAGCAGAACGGCAACGGTGCGAACCTCGGATTCGAGGCGCAGCTCTGGGCGGCGGCGGACAAGCTGCGCGGCAACATGGAGCCGTCCGACTATAAGCACGTCGCCCTCGGTCTGATCTTCCTCAAGTACATCTCCGACGCCTTCGAGGCGAAGCGGGCCGAGCTGCTCAAGGAGGAGCTGGCCGACGCGGAGGACCCGGAGGAATACCTCGCCGAAAACGTCTTCTGGGTCCCGAAGGAGGCCCGCTGGTCGCATCTTCAGGCCAAGGCCAAGCAGACCACGATCGGCAAGGACATCGACGACGCCATGCTGGCGATTGAGGCGAGCAACGCCTCGCTCAAGGGCGTCCTGCCCAAGGACTACGCCCGTCCGGCGCTCAACAAGGTCATGCTCGGCGAGCTGATCGACCTCGTGAGCGGGATCGGCATGGCCGAGGAGGCGGACCGTTCACGGGACATTCTCGGCCGCGTCTACGAGTATTTTCTTGGCGGCTTTGCCGGTGCCGAGGGCAAACGTGGCGGCGAGTTCTACACGCCGCGCTCCGTCGTCCGGCTTCTCGTCGAGATGATCGAACCGTACAAGGGCCGCGTTTACGACCCGTGCTGCGGTTCCGGCAGCATGTTCGTCCAGTCAGAGAAATTCGTCGAGGAGCACGGCGGGCGCATCGGCGACATCGCCATCTACGGGCAGGAGAGCAACTACACGACGTGGCGGCTTGCCAAGATGAATCTCGCGGTGCGTGGCATCGACGCCGACATCCGCTGGAACAACGAGGGCAGCTTCCACAAGGACGAGCTGCAAGACCTCAAGGCCGACTTCATCCTTGCCAATCCGCCCTTCAACATTTCCGATTGGGGCGGCGACCGATTGCGCGAGGACGCCCGCTGGAAGTTCGGTGTCCCGCCCGTCGGCAACGCCAACTATGGCTGGCTTCAGCACATCCATCGCCACCTTGCCCCGAATGGGACGGCGAGCGTGGTACTCGCGAACGGCTCCATGTCGTCGGGACAGTCCGGTGAGGGCGACGTGGTGGACTGTATGATCGCCTTGCCTGGCCAGCTCTTTTACTCGACCCAGATTCCCGCCTGCCTGTGGTTCCTTGCCCGCAACAAGAATCCCAGCAACGGCTGGCGCGATCGGCGCGGCGAGGTCCTGTTCATCGACGCCCGCAAGCTCGGGCACATGGTGGACCGGACCCGAAAGGAGTTTACCGACGAGGATATTGCTAAGATCGCCTGTACCTACTATGCGTGGCGCGGGGATACCGACGCGGGCGCTTACGAGGACGTGCCGGGCTTCTGCAAGGCCGCGACGCTGGAAGAGATCAGAGAGCACAACCACGTCCTGACACCGGGCCGCTATGTCGGCGCGGCGGCGGCGGAAGAAGACGATATGCCGTTCGAGGAACGCTTCGCGGAGTTGAAGGAAACTCTGGCGGAGCAGTTCGCCGAAGCCGAAGAGGTAAGCGCCCTCATCCAGACGAAGCTGGAGGCGCTGTCCTATGGCGAGTAATCAGCTTTCGGATATTGCCGAGATCGTTATGGGACAGTCCCCTTCGGGAGAGACCTGCAATCAGAACGGCGAAGGTACACCTCTCCTAAACGGACCAACGGAGTTTGGCCCACATCATCCCTCGCCGGTTCAATTCACCACGGACGCGCGGAAACGCGCAAAACCCGGTGATCTGCTCTTTTGCGTACGCGGTTCGACTGGTCGAATGAATTGGGCGGATCAGGAATACGCCATCGGCCGTGGCGTCGCCGCAATCAGACATAGGACGAATCCTCAGCTCCAACCATTAATTCGCGGCCTCATCGAAGGCCAACTTTCTGAACTGTTACAGTCCGCTACTGGTTCCACGTTCCCAAATGTATCTGCAAGGCAATTGGCAGAGCTCTTTATTCCAGATCTGTCGGCAGAACAGATGGAGCTTTGCGCGGAGTTACTTTCGTCTCTAGATGACAAGATCGAACTGAACCGGCGGACGAATGAGACGTTGGAGGAGATGACGCGGGCGACCTTCAAGGACTGGTTCGTAGATTTCGGTCCCATCCGCGCCAAGGCCGAAAGCCGCGCCCCCTACCTCGCCCCAGAAATCTGGGACTTGTTCCCCGACGCCCTCGACGACGAGGACAAGCCGGTTGGGTGGAGACAGGGCACACTTGCGGATGTCGCGGACTCCCCGAGGCGCGGCATCAGTCCAGCCGACGTTGCTGAGGACACCCCCTATATCGGCTTGGAACATATGCCGCGCCGTTCGATCGCACTCTCGGAGTGGGAAGGCGCAGGGAAGGTGACGAGCAACAAGTCAGTCTTCAAGAAGGGTGAGTTCCTATTCGGGAAACTGCGGCCCTACTTCCACAAGGTCGGATTTGCGCCGCTGGACGGCATTTGCTCGACTGACATTGTTGTCGTGATCCCGCGCGCGCCGGAGTGGGGAGCCTTCACCCTCGCCTGCATGTCTTCGGATGAGTTCGTGGACTACACGGATCAGACATCCACCGGCACGAAAATGCCGCGCACGAGCTGGAAGACGATGGGGCAGTACAAGGTTTGCCTGCCATCAGAGCAGCCTGCCCGCGCCTTTCAGAGTGTTGCTCAGCCGCTTCTGGATCGCGTTGGTGCGAACATCCACGAAGCCCGCGCCCTCGCACAGACCCGCGACCTGCTTCTTCCGAAGCTCATGTCCGGCGAAATACGTCTCGTCGAGGCTGAGAAGGTGGTGGAGGCCGTGGCGTGACACGTGTTCCGGTCAATCCCGAGCTTCTCCAGTGGGCGTGTGAGCGCTCCGGGATCGACCACGAGGACCTCGTGGCGAAGTTTAAGAAACTCCCCGAATGGGAGAGCGGTGAGACCCAGCCAACCCTGAAACAGATGGAGGCGTTTGCACGCGCCGTCCATGTGCCGGTCGGCTACCTGTTCCTCTCCCAACCCCCGGAGGAACCTGTACCCATCCCCGACTTCCGCACCTTTGCCGAGCAGACCGTCACGCGCCCGAGCCCGAATCTTCTGGACACGATCTACACCTGTCAGGAGCGGCAGAGCTGGTATCGGGATTTCGTCCGGGTTGCCCGCCAGCCAGAGCTGGCCTTCGTCGGCAGCGCTACGGTCGAGACGCCGCCTGAGACGGTTGCGGCGGACATGCGCGAGACGCTTGGCTTCGACCTCGCGGCCCGCCGGGACTGCCCGACCTGGACCGACGCCCTCCGGCTGTTCATCCGCCAGGCTGACGAGGCCGGTGTCCTCGTCATGGTCAGCGGGGTTGTCTTGAGCAACAACCGCCGCCGTCTCGATCCCGCCGAGTTTCGCGGATTTGCGCTGTCCGATCCCCTCGCGCCGCTGATCTTCGTCAATGGCGCAGACACGAAGGCGGCGCAGATGTTCACGCTCGCCCACGAACTCGCTCATCTCTGGTTGGGCGCAACCGCCTTGTCGAACCTCGGGACCGCGCCAAGGCCGGGGTTCCGACGAGAGGAGGTGTGGTGCAACGCCGTGGCGGCGGAGCTGCTCGTGCCGCTCGCCGCACTTCGCGCTGATCTCCAAGAGGACGAGCCGCTCCCGGACGCTCTGTCCCGGCTGGCGCGCACTTTCAAGGTCAGCACTCTGGTCATCCTGCGCCGCCTTCTTGATGCGGGCTGGCTCGACCGTGCCCGCTTCGACATCGCATGGGCGGCAGAAATCGAGCGCCTGCGGCACCTCGCGAAGCAGGGCGGCAGCGGTGGTGGCGATTTCTATCGCACCACGCTGTCCCGCGTGAGCCGCCGGTTCGCCCGTGCGCTCGTCGTCAGCACGCTTGAAGGGCAGACGCTCTATCGGGACGCCTTTCGGATGCTCGGCGTCTCCAAACCTGAGACCTTCAACAATCTCGGGCGGGGAGTCGGGGTGATGGGATGACGGACTATCTCCTCGACGCCAACGTCTTCATTCAGGCGAAGAATCTTCACTATGGCTTCGATTTCTGCCCCGCATTCTGGGACTGGCTGGTTGCGCAGAACCAGGCCGGAAAGGTGGCGAGCATCGAGAAGGTCGCCGACGAGCTGCACGCTGGCGAGGATGAGCTTGCGACCTGGGCCGAGGCGCGGGGCGACGATTTCTTTCTGAGGCCGGATAGCGCTGTCGTGCCCGCGCTGCGCACCGTCAGCGATTGGGCGAGCAGCAACGGATACCAGCCCGCCGCCGTCGCGACCTTCCTCCAGGTCGCCGACTACTGGCTTGTCGCACATGCGCTGGCGCATGACTGCACTGTCGTCACGCACGAAGTGCCCGCCGACACCATTCACAAGATCAAGATTCCGAACGCCTGCATCGGCCTCGGCCTGCGCTGCATAAGTCCCTACGAGATGCTCCGCCGTGAACGGGCGAGGTTCGTCCTAGGGCCGGGCAGAGAGGTCGCCTGATGGCTGCTTTTACCGAAAGCCATGTCGAGGAGGCCGCTCTCGAATGGCTTGCCGGGCTCGGCTATGCCGTGCTGCACGGGCCGGATATTTCCCCGGACGGCTCCACGCCGGAGCGCGGCAGCTACGACCAGGTGTTGCTGAACGTTCGGCTGCGCGAGGCGCTAGGACGCCTCAATCCTCACCTGCCCGCCGAGACGCTGGAGGATGTGCTGCGCAAGGTGCAGCAGACCGAGACCCCCTCGCTCGTCGAGGAGAACCGCCGCCCCTCGATCACCGTGTTTGGCGACACGGGGTCGGGCCTCGTCAAGATCGTGGCCGGGTATCACCAGTTCCACGCCGTCCGCCACGCGGTCGAGCACACGATCGACGCCGCGCGCCCCGAGGGCGATCGCCGCATCGGCGTCATCTGGCATACCCAGGGCTCCGGCAAGAGCCTGCTCATGGCCTTCTATGCCGGGCAGATCATCGCCCATCCGGCCATGGAGAACCCGATTGTCGTCGTCATCACCGACCGTAACGACCTCGACGATCAGCTATTCGGCACCTTCGCCATGTGCCGCGACCTGCTCCGCCAGACCCCGCAGCAGGCCGACAGCCGGGAGGATTTGCAGAAGGTCCTGACCCGACCCTCCGGCGGCGTGGTGTTCACGACCATCCAGAAATTTTCGCCCGAGCGCGGCGAGACGGACTACCCGGTGCTGACCGACCGGAGGAACGTCGTCGTCATCGCCGATGAGGCGCATCGCAGCCAGTACGGCTTCCGGGCGCGGGTGAACCGCAAGACGGGCGAGATCGCGCATGGCTTCGCCAAGTATCTCCGCGACGCCCTGCCGAACGCCTCCTTCATCGGCTTCACCGGAACGCCGATCGAGAAGGAGGACGTGAACACGCCTGCCGTGTTCGGCGAATACATCGACGTTTACGACATCAACCGGGGCGTCAAGGACGGCGCGACGGTCCCGATCTATTACGAGAGCCGCCTTGCCCGCATCGAGCTGGACGAGGACGAGAAACCGGCGCTCGACGACGAAGTTGCCGAGCTTACCGAGGACGAAGCCCAGGGCGAGCAGGAGAAGCTCAAGCGCAAATGGGCGAACGTCGAGGCCGTCGTCGGGGCCGAGAAGCGCCTGGCCATGGTCGTCTGCATGAGCCGCCGGATTTGCGTCGCGCTCTACGACCAGATCATCCAGCTGCGCCCGGAGTGGCACAGCGACGACGATGAGAGCGGTGTCCTCAAGATCGTCATGACCGGGGCGGCGTCGGACCCGAAGGAATGGCAGCAGCATATCGGCGGCAAGGCGCGCCGGGAGCTGCGCGCCAAGGACCCCGAGGACCCGCTCAAGCTGGTGATTGTCCGGGACATGTGGCTGACCGGCTTTGACGCGCCGAGTATGCACACGATGTACATCGACAAGCCCATGCGCGGGCATGGGCTCATGCAGGCGATCGCGCGCGTGAACCGGGTGTTCCGCGACAAGCCCGCCGGGCTGATCGTGGATTACATCGGCATCGCCCAGAACCTGAAATCCGCCCTCAGCCAGTATTCCCGAGACGACCGGAAGCACGCGGGTATCGACGAAGCCGAGGCCGTCGCCGTGATGCTGGAGAAGTACGAGATCGTGAGCGACATGTTCCACGGTTTCGACTACCGGGCCGGGCTCACCGGCACGCCGCAGGAACGGCTCGCAGCCCTCGCCGACGCAATCGAGTGGGTCCTCGACATGCAGCAGCGCGAGGCGGCCAAGGAAACGACCGAGGACGGCAAGAAACGCGCTCACCGCCGCTTCAACGACGCCGTGCTGGCGCTCTCAAAGGCGTTCGCCCTGGCCGCCGCCAGCGATGAGGCGCGGGACATCCGCGACGAGGTGGGGTTCTTTCAGACGGTGCGGGCAGCGCTCGCCAAGAGCACGCCCGGCGCGGGCAAGTCTTCCGCCGAGCGGGACCTGGCCGTGCAGCAGATCGTCAGCCGTGCCGTCGTCTCGACGGAGATCGTCGATATTCTCGAAGCCGCAGGGCTGGAGACGCCGGACATTTCCATCCTCTCCGACGAGTTTCTCGCCGAGGTTCAGGGGATGGAGAAGAAGAACCTCGCCATGGAGGCGCTGCGCAAGCTGATCAATGGCGAGATACGCTCACAGAGCCGGGTCAACGTCGTCCAGACCCGCGCCTTCTCCGAGCGGCTGGAGGAGGCGATCGCCCGCTACCACAGCAACGCCATCACGACGGCGGAGGTCATTCAGGAGCTGATCAAGCTCGCCAAGGACATCCTCGCCGCGCACCAACGCGGCGAGGAAGAAGGGCTCAGCCAGGAGGAAATCTCCTTCTACGACGCCCTCGCCCAGAACGAGAGCGCGGTCGAGGTCATGGGCAACGACCAGCTCCGCGTCATTGCCCACGAGCTGTTGAGCAATCTGAAAAGCAACGCCTCCGTGGATTGGCAGCACCGGGAGTCGGCGCGGGCGTGTATGCGGATTCTGGTCAAGCGCATCCTTCGCAAGCACGGGTATCCGCCGGACCTACAGGACGCCGCTGTCCAAACCGTCCTGCAACAAGCCGAGGTTCTCTCCGCCCGATGGGCGGCGTGAGTATGTACACATGTAGGCGTGTGTTTTTTTAGAGACGAGGCGTTGAACGCCGTTTCGGGCGATGCCCCCAGATCGGGCCGGTGCGGTGGCTCCCTCCCCTGCCCTTTCCGCCTTTCTTACCGTGTGCGGCGTCGGCGTCGGCCTGGCCGTGGGTGTAGGTCCCCTGCCCTTCATGGACCGGCGACACGGAGCTGAGGACCGCCTCGCGCGCCTCCTCGTCCGACCAGAGGAGCCGTTCGGTCTCCTCGAACGAGATCGCCCGGCGTCGGCGCATGACCTGCTCGTCCTTCTGGAGCGGGTATTTGCCCTCCGAGCTGATCACGCGCAGCTCGACCTCGCCCGCCAGATTGCGGGCGTCGGTCATGACCTGGGCCACGATCACGCTGCTGCCGAGCTGGATGCGCCCGGCGCGCGGTCCCCAATGCGAGGGCCGCGAGACGGATTCCGTCCAGCGAATCACGTCCGTTTCCATGAACTCCTGCCCGCATCTAATCCAGGGCATAGCCAAGCCCCCATGAAATGATCGCGGGCTCGCCGATGACGCCTTTCATGTCTTCCGGCGTCACGAGCGCGTTGTGCATGTCCGCGCCCTCGATGACGGTGTCCTCCAGCTTGGCCCGCACGAGGTCTGTGCCGCCCATGCGCACGCGCGTCATGTTCGCGCCCCGGAGGTCCGCCCGGCGCAGCACGGCGCACCAGAGAGCCATGCCGACCATGGAAGCTCCGTCGAGCCGCGCGCCCGCCATCATCGACCAGGCAGCCGCCGAGCCGTCCATGTGGGCTCCGGCAAAACTCGCGCCCAGGAGCTTCGCCCCGTTCATGTTGCAACAGGCCAGCTCCGCTTCGAGAAAGCCCGCACCAGGCAGCTCGGCGGCATAGAGCGAGGCGTAGCGGAGATTGGCGCGGGTGAATTCGGCCCCTGCTCCTACGACCCAGGCCATCCCGGCCCGCTGCAAATCCGCGCCGTTGAAGATCGCGCCGGAGATGTCCGCCCCCTGCATGGCGGCGTCCTGAAGGTTCGCCTGGGTGAAGCTGGCGTCACGGAGATCGGCCTCCTTGAGGTGACAGTCCGAGAGATCGCAGCCGGAGAGATCGAGGCCCGAGAGATCGGCGGCGTGGAAGTTTCCGCTGATCCGCAGCCGCCGCTGGCCGCGTCCGGCGATGAGGGCGCGCAGCTCCTCGGCAGAGTTGACCCTTTGCTGTTCCGGGGCTTTGTTGTCGTCGTCTAAATCATGGACGGTCCCAATAAATGAAGGGCACCTCGAAAAATGCCTTTGCGAGATCAAGGTGGCATTGCTGCTGTACTCCGGCCTCATGATTTTCGGCCTTCGCTCTTCGTTGAGCGTTTGATTTGATGTCCAAACCCGTGTTCTGCGCGG
>Ga0209680_1000441_pt1 | contig 11339 bp, 7 predicted proteins | sample WorMetLIZISLAND1_FD_187413 | JGI IMG/M metagenome (GOLD analysis project Ga0209680, IMG submission 187413) | Marine gutless worms symbiont microbial communities from Max Planck institute for Marine Microbiology, Germany - Olavius loisae LIZARD... ... | reverse complement strand
CCTAGTCTACAATAATATGGGGTGACTAGGGGACAGCTCCCACAGAGGGCAGGGTCGCTAGGCCTGAACGGCGGTGGGACTGCCGCCGCGGTACCCCCGTAAGCACGCAAGTAGCGGCTATATCATGCCTGAGGAAGTTTGAAGTTTTAAGGCCAATGGTGAGTACAAGTCAAAGGGTTAACTGTTTAGCGAGTGGACAATGCACAGCTGTGTTATAGCGTATCATTAGAGAGGCTAACACTGCACTGCGATTAAACATACAATGCAGAACAATGACAAGGTTTTACAACAAAAATTAAATATAAATTTCAACCACTGACGGAGATGACAACAGTTCGCAGTACGCCACTTTGGCAACTTAACTCGTTTAAACGGCACATTAATTATCTCAAGAAATATTTGCAAACGTTCAGGCTCATCATGCATATTCATTACCTCTCACGCTGCAGTCAATAAGTACATAACATAGACTAAATACACTACATGGAGCTTCGACGATTGATATTCATCGACAACGAAGTAGTTTACACGTACTGAAATAGAGACTTTCCATTTATAGCACCAGTCACCTTACCACAACAGACGTGTCTGAAAACTCCCAGAATTCACTCAGCAAATGTCAACACCGCAGCAGGATTATATCATCAAACACGTTGGCAAGTAAGTAACAAATTACTTCATTTCTGCTGGAGGCAGGCATATCGTTCAATAGCTTGTACAATAAATTAGCAAAATAAACACCCGATATATGATATGTTAATGAGTCAGCAGCGCGCAACTAGCAAGCCTAGCGTCGTGGAATATTCATATTATGTGCTGCGCTGCGCTACCGTTAGCTCATCTGCATAACAGCGCTACGACTGTCTCGAATTGTGTATAGCAAAATATATGATAAAAGTGGATATTTTTTTTTATAAAAACGAAGACGATATGTGATCAACTCAATCACAGAAACTGCTTTAGAAATAGGCCGTTTGTCTTGTGCCATGAAACTTCTCAATTCGGAAGCAAATCCGTGAAAGAATAAAAAAATAATGAATTTCATTCAATAAATCATAAACAATGAATTCACAAGTTCCTGACTAGAAGCAGTCTGCACATGCCTTAAGTCATGATATGTGTCGGGTTTTACACGTCAATTCCGACAGAAGGTAAAACGCCAATAAAAACACGAAGGCGCTTTTCACATCTTTGCCCTTTGACGCCCACTGTTGCCATGTGGGTACAGCCATAAAAGTATACTGTGCCAGTCATTTGTAATTTTTGACATACGGGTACTGTGACGCTCAGAGCTAGAGTCGGGAGCTGAGTGTCAGAGTGCCTGGATGTCAAAAATTACAAGTGACGGCTTAACCCCGTCTGGCACACGATGGTTTATAGCTGTACCCATACGGCAACAGTGAGCGTCAAAGGGTTAATACACAAAAACAAATGTTGATAAACAATTGATACAGTTGTCGATTATCTTCAACGAAATGACACCCGTGTCTGTGTATCTGTCCCTCTGACAACTCCCAGCCCATCGCGCCTAGACGAACTACAGTGAACAATACAGACATTTATGATATGTGTTGTGATGTGGACGCCATTACAACGATACAGTGATCACTCACACCAAGTCCAGCTGCTGACGAGACGACGAGAGACAGACAGACAGACAGAACACTCGTCAGCCGTTCATCAACGGACCCCGGCCGGCAGATCACAGATCAAACCACACAGCATCTGATGACGTCATCAACACAGAACCGCGTGACGTCATCGGTCACGTGACCCGGCGCCCGTTCTACTGGGCCCACTCACTCAAACGCCTGCTAAAAGTCTTTCGACACTTCAAGGGAGAAGATTCGACAGAAACTGGTGAGAATTTGTGCTGAAGTAAAACAACGAAGCGTTAACAGCCGCCGGCCTCGACGACCATAGGGTCACACGTCACCATAGAGACGCGACAACACTAGTGACACCGCTGAAATGAATATTCAAGTTCTGATCGAAGTCAACTCAAACAGACGACAACAGCCACAAACATACACACACAATGCTATATGATAGGTTCATTCAATTCAACTCCACTCAGAAGAATATACTACACCAGCCAATGACGCGTCCAGAAACAGAATCACGTGACTAATGAATATGCAACGCAGTCCAGTAGTAGTAGTGTCACATGTACGACGTCTCAACTCAATGGACTCAGAAGTGTGGAACAAGTAGTTTGGGTCATTAGCAAGGTATTCTCTCTCTCTGAACGGATTGAAGTCTTCTCAGTTTTAAGTCTAACGGAATTGATGTAGCTTACAGTTACAGTACGTACAGGCCAAATGTAACAGCAACCAGGCTAGACTCGAAGCTCGCACATAATAAGAGTTGACACAGATTAATGTCTTATTTTGCCAAAATATCCCATCATGGCTCTATATACGTTAAATTTTGAAGATAAACGGGCCACCGTGTATATAACTACTGGACACCATGTACATCTGGTACCAGGTCGGGTCGTGACCAAGGTAGCAGGTCGGGTCGGGTCAAGTGGGTCTGGTCAGAGCTCGGTGGTCAGTGGAAAGGCGTCTTGGATTTTGGTGCGTAGTTGGCGGAGGGTCAAGTAGGTCAGGTCAATGTGGGTCGGGTCAAGTGGTAGTCGTGGAATGAGTGAGCAGTGTTTAACTTCTCGACCAACACGGTATGGGTTATATGGGAGACAGTTTTACAGGTCAAAAGACCCAACCAACAGTATCAAAGTCAAGTGGGACGGGTCAAGTGGGTCGGGTCAGAGCTCGGTGGTCAGTGGAAAGGCGTGCTGTACGTTGGCTCGTGGTCGGCGGCGTGTTGGCTGGTTGTTGTTGAGACAGTTAGCTGTGGTCGTCGACGACTGTTCAAGGTCAGTGTTGAGGTTGTTGTTCTTAACACGCCACGCAGCGGTCTCGTCACAGCTTGTGTCAGCGTCACTCGTCCCAACATCACCCGTCCCTCCGCCTCCTCCTCCTACTCGCTGATGATGATGATGAGCTAGCGACGAGGATGATGTCGCCGACTGAGTCTTGTCCACCATGTTCGACGTCGAGTTCTTCTTGGCGTCGTGCTGGAACACCGTCTCCTGTCAACACAGACACCACACAACACATCTCTCAATACACTCGCAACACAATAAACAGCTGTTTCGCATTGGATCGAGTAGTGTTTTACGTCCCCACCAACACAGTATAGGTTATATGCGAGACTGTTTTTACAGGTCAAAAGACCCAACCAACAGTATCAAAGTACTGAAGGAGATGCTACAAAAAAAGAAAAGAACGAAAACAACTAAATACACATATCCACAGACAATAATGTAGACACAAAATGATATACACAAAATAAGCACAGCAAGTCCCCTAGTCTACACTAATATGGGGTGACTAGGGGACAGCTCCCACAGACCGCTAGGCCTGAACGGCGGTGGGGCTGCCGCCGTGGTACCCCCAAAAAGTACTGAAGAAAAAAGCTACAAAAAAAAACCAGAAAACACAAACAACAATAATACACATTAAAAGGACACACAGCTGTGGATACAGTCTCGACACAATAAACAGCTGTTTCACACAGCCAACTTCACGTACTGCATGCTTGTTAAGCCCTTATCTGCAAAAATGCGCATAAGGTAGATTAGGGTTACGGTTAGGATTAGGGTCAGAGTTAGGGTCAGGGTTAGGATCATCGCCGGACAGTTAAGGGCCAATAACAGATAAGGGCTTAAGAGACGTTTCATCAGCGCAGTTTCATGTTCTTCGACACCAACTGCGTGGAACAACCTTCCATCTGATCTGAGTGACAGCGACATTAGCAGCGAGTGTTTCAAATGTCGCCTGAAGTCACGGCTTCTTTAATGTGTGCCCACTCGTAACAGGCGCCTCTGAGGAGTTTGTTTAAGTGGCGCCACATTGTCTACAGGCAGCATCCACACCAAAGCCAAGGCAAGACAAGGCAAGGCTAAGAGACAATCATAACTACAGTCAGACAGTGAACAGTAATGGCGACCAACAACATCCATTCACGCCCACGATAGAATTACGCAATACATTCTATCAACACGGCATTCGCAGCAGCAGCAACATTCAGCCTTGGGCTGTCATCATATCATATCAGATGACTGAAACAAAACCAACGCTGACTCATAGCGACACATTCCCGCAACAAATTGCTATATATTAATCCTTTGACGCCCACTGCTGCCGTATGGGTACAGCTATAAAGCATCCTGTGCCAACCAGATCCGGGCACTCTGACGCTCAGGGCTGAGCGTCAGAGTGCCCGGATGAATTACAAATGACGGCTTAACCCAGGGTCTGGCCATATGGCAACAGTGGGTGTCAAAGGGTTAACTAATGTTGTAACTAATATTTCATGCAACTGACAGCAGCATAAAGTTTCTCATGTTACATCACTAAAGTGGACACTACACTTACTGCTCAGCTGAGCTGTGTGTCAATGTAACCACAACTTAACAGAAGCATGCAAGTCACAATGTAACAAATACGACAAGCCAAAAAACCTGTTAATATAATATGTTAATATATCTATCATTCATGCAATACATGCACTGCATGCTGACGAACTTAACTAGTAACAAACGCTGCTCTTGTGAACATGGCATTAGAGTAAATCGTCAGTGTTAACATGCCTTGAAGGTCAACATTGCCAACAGGCAGCACAGTGATATTTTAGTGCTGAATAACTGACATCAACTTCACTGATTGATCTAGTCCATCTCCTCCCAGTGCTCTATGATAAAGTGTTATTTCAGTCATGAAACAAAGCAGAAGTAATTGACACGTGACACCAGTGACAAGTCTGTCGATATCAACTGCTGCCAACTGCTCTTACGTATTTCACAAGTTATTCTATCAGTGATCGAAATTACAGCAAAGGCCGCAACCCACTAGGCGAACTAGTTGGAAACTAGTTGGCAACTTGTTGCAAGCCTGGTCGTTTTCTACATTCCACTTGTGCAGCAAGTTGCCTACCTGCATGTCGTGACAGATCTATCAGGTTGCCAACTTGTTGGCAACCCAAAAAAGTTGTGAACTAGTTGCGAACTAGTTGGAAACCCGGGTTGCCAACCAGGGTTGGCAACTAGTTTCCAACTAGTTCGCCTAGTGGTTTGCGGACTTAATCTGCGAATATCTCAGCAATGTCCTTATATCGTTCAGTTCAGCGTAATAACTGAAGGGACAGACAGACGACAGACAGATGTTCCGTGATTGCATGACATCATCTCAAACATGAGCTAAAATTACAAAGATGTTAAAACTAATGCAAAAGGCATTATGCTAAGAGTCCGTGAAGTTTCCATTCATAGCAATATTTGTCCCTTTGTGTCCCTTTTTTCCGCTGTTAGTTTCCTACAGTTTACTGTATGGCGTTTCCAGCTGACTAGCAAGTGTGTCGGCAAACAACTGCGACGGTGAGGCATGCACGACCGCGTCGACATAACATGCGTCAGGTCATGCGACAAACTGCAGTCGCTGACTGACAACTTACGACGTAAGTGACGGGAGACGTCAACGATCTCGACTCATCGATGGCGGTTTCACACATCACAGGCGAAGGAGTCGAAGGTATAGACACATTCGGCCGACGTGACTGCGAATAGTCGCTGCTCAGGTCTTCGGCGCGGAAACTCAAGAACGAACTCCTCGTATCTGTACTGCCCGGTGAACTAGTCGGGTCGGTCGAGGGAGAGAGGTCTCTTCTGACAACTGGACTGACTGTCAGTAGTGGGACATCACCCGCATAATAGTCATGACTGGCATCGCTCAATCCATTCATAGCAGACACCTCACAACCTCGCAATGACGACGATGCCAGCATGTCGGCCAGAAATGGGTTTGTCGTTGACCGAATGCCTATTTCCACAGGAAATTCCCCAAACTTCCCACCGTCGAGGAAAGGCCAAGTACCGACAAGCAGGATTTCCCCGTCGTCAGGGGCGGGCAGATCAGAGGCCAGAGGATGCGAAGTCAACTGCGACTGCGGCAGCAGCTGGCCAAACGGTGCAGCAGCGACAGGCTGGGTTCCGGCAAAGTGTGGCCCGACGAGTAGGATTTCCCCGTCATCATCGGCGACAGTGACGTCACAGGCTGGAGGACGTCTGTGCGGTATTACCGGCGTCGTAAAATCAATCAAGATTTCGTCATCGTTAGCATCACCAGGCTGTGTACCTCGTGGAGACAAACTGCTATTGGACGAGGCAGCAACGTGTTCAGTGACTGTGTCGACAGGCGCCTGTGATTTACACACTAAACAACTGTACACAGCACAGGACAGGAAAGAAGGCCTAACAATAGCAAACGATAAACTGCAACTCAATACATTTCAACGACACAACACAACAGTCACTCAACTGTTATATGAACTAGAGCTGCATGGAGAGACTGCTAACACACACCGTGATGATCTCATCTTGGCATTTGTTGGTTTGGCTTTTTAGAGCCATAATTTACTGTGTTTGTCAAAAAAGAGTCGGCAACGCCGCTGTGGTATTAGCCAAGTACATACATAAAGGTATCCAACAGCGGGCGCTGCATATTGTAAGACGAGTCTATAATTAGATCACTAAAATAGCAACGTTTGATTTTACAAAGAAATACACTGATGAGGATTACATTAATTAAACAATAATAAATTTGACATATTCATAGGTAAATATCACAGAGAGACAACTAGACACATATACACAGGTACATACACAGGTACATACACTGGTACACACAGAGGCAACATGAGGTGCAGTCTGCCTGTGACTGGTGAGTGTAACAGCAAATAACAGACATAATAAACAAATGTGAAAATAAAGTATTAAAAACAATCACATTGAAAATTAAACAAATTACAAATAGAACGTAATGACAATGCTGGAAAAAGCACAGAGGTGTGACAGATTAGACAGGTGAGACAGGTGTGAAGTAACGATGTCACACGTGTCATACCACGAGTGCTGGTGGCGTGGCGCTAGCGTTCAGCTTTAGCCGTCGACGTGACAAGTTTCTGCTGCTCATACACAGACACAAACACACGCGTTACACAGCTCTCAGTCTCACGGCTTCTTATAGCAATCAACAGAGAGTTGCTAGATGTCTGTCAGAAACCGTCGAGTAATTCCTTAGAGTACGTCATCGACATCAACTGTCGACACACTTAACACAGACGACTAATTCAGTTCAATTCACTCTGTCGCCTTCAATGACAAAAACACGTCATCAGAAATAACATACGTCTTGTGCTTGTACTCGATGACTTCCAAATGTATACAAAACAGCAGAGCGACCATGTATCATTATCACGATGCTCTTAGTATCAGCCAACGACCACCGCACACTCTACCCTGATTGACTGTTATGTTTCTGGTACACTGTGTCACATTCATGTCCCTTGTCTCTCCTGACAGTTGTATTTAATGACAGATTGTCTGTTTTTATAAACTTCTGTAATGCATTCCCGGTCCGGTGCCGAGTAGGGAGGGCATAACAACCTCCACTTACTTACTTACTTACTTGTCATTACTTCTGTCATCATGCTAGACCACATTCGAGGTCATGGTGATAAGGTAACGTTGAACTGATTGGATTGTGCAGTGTTTTACGTCCCCGACAACACAGTATAGGTTATATGGGAGACGGTTTTTTACAGGTCAAAAGACCCAACCAACAGTATCAAACGTACTGAAGGAGAAAGATGTAAAGGAAAACAACCAGGGTAACGGTGACGATGTAGGACTTCACAACAGTTGAGATCTGAGAGACAGCGTTGAGATGTGACATGACTACACACAGACAGAAACAGTCAGACACAGACAGAGACAGACAGAGAGATACAGACCCAGCATTGACGACTGGTGGAGGCTCGGTCTGGGTCGGAGAGGAACTGAGCAGATGACGCTGGTCTTCTTTTGACGACAAACCGGCCTTACTGCTCACACAAGTCAACGGCATATGGGTCAAGGCATCATCTCATGTCACTGGCAAGGCACTGTCACACCGACAGACACGTTTCATCGGTTAACCCTTTGACGCCCACTGCTGCCATATGGGTACAGCTATGAAGCATCCTGTGCCAAACCGTCATTTGTAATTTTTGACATCTGGGTACTCTTGACACTCAGGACCGAGCATCAGAGTGCCCAGATGTCAAAAAGTTGCAAATGACGGTTTGGCACAGGATGCTTCATAGCTGTACCCATACGGCAACAGTGGGCGTCCAAGGGTTAACTGAACGTTTCGTGAAACAACGTAGAAAGATGAGAAGTTGACATGCATCCCCCAAACATGACGCACCATGAAGACATCTCATGTCATTCACACCTCACACCGACTAATCTCAAACGCAACACAGTGGTGTTGAGATTTTCGCTGTCAATTGCCAGAAGAGTGTAGTACCTGAAGTAGGTGAGCTCATGGTTGTTCTTCTCGTAGAAGACTGGACTCGAGGCGTCGACACTCGTGTCTTGATCTTCGTCTTCCTCATCTTCTTCGTCCACATCCTCCGAACTGTCACACGCCACGTCACCACACACACAGCTGATCACACTGGCAACACAGCACTCGACTGAAGCTCAACACTGATCAGACGCAGCTTCTGTGAGTGAGTGAGTAGATTCTTAACGGCACATTAGCACAATTAGGCTATACAGTGCCATTCACGTCAGTATACGCTGGAAAATACGTGACAGAAGACAAATCAAAACCAGACATTACTGAAACTAAGCACAACCCAGAAAAAGCAAAAAACACAAAACACAGCAAAACAAAACTAGCCTGGTTTAGTCGCCTCTTACGACACTCGGCCAGAAAACGAGATGGGCTTATTCTACAACGCTTCCGAGACCACACGGAAGGGTGGGCTCAAGGCATAGCACTGCCACACTCTAAGGCTGTCTCTCCAGGTTGACGATATGACCAAGTTCCACTGTGCATACGGTGTTGGTTTTTTCACATATTTCCACTACCGGTATACAAATAAACTTTTACTTACTTATTTACTGGCGTACGTTAAAGATCGTCAACAACTTGGTTCCGCCTCGTTTTTGTCACTGATTGTTAGCTGTACTCGACTGTTCACCGTAGATGTAGTATTGTAACACAGTGAGGTGAGCATGGTTAGATTGAGGCCTGTCTGGATGACTAACCACCCTCCTTCAGTGCTTCGACACTGTTGGTTGGGTCATCAGACCTATAAAAACCGTCGGCCGTATAACCTATATTGTGTTGGCGCAGACGTAAAACCATGCTCAATGCTCAATCAACCCACCGCCGTTCAGGCCTAGCGACCCAGCCCTCTGTGGGAGCCATCCCCTAGTCACCCCATTTTTTAGTGTAGATTAGGGGATTTGCTGTGTTTTGTGTTTATTGTTTGATAATTGTATGTTTGATTTTTCTGTGTACTATATGTACCTAGTACTTTGGTACTGCTGGTTGGGTCTTTTGACCTGTAAAAACCGTCTCCCATATAACCTATACATGTACTGTGTTGGCGGGACGTAAAACACGGCTCAATCCAATCCAATCCGCCTACCGATCCTGGAGCGCGATCAATGGATGATTGTGCGAGCGAGCGATCGTTCAACGGCGCAGCGCTGTCAACGGATAGTGCACATCCGTCGATAGCGCGAAACATATCCATTGTGTGTGTAGTCTGTCGTACATTTCTGATGTAGAAGACCGCAACTGTGCCACGTGGGAAAGGGAGAGGTCTTACGTCGCAGAGATTAAGCCTACGCGAAGCTTTATTCGCCATAATACACGGTAGCAATTTAAACAGATAAAAATACATTACACGCACTAGTTGTATGAGGAGTCCGTACTCGGTATGATGCAATCAGTACGGGCGATTTATCGTAAAGGGAATGAAGATGGCGACTTTATGAGAGACTCAGACGATAATATAGTTGTTTGCTTCAAGACTGGTTTACATTGTAGCGGACTGTGTCTAAAGTTCTGTTTACACCAGCACGCATGCAAGCATCACGTTCGCTGACGTTCACGTCGTTCAGTATCACAAGACAAGTCGTATAGGAAATGCTTTTCTGCACCGTATTAATCACCAGACGTAAACATATAGCTCTCGTGTAGAAACTGTACTGTACATCAAACGAATCATTGTACCGCAGACTTTCTAGACTGTCGGTCGCCGCGCCTTTCCTGTCACTGGTGCTCGCATGGAACGATTAAGGCCGCAACCCACACAAGCGAACTAGTTGGAAACTAGTTGGAAACCCGGGTCACGAACTAGTTGCGAACTAGTTTCCAACTAGTTTCCAACTAGTTCGCTTGTGTGGGTTGCGGCCTTTACCGTCAGACGTTACCTCCTCACCGTCGCTATTCGCATTTAAACAGAGACTGAAAATGTACATATTCCGTACCCGGGACTAACTGTTTCTCGCACACATTTTGTTTACTCTGTGGTCCTTGTAGTAGCTGTTTGTTTTTTTACGCCATGCAAAAATATGATTGACTGATTGATTGAGTTCTGCCTGCTTCACTTCCATCCATTACGTAACTATATGCCAACAGCGGTTGGGTGTCATGGGCACACATGGGCATTACATGTTATGGGCACACCATGCATGCATGCATATGCATGGTGTAATCTCGTCAATCCATGATCAAATCCATCACATAGGTCAACATTAAGCCTTTATAGCCTTAATTAGAATTTACGTCCAGACGCAGACATTTCATAGCGTCAATGTCTCCGTGTCTGAGACGTGATATCGTTACAGTGATCTGGTAGATTCTTCATGGGTCGAGATATTCCTGTGACACCAGCCGCACTGCTCATTAATCGGCGTTGTTCGGATGTTGCGCTGCGGAGATCGATGAATGGCCCTGGCTGCGGGTCGCACTGAGCACTTGCTGGGGATTGCATGGACGCTCGGCTAGGCTCCCGTCGATAAACGGACCCCGTTAGCTGGGGCAGAATGAACGGCCGACGATAAGCTCGTGGGCACGGCGTTAATAGTGCGAGGCACGAGACAATGAGATTGGAATCATTCCCGCGAGCCTGGTCGACGGAATAATATTGCATTTTACGTACAGCAGCTGGAATAAAACCAATATTACGTGTCATTGTCGCAACAGTCTGTCTCTAAACTGTCGTCAACATCGTCCACCGTTTATTTGTTAGCATCACTAAATGACGAACTACATCTGATACTTCATCATAACTATGGCAAATTTGGACCGATTTTTAAAAATATTTATCTGAACACAGAAAAGTTTTAATAAGGACTCCTAACTACACTGTGTTTCAAAAAATGGCACCCTTTTCTTTTAACAATAACTAAGTCATTGTTGACCGATTTTAAT
>Ga0209680_1000439_pt1 | contig 11340 bp, 8 predicted proteins | sample WorMetLIZISLAND1_FD_187413 | JGI IMG/M metagenome (GOLD analysis project Ga0209680, IMG submission 187413) | Marine gutless worms symbiont microbial communities from Max Planck institute for Marine Microbiology, Germany - Olavius loisae LIZARD... ... | reverse complement strand
AAAAAAATCAAAACTACGCCACTGATTGTTGACGTGTTGCACGATTGTTTCAATGTTCTATCTCTTCTGTTCGTGTGTTGTCGGTTTTTTGTCTGTCTGTAATGCAGGATTGCAGGGCATATGGCAATCACGTTTGTGGCTCCGTATGACCCATGGTTTGGCCTAATCCGTCCCTGTTGGATTGCTCAGTAGACTAAGTGAGTTACAGAGTTAAAGTGGTAAATCGTGGTGGAGTGCAACTGAAACCAAAAAGTAAACCAAAAAACCTTCAAAAACCTAAAAAAACTTAAAAAAACTAAAAACCTACCAAAATGTCTTTAAAACCCTAGGTTTTTTGCAGCCCTGCTTGTAATAGCGACAGCATCACCATCATAGCGATTTTTATTACAGCGTATAAATCTCTTAATAGGGTCATTCCGTGTCAAATCACCCAAAATTTTTCAAGTTGGAAATCCGACCATCTCAGAATTTTCCAAAAAATTTACCATATGTACTGGAACATGTCTTTAGCATGCATGCAAAATTTCAGCCTTCTAGCTTGCATACTTGCTGAAATAATAAGCTTCTTGTAGGGGTGGTGTCAACCGGTTTTTGTGGCGGATAGTAATTTTTAAGGTTTTCAGACTCACATATCACAGCCAGTTATGGGCCAAATGTGTTCATATTTTGTGTGCTATATCGTACACTCCTGCATTATACCCAGTGCAAACACTTAATCAATTACGTCGTAACCTGGTAAAAAGTGGGAGACCTCCCGCTTAATTTCCCGCTTTTTACCCGTTGTTACTCCCGCACTCCCGCTGATGATAGTTACTTGCTGTGTATGTTCACTGCGTTCTCATAATATGACCGCTGATGACTGGTGCCTGTGACTTATTATTTTGAACATTGTGACTGTTGTTGTTAATTTAGTGTTTAAATAGCATGTTTCAGTCCTAGCTACGATGAGAGTGTAGCTGAGACGGGACCGGCAGATGGGACGCATAACAGCTTTGAAGGTGTCCGCATAGTGACGTGATGAGCGGCATGTAATTATCGATATTGTGCGAACAGGCTCGAATCCTGTCCGTGACACCTTTCTTAGCTGACTGTACTAACGGTTGCGCTATTGGTACAATGTTGCGTCTGTCGTCGTCTGTCTGTCGTCTGTAACGTTATGTATTGTGGCTAAACGGTGTGTCCTAGAGCAAAGTTACTATTGAGAGCTGTCTCCCATATAACCTAAACTGTGTTGACGGGCACGTAAAACACTGCTCAATCCAATCCAATACTATTGAGAGCCTATAGGAAGTCATATATGAGAAATTGATTGGAACTAAAATGAATAACCATGACCTTTGTTTAGAGGTCGTATCAAAGTTATGGCATATGAGCTAGCGAATGATCACGTAACCGATGACATCACTTGACCCCCAACGGTGCTGTGAGGCAGTACGGTCGGCTATCCTAGCGGCAGCTTGGCTTGTTACCATATGTCACGGTTTTAGCCCACACGGTTTTTGACATACATGATAAGACAACAATAACAGCATCGAACTGTAATGATTATATGTAATTTTTTCCAACCGGCAATGAACAAATACTGGCGACAATGTATCCTCGTTATATGTACACCATGAGTCAAAAAAGGAGACACTATACTCTTGTCCATATCTTTGCTAAATAGCAAAACATCTGAGGTGAGGTGTGATCTTTATTAATAATTTTATTGCACAGTTCCAACTGAGTACGTCGGTGAAAGAATTGTGAAAATCGGTCAATATTTAGCAAAGATATGGACAAGAGTATAGTGTCTCCTTTTTTTTGATTCACGGTGTATAAATTTGAAACGATATAATGTTCTAGTTCCAGGATTATGATAGATAAATTTAACAACAAATTTAACACACCATCGTGTTTGCCAGGAAGCAAAACAGGAAAACTAAACAGAACTAAAGGATCATGATTATTTTCGGTCCATGATTGTGACAAAAGGATTTGTGAAAGAGATGAGTTTTAAGTCTGGAGTGAAAGGCTGAGGGAGTGAGAGCGAAGATGGTGACTGTGATGAGGTGATATGCGCAGGATGAGGTGAACCAGGAGGATAGTAAACAGAATGAGGTTGACGTAATGAAGAAGGGAGTTGATTCCACAGGGCGATGAATGACCAAAAGAGCGTTTGGTGATTTGTAATGAGGAAGATACAGATGGTCGAGCTAGGGTGACAGCAGATGAGGAGCGGGTTCTGCAAGTAGACTGAACACTAAACATAGATAAGATCGTGTAGGTAGTCAGATTGGCTGGTAGTGATAACGTTGTAGGTGAGTGAGTAGAGTTTATATTCAATGCATTCACTAATCTTGAGCCAGTATTTAGGCTTTTGGAGGTCGGCAGATCGAATGGCGCTATTACCAGTTCAATAAAACCCAAGATGGCGGCTTTTACCGACGTTCGGTCCCTGCGCCCTTCAGTATCGATGCAAATTTACGTTTATGCATTAATTTGTTACAAGCAAAAATGTAAAGTGGTGTCACTTAATATGGCCCACCCTGCATGTGATTTAAAATTTTGCAGTGCTGTCGAGTCATGAACATGGGTGTTTTATGTAGAAGGACTTTGTGGCTCAGCAAGAAATGGCACAATACAGACAGAAGTACCGCAGAGTAATGAAGGAAGTGAATCAGTGGTCAAATGAAGATATTGGAGATCTGCATTCACTGCAGCCTTCTGTTGAAGAATTTGTGAGGTGGCCAGTTGTTCATGGCAATGATGTTAGCAGTGATCACAGTGGCCTGCTGGAGTGTAGTAGTCAGTCCATTGAAGATTGTAGTGATTGCAGTGACACTGACTGTGATGATTTTGTGTCAGATGATGGGCCTCTAAACAGCAGTACATCAGAGGATGATATGACAACATTAGATGTGCCAGAAACTACTCTGCAGTCTGACCTAGCTCAGTTTATGGTCAGTCAACACCTGACACGCAGCAGTTGCAATGAACTACTGGCTGTCCTGCGCAAACATGGCCTTCCATTGCCCAAGGATTCACGTACTCTTCGGAAAACACCTCGTAATGTTAGCACTAGTTCCAAGTGTGGTGGACAATATGTCTACTTCGGTGTGAAGAAAGTTTTGCGTCTGGCTAAACCATGCGATGTGTTTAGACTCAAGATCAACATTGATGGTGTACCCTTACACAAGTCAACCAATAAGCAGTTTTGGCCAATACTGTGTCAAGTCAATTCATCAACTCCCGCCATTGTCGCACTGTTTCTGGGTACTAGTAAGCCTAATTCACTTGAGAACTTTCTGGAGGACTTTATTGAAGAGATGGAAGAGTTGCATGTTACAGGATTTGATAGTGGCAACTCAGCAGTGACGCCAGTAATATTGCATGCAGTTATCTGTGATGCCCCAGCGAGAGCATTTACCAAGAACATCGCAGGCCACACCAGCTTAAATGCATGTGAGCGTTGCTTGGCAGTAGGCCTATCTGTGAATAACCGTGTAACCTTTGCTGCCCCAAGATGCTTCACTGCTGAAAAGCGCTCACATGACAAATTTGTGAATCTGGAGTATCACAAAACACACCAGAATGGCCCATCGCCTCTTTGTCGCTTGTTACCGGACTGCATCAGTGCATTCCCGTTGGACTACATGCACTTGGTGTGTCTGGGTGCTGTCCGTCGCATGATGCAGTTTTGGAAAAAAGGTGGCCGACTCGTCAGATTAAGCAGCCAGCAGGTTCTGCAGATCTCTGAGAAGCTTGTAGCATTGCGCAGCTTTATTCCAAGTGATTTCGTTCGAAGACCACGTTCACTTACGGAACTTGACAGGTGGAAGGCAACCGAGTTTCGACAATTCCTTCTGTACACAGGTCCGGTTGTGCTGAAAACAGTACTAGAACCAAATTTATACCAACACTTCGTGAGCCTGTCAGTTAGCATCAGCATATTGCTGATGCAAGACAATGATGCAAGGGAGCAGTACCTGGAGTATGCGTGCAAACTGCTCCACCACTATGTGGCAAATTGTGAGCGAATATACGGTGAAAATTTTCTTGTGTACAACATTCACTCTCTTTTGCATCTGGGTGATGATGCAAGATTTTTCAGGGCTCCATTGGATGAGTTGAGTTCTTTCCCGTTCGAAAATTACCTGCAGACACTGAAACGACTCATTCGTTCCACATCAAATCCGATTGCTCAGGTGGTGAAGCGAGTATGTGAATATGAAGCTGTTCAGTGCTCGTCGACTGATGTTCCAGTTAAACAGCACAAATTAGGAGCTAACGGACGTGACTCTGTTGTGTTCCTGAAAAGTGGGAGGTTTGCGGAGATTGTAGACAAGACAGATGACCATATAGTGTGTGACATCTACAAGAAGTCTGCCATGCAACCTCTCTACTTGAAGCCATGTTCGTCGGATTTGCTGAACATTGTGTACATCAGACATCGTGCTGGCATGTCAGCAACTGCTGAAATATCAGTTTTTGATATTGAGAGGAAAGCTGTGAAATTGCCACATGGCAAAGGATTTGTTTTCATGCCCTTGTTGCACAAGGAATAATAGGTTTGTTAAGTTACGTTTAACTGCAATAATGCTGCTTATGTGCATTATATCCGACTGTCAGAGGATAATGTGGAGTTGTTTGTTGGTGTGTAGGATAACTCAAAAAGTTGCAGCCGGATTGTGATTAAATTTTCTGGGTAAGATCTTATTTGGCCTACTTTAAATGTTCAATGTTTTTTACCTTAAACTCATCTGGAAGGGGTCCCATTAAATAGAAAACATACCATTTCAATGCAAAAAACTTTGAAGTTAGAGTCACAAAATTTGAGAAATCACAACTAGGCCAATGACACACAGTCCCACCCTACCCTACACCTCAAGGTGCTGGCGCTACAGAAAATAGTTGCACACTTGTACATCCATATTCCTATAGTTTGAATGAGTTCGAAATAATGTTTCAGGTTGACTTACTACAAGTTGGTGTTACACCACCACTACCAGGATGGTTAGGGGACCTTTGTTGTTAGGCATACGGCAGCTAGAGGGCCTTTGTAGTTATACATACGCTCTCACGCATTTTGCTTTTTTGACAAGAACTGGCCAGCAAAATGAAAATAATGTTTTGACGAAATTTGACAAATAGTGTGTTTTAAAGTATAACAGAGTTGTTACCTGAAGGCCTACGGGTGCTTAAACTTCACAGTTATCAAACTACAGACAGAACATTACAATTTCCACACATGAGTTGACATTATGTACCACTAAGAATGATGGGAGTCGTGTCGAGTTCCTCAGTTTAAAGTATGCATAACATCATCAAGGTGTCAATAATGATTCCTGTTTTGTTGTGGATTTTTTAGCTGACCGTTCGTACGGTCGCACTCATGCTACACTGTTGTGTCTGTCTGTCTGTTGTCTGTGACGTATGTATTGTAGATAAACGGTGCATCCTAGAGCTAAAGTTACTACTGATAGCCTATAGAAAGTCGTGTATGTGAGGAATCGATTGATACCAAATGAGTGATCTTGACCTTTTTAGAGGTTGTGTAAGGTCATGTCAACCATTGTCACATTCACCATTGAATATCTCTGAAACAGTTACAGATAGAGGCTTGGTTCCAAAGGACCACCAATAGGAAATGGCCTATGGGCATTACAATGTTTACATGACCTATGACGTCACGTGACCCCGAAAGGTCAAACGCGTGACCCAAGTACGCTTAGAGCCCTATGTCACGGAAACAGCTGTTTACAAACATTCGCTAATTACTACATAGTCTGCTGTGAGGCAATACAGTTTTGTATTCAAAATGTTTTATTGCGAGATGTTTTTGTAACCACTCTGACTTAATAGTGCTGTTTGGTGTGCTTTAAGGTTTAAAGATGTTGTGGGCTGTCGCTGTGTGGCTGGAAGGGACTCGTGAATTCGAGCGTGTAATTCCATCTAACTGGATTGTGGGCAAGTCTGTGCGCTGGCCAGCTTGCAACAATGCCAAGCCTTACCTAACACGGCGCGAAGAACCGACCGAGCAGTGGAAGACCTTTCCACTGGTCAAAGTAAAATTTCAATCCGGTGAGAAATTGTGTTTGCAATTATTCATTGCTAGTGCTGTGTGAATAGTGTTTTTTCATTTCGAATAAAAATCGAATATTTGAGCTATTATTTGAAATTTCGAATCAAATTGAATAGTTATCGTCAGTCTCAGAAGTCACCAGCAGTAAGTACTTGTTAAATAAATTCAACTGTTTTTATGGCACCGCACTGTTGTGGTTTCTGTTATAGGAGTTTCAGAACTTGGTGGGCCATAATGGGCCGATATAATGGTTGCTAGGCATGGTTGCTAAGGTAAAAAATCAGCGGCATTCTGTTAAAAAGGATGTTTCTTAAGCTTTTTTAAGTAAGAAATTGGTGATGGTAAGTATTTGAAAATTTCGAATATTTGTACTCGAATCGAACATAATACTGAAGTAACTATTCGATTCGAAATTTTGAATACTCGCACAGCACTATTCATTACAAAACTATTGTACTGTTGATATTCAGTTAATCAATTAATATTTAATAATTTGAACAGTGGTGTCAATGTCAAAGCTGGATCGTTGAATCTCACTTGCGAGGCCAAGAGGTCAATAACATCATTCATCATAATTTAGGATGTTAACGAGACTCGAGAAAATTTCTCGGTATCGAGAATTCTATTTCTCGGCATTGAGAATTTGACGCTGCTGGGCCGCACGACATCTTTACGATCGTTTAACGATGGTCAACGGTCGATACGTAAAGACACCTGCTGGTAGCCTGCGCACGAGTTGGGACCATCTCTGAATGCCGCGTTAACTTTCAAGTACTCGACGAGTCTCAAGATTTGAAATTCTCGTATCGAGAAATGAAATTCTCGAAAATTAACATCCCTAATCATGATTGTCAAAAACAGTGACTTATGTTATGGTTGTTATAGTAGTTTAATAAAAAAGTAATTTTTCTACGGCCAGCAAATAGGTTTTGGCCCATTTCTACAATTTTCATTTCTTATCTGTACTTTTGACAGGAAATTGTATAGATTTAGATTGCCAATGAGAGCAAGACCATCATGAACTGTTATGCAGTTTTTGTTTTAACTAGTGTGCACTATGCCTGATGAATGTGTGATCTGCAGATGATTACGATGAATGCAGTAAATGTGACTATACCACAACAGATGTTGACGAGGAAGCATGTCCGCCAGCTGTCAAGCGACGAAAAACTGAAGTCCTACACAAAGATTTTGTCCCGCTGTCTGATGGTCAGTGTAAAAATTTTCATTTTGGGTTACTCCTCTGTTTCTTCTTCCTAATGTTTAAGTGTAAGTTCATCACTGTCACAGATGACAGCATGCTGATGACAGTTGTTCAATGCAGTAATAGTATAATGGTGGCAAGAGAATTGTACCTGTCTGCATAATGTTTGTTGTCAGTGTTCGATGATGAATCTGCTAACGAACTGGCTGACACACAGAATACTTCAATCGGTTTGCATCCAATTTTACAACAATTTTCTTATGTAGAGCATTATCTATCTACGAGTCTGTCTTCCGTTGTTTTGTGTGTGTGGCAGATGGTGAAATACGCTTAAATGCACCAGTTTCACTGTATTCATTTTGTCTTATACAGTCTGTATGTTACATTGTGCTGGGTACTGGTACTCTTTAAGTGATGTCTGATATACAGTCGACTCTTTAAGAACACAGTCTGGTTATGTGCACAGCACATGCCGGCCGCGATCCCGTTTCTCCTACAGCCAACAGCATTTCACTCCAGTTAAATGCATGACTGTCAGGCGGCTTTACAGGTTTGCAACATACACCGCTGAGCTGCTGTAAAGCGTCACTCAACTTGCTCTGGGCCCTGCCTCTGCTCTCTCCTCCCTCCATCCGCCTCATTATGCATGACTTCCAGGACGAAACTTGAGACCCACCCACCGTGCCAGCCTGCAACCTCTGCTGCTGCAGCCGATCTGCCATTGAGTTAATTAACATGGCGAGATGGTCATGGCTGAAGGCCGTGTACGTAACTGGATTTGACTGTATTGACTAGTACTCTGAAGAATATAGCAAGTCACATTTTGAATTAGTTTACTGGGTATTTAAATGCGTGCAAATTAAAATCTGCAATTTCCAGTTGTGCCTAAGTTGCAATTTTCTTATTATGCTTATTATTACAGGACTTGAGCCGTTTCCGCCACCACCACAAAAGCTCAGCACAAGTCAGAAGGTCTCGAAGACAGTTGGCATGACGTTCGGTCAGAAAGGATCCAGTGTTAGCTCAGGCGAGAAGCGGTCAAAAAGCAGTGGAAGCACAGAATCCACGAGCCGCAAGACAGTTGGCTCGCCGTTCGGTCAGAAAGGATCCAGTGTTAGCTCAGGCGAGAAGCGGTCAAAAAGCAGTGGAAGCACAGAATCCACGATCCGCAAGACAGTTGGCTCGCCGTTCGGTCAGAAAGGATCCAGTGTTAGCTCAGACGAGAAGGGGTCGAAGAGCAGTGGAAGCACAGAATCCAAGATCATCGAGAAGACAACATCAAGCTGTACTTCATCTCATTCTGATACATTCAAAGTCATGGAAACTTCACGTGAGTATATATCGTGTATAAATATTGTACTGTGCGCTGTTGACTAATATTTAATACATTTGCAACTTACGACCTTTGTATTTTTGTATGTCAGTTATACGCTGGTTTATTCGTGTGCATAATGGTTGGTGGGTCTTTTCGACCATAATGGCATATTTTTAAACGAAGTAAATTGGGGACTGATTTTAAGGGTTTTCAGGGCGACTCTTCCAAGTCAACCTAATAAAGCCAATCTCAATGTCTTTCCACCCGCGAAATGTTTTTCTAATGCGAAAGAAGTTTGGTATGTAGGTGGAGGTCACTAAATGACGTACGACAGTATGCCATATGACCTGATCCATAGTCAAGGTGATGCCATGGAGGTCCAGAAGTTACAAAAATGGCCAATTTCAAAGTCTGTCATGTCCGCTGGTGTGCATGCAATCACAAGAGTACCAGACAGTTGTGATACTCCCAAGAAAATATCTAAATTTTTACTGGACAGACTCACGTGACCTTCAAACTTAGGGTGTTCCGCCTTTGGCAAATGATTTGTGCCTCTTACAGGGATTTTGTCTGCAGAGCTGTTTGATATTCGTCCTTGTTCATCGTCATGTTACCTTCAATGAAAGAGTGTTACGAGGATTTGATCTGCAGTCACGCTTGGGGGTGGGGTTATTTTTAGTTAAGACTCCTAGTTGCTACTTGGGTTATACCCCAATCGTAGAATTTGATCAGAGTAAAAAATAGTGATCCGATCAAAAACTGCTGCCTGTTTTATAAATTAAGGTTGCTGTGTGATCTGTAGAATTTCAGAAGCGTGTTCTGTATCAGCTTTCACAGATGTCGAGGGACATAGCCAAGTTACATCAGATACTGGAAGTCAGAAGGCCGCCAGTTGCACCTGAGGAACTACCAGAGATGGCTGTCCGCAGCGGGCCGTTGAATGAACTGAATGACGTCAGGATCCTGAATTCTCTATGTGATGAGGATGACCGTGTCCGTGACTTCCTGGTTAGAAACTTTTTTGTTACTTGTACATAGCTGAACAGTCGGTACTTTCAATTTGTGTGTGTTCAGAATTATTTTAATTAACAAAACTTATGACTAATGTTCTCATTAAGGATACTGATAAACCAGATAACTAAAACTGGAAATTTGATAGCATTGAATAGACAAAACTGATTACAAACTACCAAGTGATTGTTCATAGTTCTACTTTTGATTTTTGTTTTGTTAGTGACAGAGCAAGAATCCCCATGTAAACTGATAAACCTCTATTTGCTTTAGTTTTTCTTCGTGGTCCTTGCGATTTTTACTTAGGCCACAATGAAAAATTTTCATGAACTGTAAAGATAAGACTTCCTCTTCCAATTCGACTCCCTGGAACTCATCATTGGACCCAGTATTCTCTGAGTCGGAGTCATTGTGATAGTTCACACTAGCAGATGTCGGCTGTGGAAAACTTCCTCGGCCTGTAGGAACCTTTTCTTCACTATCAGAACTATCGCTAGCCTACAACCTCTAGATTTTCTGCGGCTGGCCATGTTCACCGCAACATAAAAGATTTGTGTCCATAATCTTTCCTGTTGGTGATGTCTTTGTGTGTCAATTTACAGCAAATAACTAAAGATTGATGACTTTTCATAATTAAGTTTTTATGCTTATAATGCTTAAACCATCGACATAACTGTCAGATATATATTCGGACAGTATATATGTACAAATTGTCGCCATGTAAAAATGTTTCTCTTCCCCTTTAAAGATAGATTATCACTAGCTTTTTCTTATTTGTACTGTGCTTTGCTGTTTACAAACTGCTGAACTAATCTTAAGTGGCAAAGTGCCGCTACATGTGCTGTATATTACAAAATTAGAAGTATATATGCAATATGTCCTGAAACTAAACAAATAGCAGCTAGAACTAGACATTTTTCAAAAGTGAAATTGAAATGAAATAAAATAATGTTGTGAACAGTGGTTTTATGCTTCATGCTGTTAACTGTTCTCTTGTAGGTCTTTTTGCTGCGAAGGTATGCAGGCCACACGCTGAAACAGACAGTGAAGAACATGATGAGCCGACTCTTCACCAACTACTGTATGTCATTCATGAGCGTGTGCGGACGCAATCTTACTGCACTGGAGAAGCTGTCTTTTAAAAAGATGCCTCTATGCAACATTGTTGTTGGTATGTAAGATGGGCTGTGTAGATAGCTGTTGCTTAATTTCCACCGTTAACATTTTTGACGTGCATATTCTGTGTCTAACAAAACTGGTGCAGTGTGAATCAGTCAACATGTGCTCATGATGTTTGAGTTTTATGGCAATTTTTTCTGTATTTAAAATTGTTTTATGTGCTCATATGTGAATGTTCGAATTTCCAAATTACTTGAAGCAGAAAATCCAATTCAACTAATAACTACGGTTATTTTGCGATTAAATACTATTAAATTAGTTATTATGTTGCAGTTGTAGCATTATGCGTTTTCTAGCAATTTCCAGTTGACAACCTAAACAGTTTTCTAAAAATGAGATGCAGTTATTTGTTAACGGCAAACTATGCCATAAATAGATCTGTCAAATTCTTGTGTTAATTAGTGTGTTAACAGACAATTACAACAACTGATTGCATACCTTAACATGATTAAGAACTTTAATCGCTCGACAGCTGTAATTATATTCTGCTAATAAGGTCTGATTGTTGTGCTGCTGTTGTCTTTTAGACTGCGTGCTTGAGCAGCACACGGTTCCTATTAATACCAT
>Ga0209680_1000438_pt1 | contig 11346 bp, 8 predicted proteins | sample WorMetLIZISLAND1_FD_187413 | JGI IMG/M metagenome (GOLD analysis project Ga0209680, IMG submission 187413) | Marine gutless worms symbiont microbial communities from Max Planck institute for Marine Microbiology, Germany - Olavius loisae LIZARD... ... | reverse complement strand
GGATGAAGCACGAATTCCGAAGCAAGCTCTCCAGTGGGAAGTTGTAGGATTCAAGAGAAGACCTGGTAGACCAAGGACAAACTGGAGAGATGTAGTGAATAAGGATCTTCAAAGAATGGGATTAACATGGGAAGAGGTTGAAGCATCAGACAGACAGACATGGCGTCAACGTGTGGCCCTATGCATCGGCGATGCTGGATGAATCAAGTCAAGTCAAGCACTATCATGTTAAACGCAGATGTTCAAAATTGTTGCATAACCCTGTAGGCCTAATTACTGGTATCAGATTGCTGACATTTGCATCATCAATTCGACACGAGGCGCCACATGATTTAACTATTTTGCGACTAAAATGTTAAACCGCTTAAATATTATACACTGCAAGTGTACAACAGCTGATAAAATTTCGTCTGAATTTTCGTCAAAATGGTTTTTTTCAAAGAAGGATAAGATTTTGATCAAAAATTTACGACAGCTGAAAGGTTGCACTGCTACCCGTTTTCTTAGAGAATTCAGAACTAAAAACTGGACAAGAGCACAAATTCCGACAATTCTGAAATGAACTGTTATACAAACTTAATTCTGCAAAATAAACCATATTTCGGTTTATTGTGTGCTAATTACCGGTAAGTCGTTTGAACGTTTACGGAAGACTTATAATTACAGCGTTATGTAACAATTTTGAACATCTGCGTTTAACTCGGTAGTGCATTGACATGAATTATGCGAGGTGGAAGATGATCCTCTAATTTTAGACCGTTTGTCATCTTCGTGCCCAAAATTGTCAGATTTGGTGGAAGTTTGACGTAGTTGTAACAAAAATAATTTTGCTTGTTTTTTTGAGACACGGTGTAGACATCCTGCCACAGGCAATTTATCTGACACCTATAGGAAGACTGAATATCACAGAGTTACAGGAGTCAAGTTTGGAGTTGACAACAGAGGCAGCCATAGAACAAGCAACTTTGAACTAACGAAGTTTTTCGCCGGCATGAGTTCCTAACATGTGAGATTTTAGCCTATTTGGCCGTAAAACAACCTGCTACAAAAGCTGTAACTATAATGACGCTTATCTGTGCGAAGTGCGTCTCTTTCAGACATGTGACTTTGTAAACTTTCTGTGTGAACAACCATATGTCTCTAAGTCATGAGATCGTGTAAACATCTTGCTGCATATGCAACAACAAAAAGAAAGTTCACCAACGCGAAGAAGCGTGAGTCAGTGAACAGATTCTTAACGGCACATCGACACAACTGGGCTACACAGTACCATTCACGTCGGTATAGGCTGGAAAATACGTGACAGAAGACAAATCAAAAACAGACACACTACAAAAACCAAAAGATAACCCAGAAATAGCAAAAAACACAAAATACAGAAGAACAAAACTAGCCTGGTTTAGTCGCTTCTTACGACACTCGGCCAGGAAACAAGGTATACCGGGTAGCAGTGTTGGAATTGTCTGGGGGTTGGGGGGTTGAACCCCCCAGTACATGTCTACAGATGCTCATTTTTGAGTGAAAATCAGCTTTAAATTTCAATCCCTGGGCAAAATTTCAGACATTTCGGAGGCTGACCCCCCAGTTTTTTTAGGTCAATTCCAAGACTGCCGGGTAGGCTTATTCTACAACGCTCCCGAGCCCACACACGGGGCAGTGTGAAGAAGCATATGACATTTAGGGTATAAGACCGTGCAAACATCTTGCTACATACACTACTGCAAAAGAAACGACAATAATATGTCTCACTAAGTCAGATGATTTTCTACACTTCTTGCCACACAATCTGCAGCTATAAGGATGCTCGCCTGTGTGAATGATCATATGTGTCTTTAAGTCACAAGATCGGGTAAACTTCTTGCTGCACATGTTACAACAAAAAGGACGTTCACCAGTATAAACAGAAAGCATATATCTGTGTTTAAGCCAAATAACTGTGTGAACTTTCCGCCGCATACTGGTCAAATTTCTCATCACAAACTTCACAGCTAATCTGCTGTTGACTGCTATCAACAACAGCATCAAACACACCTGTGCCATTATCACCTGTATTAGACAGTTTATGATGCCCAGCAGCATCAAGTTGATCACTAGAATCAACCTGTACATCATCAGTTGAGTACACGGACTGTGTTGTGCTATCAGATGACTGTAGCTGTCTCCTACTGTAGTCTGAGTTGATGCTACACACTTTGCCACTAAAACGATGCTTGCCTGTGTGAATAACCATATGTGTCTTTAAGTGGCAAGCTTGGGTGAACTTCTTGCTGCATACGTGACAACAATAAGGACGTTCACCAGTGTGAGTACGCATATGTCGGTTTAGGTCACCAGAGAGTGCAAACTTCTTGCTGCATATGTTACAACAAAAACGACATTCACCAGTGTGAAGAAGCATATGTTTGTTTAAGCTATGTGACTGTGTGAACTTCCTGCCACATTCTTTGCAGCTGAAAGGGCGTTCACCTGTGTGAGTACGCATATGACATTTTAGCGTACAAGCCTGTGCAAACTTCTTGCTACATACATTACAGCAAAAGAAGCGTTCACCCGTATGAACAAGCATATGTCTCTCTAGGTCATGCGACTTCGTAAACTTCTTGCAACAGACTTTGCAGCTAAATCAAACACACCTGTGTCATTGTCACCTGTATTAGACAGTTTATGATGCACAGCAGCATCAAGTTGATCACTATCATCAACTTGTACATCATCAGTTGAGTACACAGACTGTGTTGTGCTATCAGATGACTGTAGCTGTCTCCTACTGTTGTCTGTGTTGATGCTACACACTTTGCCACTAAAAGGATGTTTGTCTGTGTGATTAACCATATGTCTCCTAAAGTCACAAGATTCAATAAACTTCTTGCTGCATATGTTACAGCGAAAAGGAAATTTGCCAGTGTGACGAAGCATATGTTTCTTTAAGTTATATGACTCTGTGAACTTCCTGCCACACACTTTGCAGCTAAAAGGACGTTCACCATTGTGAGTACGCATATGACGGTTCAGGTTACCAGAGAGTGCAAACTTCTTGCCGCATACGTCACAACAAAAAGGAAATTCACCAGTGTGAAGACACATATGTGCGTTTAAGTCACGCAACAGATTGAACTTCCTGTCACATACTTTGCAGATAAAAGGAAGTTCGCCAGTGTGGTTACGCATATGACGCTTTAGGTCACTAGATAGTGCAAACTTCTTGCTGCATATGTTACAATAAAAAGGACGTTCATCCGTGTGAAGAAGCATGTTATGTTTGTTTAAGTAACGTGACTCTGTGAACTTCCTGCCACACACTTTGCAGCTAAAAGGACGTTCACCTGTGTGAGTAAGCATATGACGGTTTAGGCTACCAGAGAGTGTAAACTTCTTGCTGCACACATTACAGCCAAAAAACCGTACACCCGTATGTACTAACATATGTCTCTTTAAGTCAAAAGATTTGGTAAACTTCTTGCAACAGACTTTGCAGCTAAATGGTTGTTCACCATTGTGAATGAGCATGTGACTTTTGAAGACGTTTGAATCACTGAACGTCTCATTACAAACTTCACAGCAAAATGAACGTTCATTGCTCTGAACCAACATGTGTGTTTCATAGTTAGTTGTGGTTTCTCCCTGATGAACAGATATGTGCTGCCTTAGTGTACAACTCTGGTCAAGTTTTTCACCACTAACTTCACTGATAATCTGCTGTTGACTGCTATCAACAACAGCGTCAAACACACCTGTGTCATTATTACCTGTATTAGACAGTTTATGATGCCCAGCAACATCAAGCTGATCACTATCATCAACTTGTACATCATCAGTTGAGTACACAGACTGTGTTGTGCTATCAGATGACTGTAGCTGTCTCCTGCTGTTGTCTGAGTTGACGCTATAGAATCTGCCACTAATAGGATGCGTGTCTGTGTGAATAACCATGTGTCTCTTTAAGTCATAAGCTAGTGCAAACTTCTTGCTGCACAGGTTACAACCAAAAGGAAGTTCACCAGTGTGACGAAGCATATGTGCTTTTAAGCTACGTGACTGTATGAACTTTTTGCCACATACTTTGCAGCTAAAACAGCGTTCACCTGTGTGAGTACGCATATGACGGTTTAGGCCACCAGAGAGTGCAAACTTTTTGCTGCATATGTTACAACAAAAAGGACGTTTGCCAGTGTGAAAAAGCATATGTGCGTTTAAGTTACGCGAGTGTGTGAACTTTCTGCCACATTCTTTGCAGCTGAAAGGACGTTCACCTGTATGAGTACGCATATGACATTTTAGGGCATAAGACCGTGCAAACTTCTTGCCACACACATTACAGCTAAAGAAACGTTCAGTCGGATGGACATGTCTCTTTAAGTCAGATGATTTTGTAAACTTCTTGCCACACACTTTGCAGCTATAAGGATGCTCGCCTGTGTGAGTGACCATATGTTTCTTTAAGTAACGAGACTGTGTAAACTTCTTGCTGCATATGTTACAACCAAAAGGACGTTCACCAGTGTGAAGAAGCATATGTTTCTTTAAGTTATATGACTGTGTGAACTTCATGCCACATTCTTTGCAGCTAAAAGGACGTTCACTTGTGTGAGTACGCATATGACGGTTTAGGTCACTAGACCGCGCAAACTTCTTGCTACACACATTACAAACGAAAAAACGTTTACCCGTATGAACAAGCATATGTCTCTTTAAGTCACATGCTTTTGCAAACTTCTGGCAACAGATTTTACAGCTAAATGGTCGTTCACCATTGTGAACAAGGATATGACTTTTGAAGTCGTCTGAATCAACAAAGCTCTCACTACAAACATCACAGCAAAATGAACGTTCATTGCTCTGAACCAACATGTGTGTTGCTTCTAAGCTCTGCTTCGGCTGTGTTGTGCTATCAGATGACTGTAGCTGTCTCCAACTGTTGTCTGAGTTGTCGCTTGTTGAATCTTCAGCTGAGCAGCAGCAGACACCTGCACAACAGTGCAATAGTCATCTCTGTTCACCAAGCAGTATAATTTGGTACCTTGCGAGGGCTTTCATGCTAATGCGCCGTAATGTGGCAGCATGCATAGGGTCCAATGAACAAGGGGAGTATTGTAGTGCGGCTCTGCAGCGATCTGATCGCAAAGAACCGCGATATAAATGGCCTGCTTTACTTTACTTTACGTTACAATACGGTTGTAATGCAGTCCATGAATGGCACATGTTTCAAAGGTCTTTATACACTTCTGCCGATGCAGCTCTCACTGTTAGCATGAAAAACAAAAAGGACCAACAGTCAGTAGCGTTGTCATAGTGTGTTATTGTCTGCCCAGTGCAATACATTGTAAGAGAGACGGTATGTCTGTCTGTGTGTGCGCACGGGCGAATGCACGGGTTTTGGGGCCAAACACATAGAAAGCGGATCCAACGGGACAATAGGAAATGACAATATAATTAATAAATTGTTCTTTTTTGGAGTCTGCTTTTATACTGGTCTTATAAATTACTTGCAAATAGTACTTTAGTTTAGTTATTCACAGTTTGTTTCCCGCAAATTAAATTACTATCACGTCAGCGACACTCATGTTGTATACTGCTAGTAGTGTCACAAACTTTGTGTAATGATGTTGTTATGTTGCTAATTTGTCGACTTTCTGATGTCACGTCAGACACCACATAGTTCCACATGATTTACAGTAATTAATATAGGTTCCGAGGGACATTATGTCATGCATGACTAGTTAAGTACTAAAAGGTTAAAGACTGCAGTGGACTGTATTCTGTCTTTATACCGGTACCAAATGTCAATACATGTGTGAATGTCATGTCAGACACTGTGGAATTCACCCTATGCACAAACAATGGAAACACATCAACGTTATTCACAGTAACATGTATGAATTTGGTGCTTATTTAATATCAGAGAAATCCTGAGTTCCAAAAAGCATTGTGCAGTAACGCAATTTAATTTTATCCATCTTGAACTGAGTCACTGCGCATAATGGCTCAGTTAGTCAGACATAATGCAGTGTCAGCATAAAACTTATAAGGACAACGATAAAATATTTATATATGTATCTAATGCATTCAAAAACTCTTCCAATACAAGACACCAAAGGATTAGCCAAAGTTGACCTGTTAAAGGACATGTTGTTGTTTAGAGACCATCCTAATCTGTGCATTGGACTGTTTGACACTGATGAGACTGCCAATGCTATTAAGTACATTTGTACTGAGTGATTTTCATGGCGGTCTGTTATTTCTTTTATTTTCATGTTGTACTTTGTGTACGATTTCAATAATAATATTATTAATAATATTAATATTATTAATAATATTTAATAATAATTATTATTAATTATTATTATTATAAGACCCGATGCTCAACACAGAAAAACATACAGTGAAAGATTAAAGCAAGAATTATAAAAACACAAACATTAGCAGTCAATACCTGCATCAATGTGGACATTATGTTCTTTCTTCACGCTGCAAATAAGAAACACATAATGTAAACATTTCAGCAAACAAAAGTTATTGCAAATTTGTAATAATTGCAACAGGTATAAAGCTGACGTAGAAAATGTCCATAAATTCAAATGGTGAACTGTTCACTGCAGTCACTCATCATGTAAAATGTATATTTGTAGTGTGCGTCAGCTAAGCTAAGCTGTATGTCTGTCTGTCACGCTGTAATATGATTTCAACACTGTGTTCAGAAAAAAAACACCCACTCACATTTTCTTTCATATTTCCATGCATGACGTGTGGATTAAACAAAAATTGTGGTGAATATACCTAAGGAACGGTAGATTCTGACAATGTAGAAATTAGATAAGCTTAATCATTGTGGCCGATGACGTCACTATGACGTCACATTTGTCTGGCTAAAGTTGGAGCGAGTTTACAGCACGCAATAAGCCAGGAGCCGAGGATAGCACAAGTTATGACATTTCAATTCATCAGTGACACAGTGATATTCTTGCTGACATATGTTAAATAGCTTATTATTATTGATTATCAGTTGTTGAATTATGCTGTGAAATAAGGCTGTGTTCTCTCTGTTGTTTCTCTTTGTTATTTACAAATGTTTACAAATGTGACGTCATAATGACGTCATCACCGCAATGAATATCTAATTTCTACATTGTCAGAATCTACCATTCCTTTGGTATATTCACTGCAATTTTTGTTTAAATCTACGCATCATGTATGGAGATATGAAAGAAAATGTGAGTGGGTTTTTTCTGAACACAGCATACAAACAAGACCTACAATAACACAGTTTACACCAAGCAAACAAACACTCTAGTTTTTTGGTGATGTAAAGACGCTGCAGAAATTTGAAGAATATCACCCCCAGCAGTATAATTTCCGAGTGGTTTCATTCTGGAATTTGAAGTTTGGGAAAACGAACACACTCGCAGCAAGCAAGCTGGGTGTAAATTGCTGTTTACTGTTGTGACAGCTCATTAGCCAATCTTATTACATGGCAAGATCACGGTTTCCTACTAAATTCACTGGCTTATGCCAAATGCTCCATAATATAAGGCCCAACAAGCTAAAAAGGCCAAATTTTTACAATTTCTGTCGATACACCATGCATGCTGATTCCAAGTTTGGTTATGACAACGTGAGCTACTACGCCATACATATTACAGCCTCACAGTTCTTATATAAAGAATGTGAATATAAAGTCATATGAGATCTATTAAACAGTGTCATTTCTAATGACCTTGAGTGACCTCTAAATAACCCAGGTTTGAAGGTCAGGGTACTTTTCAAAAGTAAATGTCTCAAAATGGTGCATTTTATATTGTGCAACTGCAGATAATTCATTTTAATTAACCTCCATGTTAGATCAGAAATAAATTATTAAATTATCTCAATAGCAGAATACTACATTAGACTAAAGTTCGGATAAGCGTCGGCGTAAACATTAGTCTGGAACAAGTGTCTAAATCAGTGTTCACACTGCGCACGTCATCGGACGACATTGTCCGATGTCGTTTTGTTGTCTGGTGTCGTCCGACATTGTGCAGCAAGGCATCCAGCGCTGTCGTCCGTTGTCATGCGCAGTGTGAACACCGCTTAATGCCTAGCTAACACTCATGGTTGCACACGTGTCTTATTTGGAAACATGCCTACAAGCAGTGCACTGTAGTGGCTAAACAAGTAGTTAACTGTGTTGAATAGATAGCTGATAACAAAACAAATCATTACATTATGTCCAGTCATCTGCACTAACCACTAAGTACACTAAAATTGATAACAAAATACTGAACTTCAATCAGCAGTATTTTAAGCAAAAACACAATGAATTGTTTCTTTTACCGAGTCAAATCCATCTTCTCCAGAACTACGACAGGCTGCATATGACTGTCAGTTACTGATACTGGGAAGTGAACATCATCTGCTGACGTTTCCATATCACTGGATACTTCAAGCTAAAGAAACACACAAACAACATCATTAACTCTAATTTGCTTATTGCCTGCAAGTAACTATATGATACAATACGATAGCATACCTAACAAAAAAAACGAAAATACAAGAGAAGAAACTAACACATGCAAAGATGATAGGCAAAGGTTTTTATAGAAAATGAGTAAAGAGCGGTTTATTACAACCCAAACACCAGTGGGTAGAACAAATGGATGAATAATATCGCAAAATGCTGAAATTTTGAAGTTTTATTTTTCGACAATCTCCGGAAATCTTCGGAATCTCTGACGTCATCTAGGGGCTAAGTTTCGTTGGAGATGGACTTAGACTCGTCTTTCAATGCGTTTATATAGTAAATAGTCGTTAAAAGTTGTTTAATTTATTTAGTTAGGATGTTATGTTCAGTTCATGGGATGAGTAAACATTAATGGGTGCCGCACTGTGCACAATAACTAAAAGTGAGTTACTGGCTGCACCGGCTGTGTTCATGCTACAGAGGCCTGCAGCGACTGTAATCCTGCCGTAAATAAACCAAGACTGTCAATTTCATCACTCGACAGTATTATTAAACTTAAACTGTGCTGACAATGTCCCAAAAATTAAATTTAACGCCGTCCTCGAGTATAAACAAGCTGGATGTTTGGATTCTGACCGGAGATGACGTGTCAATAGCCAACATAAACAAACGTTCGGGTTTGCGCTTTTCGACAATTTTTTAAAAACCAATCACGATATGCAAGTGGGTTTTATGATCTAAATGACACTTGGTGAGCTATTTATCTTAGAAAGTACAAAACCTTTGCCTATCATCTTTAAGGCTGGTCCCAGTCCTAGATCCATGTTATGAATGTTCAGACGAGACAACAGGCTGTAGCTCTTAATCAGTGACGTAGAAGCATCACCAAGTATTGACATATGCAATATGTTTATAGGTTTCAATTATTAAAACAATTTGCTTAATTAAAATCTTACTTTTATGGGAAAATTTGAAAGTTCACTATAACTGTCATCGGCAGGTTCCTGTTTCACATCTTGAAGGTCTTCTGGTTTGACTTCAACAACTGGTTCAATAAATTCTGGTTTGCAGTAATCATCAGCTGGTCTGTCAAGTGGAATTATCTCAATATACTTCAGTGTACATGAGTCATCAGTCACAGCAGCCAGTGAAGTCTCCTCAGCATCTAACATCTCTGAGTGGTCCGACATCCTTCTTCACTACAACAAACATCACAACACTAGAAACTGCACATTCAAGTAGTAAAAACAGTACTAATCGTTTACTACTGAAAGATCAGTTTCTACACCTAACAACATTGATCAAGTATTGATTCATAGGCACTCACTGCTAAGTGCAGATCCACCTCCTGTCACCTTCAACAATACGTGTTATATTGACTTTTTGTTTTTTTCAACACTGTGTCTGCATCAAAATTAAATCAAATATAAACGAGACAGTTTCTATACATCAAAGTCAGCAAAAATGTACCCAAATGTACATGTTTGCCAACAAACATATGTTCGTATCACTACACACAACTATCATCAAAGAATTCCCTTACTTACTTTCTTACTTCCTTACATGGCTGATGCAGGCAAATAAATCCAGCACATCCTTTACACACTGCAAGTGTGTTCTGCAAAAAGTCAACAACGTGACAGTTCGAATATATAGGCCGACTTAATGTAACTGACCCACAATTTGGCTGTTTGCATATGTTTGCAGCCGATCAACTGTGTTGTTCAGATAGCCTCCTCTACTGCATGTAATGTTGGACTCTAAACATAAGAGTCCAGTGTATCCAGCACATCACCGATCCTGCACACAGACAAGGTGGTACACTCGACATTTACACCGAGTACAACATAGTCGTGACTGATCACAGCCTAGTCAATCGGGACTACAATCTGCGCCAACGTACCTACAACCTTACTTTACCTACGGACGGCAACCCTGTTATGAAATAGAATTTTGTTTATATAATGGTTTTTGAGGACATTTATTGATTTTTACCTAACCTTCAATGTTATTTTACTGAACACTTTTACTCAGAGACATTTATTGTATTCTAACCTCTGCATCTATTCATTTGTATCATGTGCATTTGTCATATGTTATTAAAGGATTTACTTACTTACTTACTGTGTTGATGTACCATCTGTCAGTCGAGTGAGTGAGTGAGTGAGTAGTTTCTTAACGGCACATCAGCACAATTAGGCCACACAGTGCCATTCCAGCAGATCATATCTGCTAGTGTTCTGTATGCCCTGCAGAATCTCCGAGTTCTCAAGAGTTGTTTACACTGCATATATAACAGCTGAGAAGCATCGCTAACGAGTTCGCACCAGAGCGCATAATCCACGACCGTTGACAACTGTTGTCTCCAGTGTTCCGTGCAAATTGCCGGTACATTTGCCATAAGCATCGACGGCTAAAATGCACAAAGACAGCTGGAAACAGGCATGTTATGAGACCAGCATACCAGCTGCTAGAGCAGACAACACCGTTCACTGTGTATCTGACACCATCGCCAGAAATGAAAGATAAAAATGAATGCAGGAAATATACAGCTTTTGTGGGTTGCAAGCAACTCATTCGCAGCTGTCCAGATTCACCACACTTCCGACTGGTTTGATGCAGACTGCGGTTCTCATCATGCATGTCAAACCTCGAGCCTGACGAGCCAAATAGTATAACTAAAAGACGACGGGCCAGTCAACGTGTCACAGGAGTGGTCCGTGTAGTGGGTGCCAAGATGATGGACTGCCTGATGGCTGCACTCACCGACGGGTTACTCACCCTGACCCGTCGTCTGTCCCGTCGTCTAAACAAACGTTAGATTCTGTAAGTTTTCATTACACTTTATTAGATGTATGTGCTGAGTTTTCGCTTGTGTATAGCAACAACTGATGTATGCTTTTGTTAGG
>Ga0209680_1000437_pt1 | contig 11353 bp, 6 predicted proteins | sample WorMetLIZISLAND1_FD_187413 | JGI IMG/M metagenome (GOLD analysis project Ga0209680, IMG submission 187413) | Marine gutless worms symbiont microbial communities from Max Planck institute for Marine Microbiology, Germany - Olavius loisae LIZARD... ... | reverse complement strand
GAACAACGCGAGGCTGGCACTGGCGGCACGCTCTGGGTCGGGGTGCCGGGTACGGAACCAGAAGGAACAGGACGGCGGTGAGTCTAAAACGAGGCGTGAGTCGGGTGACAGTTCAGCCAGCCAGTCTTCCAGTCTGTCAGTGGCAACACACGACGGTTCGTATTTTCGCCGAGACGGCGGCCGATTTAGCATGCGCGTTGAGAAAAGCAACACGACGAGCTGTTTATCGTCGACAGTCAAACATCTGCAGGTTGTTGGCAAGTCAAAACCGAACAGCAGTCAGCGAGGAGCGAAGCCGTCCACTGGCAAACCAGTCGTCACAGAGTCGAAAGAGATGACTGCTTGGAAAAGACGGAAGGAATACGACGCAAGGAAGTCCGTTGCACAGGCAACGGCTCGCCGTGGAACTCCGTCCGAGAGTAATCAACATTCATCTGCTGGGCCTGACACAAGCCGACAGGACACCGGGCTTGGTACAGCTGACGAGATTGCCAAGCTGAGCAACGCTGTAGCATACAACCTTAGTGTTCTGTCACAGAGCTCGCAGAGTGATGCCGTCACACTGGTAAGCTATCATACCATGTTGTGTTTTATACTGTCTGCCAATGTTGTGGTTATTGTGGGTGTCTCAGTTGTATTATTTACTAGTTTACTGCATTTTGTGTGCTTTTTTCTCAGTTATGTCTATCCTTTGTTACATGTTGGTGGATTTTTTGCTTTGAATTAGTTAGTTTTTACCGAATTCCTTCCTCTTCTAGGTATGCATGTTATGCCTAGAATGTGGTGTTTGAAATGTTTTGCATGAGATTAGCACATGAGTTATAATTTTTATGAGTTATAATTTTTATAGTTTGATCTCCTGAGTGAAAATATAGCAGTATTAGGCATTGTTTAGCACAAGGCATTGTTTAGCACAATGTTTTATCATTTGAAATGCAGGAAATGGTTATTTCAAAACTAAAATTACTGCCACGTCATTTATTATTCATTTTATTTTTTTATTGAATCTGTGTTATTTGCGTTGATCAATGCAACGTTTCATGATCTGACAAATCAGCTGCTTAGTACAGATTTCAGTAGGTCGGCATTTTCTGTTCCTCCAGCGTCGCCTCGTAAAAGCTTGCCTGAATCTACTGCATTTGATTGGTCACCTGAGAGTTTGGACGACCATAGTAAGGTCTGTCTCTCAGCCTTGTCATACAGTCATATGCATACACTGGTTTAAAATGCCACCTCTTTTACTAATATTTTGTCTTTATTTTAGTTCATTGTTTTTGATTTTGTTATTGCATTTTCAATGGCGTTTGGTGATAAGATGCTTAATTTGGTTTGCACTTTGCATGCACAGATTTATACTTATTATTGCTGCTGGTCGTTGTGTTTACCAGTTATTACATGTTGTGCAACTGTTACGCCCCAGCCAAGCAGTGAATTCTAGGATAGGACCCCATCACTTTTCAAGGTGGTGGGGCCTCTGTGGCCAAACTTCAGCAACTCCTATTCCCACAGTCTATCTAGTTAACCTGAAGTTACATGGGCAGCCAACACTCAGGATGGCAGAAGTCTGGGAGATGTTATGAAGTTATGCATTTTAATAAGTTCACTGATAAAATGACATAACTAGCAAAGAGATCATTGTGACACTAAATACTGTATTATAACTAACAGAATAGGTGATAGGTGAATGAAAAAATAGTAAGAACAATCTTACTAACTGACACCTTAAAAGCAGTGGTTATTCTGATCTGCTGAAACATTGAATTTCCACCGTATCCGTTCACTGTGGCACAGGTAAGCCAATATTGTATCCGAGTGACATTCCTGGAGCCACTCCAAATTGGTTCCCTAGAGTTCTCCAAAATAGTAAAGAAATGTCTCCTTTGAGGTGAAAGTTGGTGCAGTAGGTACAATAATACAACGTGTATCACAGAACTATGTTTCATGTAATTTAAGGCTACGTTTTGAAGGTAAGATCAGTGACAGGCAGGTAGGAAATATGCTGTGTAGTGTGATGTAAGGACACAGGGTGTTTATACTTCAAATATTTGTAACTTAGCTCATTTCTATTCTTCTGGTTCACCTGCATTCAGTAAGTAACCTGTACAGCATTGCAGTGCAGTGTGTGTTTGTATATTTCACTAGTATCAGTATTAATATGTGCTGATATCTGTGTGGTATATGACAGAAAAATACATGTGATGCTGTTCTGATGGATTCTATACAACAGATGTCAGGCAAAGTCAAGTCGCTCACCGACCAGCTTATGGCAAAAGTGAAGTACGTGTTTTACAGATTCTGCCAGATATAAAGTTCTGTGTTATAAAGTGCTAATGTTCTGTGATATAAAGTGCTAATTTCTGAATCAGTTTATGTTTATGGAAGTAATGTCAGCAGCGTCACTTGCAGTCTTCCGGGAAATGACTGAAGACACATATTTTATATCTGTCCTTTCCACGACTGATATTACTGCTTACTGATGATATATTTTGTGATTTTGACGACAGAAGTTATCTGTAGGTTGTTGCTGTATTCACTGAGTTTCACATTGATGAAATTTAGAATATGCCATTCACCTGACATTACTCCAGTGACGCTGGCACTTGTCACCTGGACCGATAAGGTCAAATCTGTAGGTACATATGTGATCAACGACAATAGACTGCCCTGTCACTGCAAGAAAGTTACTGTTTGCCTGTTTTGAGCTGGTGTCCAGTTGTCGAAAAAGCAGGTGCATGAGATGGCAGTTGGAACTCTGTAGTCGGTAGTTTAGTATTTGGTTTTAACAGATGGTAGTGTTAAATGTTTTTATATGGCAGATTGAATCTTACTGCGCTGGTGGACAAGTGATCCATTTGCAATAGCTGGCATTTTTGTTAGACTGTGGCATACTATAGGATACTATTTCCTGCAATGAAACTGTAGTGTTAAGTGTTTATGTTGAGTAACCAGAGAAGGCATGCATGTGATTGATAGGCATGAGGGTGAGAAGAGTTCTGCTGACATTCCTAGTCACATTGGATTGCCCACTGCATGGCAGAACACCAGTCCAGAACTGGCAGCGATACTAGAGAACCTCAAACGAACTGAGCAGCACTTGCAAGGTGAGAATACACGTACAAAGATTTAACAGTTTGGCCGTTCAGTCTGTACCAGTGATGCAGTAGTGCTAACACGTGTAGAAAATGTAATACTAGAGAGTCGTCTGAAACTCCTTGGCACTCCATCGAAGCCTATTATTAATCTTGGATTTAGGAGGTCAAGGGCCAAAGTAATGTGATCATTTTTGGCATGTGTCAGCATCTCAACGGAGTACACTTTCCTTCTAGTTTTTCTTGGGTTCTAGAGACCTGCTCAGATTATCTCAGCAGAAACTCACATTTGCCACTGGTATTCTAATTGGTCGAACAATTACTTGTTGAACAATTACTTGTGTTTACTTGTTCTTCTTCTTGTGCGGCATGCACCACTAGGGTTGCGTAGCGCCAAACGCAGACATCAGTCTCCAGAGTGGACGATTCTGAGCCACAGTTATCGCCTCATCCAGGGAGAGTTAGACCTCATAGTCTTCATCCATGTAGTTCGAGGACGTCCTGGTGGTCTCCTCCAGTTCTCAGAAGGGGAAGCAGTTATGATACTCCTGGCATCTGTCTCGTCTAGCATTCTTGCAATATGGCCGAACAGAGAAAGACGCTGTGCTTGGACAATAGCCGACAGGCGTGGTTGCCTGGTTGTCCGTCTCACCTTATCATTCCACACGTGATGGTACCATTTGATTCCTAACAACTTTCGCAAACACCATTGGTCGAGGGCGTCAATCTTGAGTACATCTCTCTTGGTGACTGCCCAGCACTCAGAGCCATACAGGAAGATAGGCAGAATGCAGGTGTTATACAACTTTAGCTTGGTTGGAATGGTGATTCTTGTTTACTGACAGTCAGAAATGACCCAACGTGTAACAAGTGGACACAGATTACACAAACAGCGTCACAGTTCTGACCAGTGACCTGATCCATCCATGCACTCATCCATGCACTCATAGCCCAGATGGGCCGTCGAGGCCAGCAACAACATCGTCAATCTTCTCGTTCCATTGTGTTCTGTTCACTGTCAGATGGACTGCAGCAGGAAGCGTGCACCCACACCATGTGTTGTGTTGTGTTATGTTGACCTGATACTTATTTTTATCACTGATTCTAACCGTCTGTCAAGAAATATGGAAACAATTATATTTACACTCGTCAGACAGAGGCAGTACAAAATCTGGCGAGTTTTGCAGAACATTACATTGGGGGTGACTTTTATGAACCCAGCCCTCACGGCCAAGCAAACACCTTATTGGGAGTAGATGGAATGGAAGCTTGACAGAAGACATAATTTTGGCCTGATGTAAATGAGTGTATAGAATGAGTGTTTCTCTGAGATATGACATGTGCTTTTACTGCAGACCCTTGTGTTAAGCTCTCCCTAAATTAAGCAACTTCACATGTAAATTTAGTTTTATACTTTTAGTGATGGGCCAGTCACAGGTTTTAGTGCTTAATGATATCTGTGGCTATTAATTTTGCATTGTAGTTTACATTGCGAAAATACCACAATAAAAGGCCTGTGAGTAGTGACTAGATTGTGTGGCTGTCGATAGTCGTTCATCGGTCGCTGTCTTCTGCCAAGCAGCCCAGTGCGGCAAAGCAACGTGGCACATCAAGTGCACAGCAGCAGCAGCAGAGAGCTGTTGTACGGCAGCGACTTGAGCACGCCGAGCTTTGTGGCTTCAAGCCCATCGACAGTCCCACATCAGCAGTGGCCGGTATTGCTTCCAGGAGACAGACCACTGGCAAGACTAGCCACAAGACGAGTAGTGGCAGCAGCAGTAACCCACTGAGTGGAGACGAGTATTACTGAACAGTCCCCAGAGTTACATGATCAGCAGATACTGCAGATGTCTTGTGTAGATGATTGTCATATTGCCAGGATTTTGAGTAAAATCTTGTCATGGTGTCGTTGGTACAGTGTGTACTGCACTACATTCTATGTCACTGTATATTGTACAAGTCATTGATTAAAGCATGTTGCTGTTGTCAATGTTGCATTGTTGCTGCAAAATGCGTTTCTCGCTTTTTTAGTTTTTTTTGGCGACATTTTTCTTGTAATTTCGAGAGACGTTGTAATTAACCGTTGTCACTTGATCCTGACAAGATTGCGTTCCATGTTGTGTACTGTGTACTGTGCTATGTGTATCAATATCTCACACTCGACACTGTATGTAGTTTTTAGGTTGACTCCTCAGAGTTGACCTAATAGAGTAGGTCTCAATGTCCGTCTGTCCATACCTATGTATGTCCGTTCGTCCACAAAAAGTTTTTCCGATTTCAACAAAATTTAGTGTGTTGGTAGGTCCATGAGTGCTACACGATGGTGTGCCATCTGAGTTTTCTGACCCAATCCAAGCTCAACGTCACAGAGGTCCTAAAGTTGTGAAAATGGCCATTATCAATGTCTATCTCCTACGCCAATACGTATGTAATCAAAAAACTAACGATGAATTCTGATACTCCAAGACAATCTAAATTTTTTCTGGACAGATTTTTGAAGTTTGTCCTCATTTGGTGTTATGTGACCTTCAAACTTCCACCATCTTGGAAACTTCAAATGATTGACTCCAGGGTAAGGTTTTCGGGGACGGCTGGTCAAATGCATCTATTTCCTGTCGGACCAAATCCAAGTTGGCCGCCGGCCACCATCTTGAAAATTGCAGATGACGATTTCTCTGCAACTGGTAGTCAACTTCGTGTTTGAGCCTAGATGCCTATTGTCAGCAGTGAGCGAATCACATCGGCTACAGGCTTGTTTGCCCTCGTTTTGTTACACGACTCTGAAGTTAGGAGGAGTTGACAGTCAGTCCCCATGTGGGGCTAATTTTTTAATTTGTCTTATTGTGACATCATTGGTTGGTAAGTGATAAATGTTTTCTGGTCATATTACTAACCTACTAGAGCAGACATTCATGACACACAACTTGATAGCAGTAGCTAGGTGTTACGTGATATCGAAAACAAGTATCTCTTGAGCCATGAATGACGAAGGTAGAATACCAAGAAACAAAGAGTTCCATGAATACCGTTGTTATTGTTAATATTAATATCATTGTTATTGTCAATATATCTCTTAAAGTGAATAGTTAGTCACCACAGACAGCATGATTGTCGTGGCATTATAAATTAGTTTATGCATTGAAGTGATATAGTAATTTTGAACTGTGTTGTTGAGAAGCATTGTTACAGTGTGAAGTTGTTGCTATGAGGTTGACTGTGCACAAATCTGATAGATGTGCTTCAAGTGGCTTGTTCCTCCAGTCCAATAAGCACAAATGTCGCCCGCACGGCCCTGTGCTGGCTCTAATAAGCCTATCTCATTTCATGGCTGAGTGTCGTAAGAGGCGTGTTGTTTTTTCTGTATTTTGCCTTTGTTTTTTTGAGTTGTATTTGGTTTGTGTATTTGTCTTTCTTTACGGTTTTGTTTGTTCAGTCAAGTGATTGGCTGTGAAGCTGCCTCTGAAATGACCTAGATTGTGTCAGGTGAGGCGTTAAACTCTACTCCAACTCCCAAAGTCGTCTGCATGCATCTATGCGTTTCCACGTTTTACATGACAGTACAGTAGCAGGGGCAGATCCAGGAATGTGAAAACGAGGGGGCACAACTTTTCCACTACTCCCTTCCCCTTCCATCTCCTTTGCTGTCTCTTCCCTTACATGCCGTGAAGCAGCAACTCCAAGGGTCTGGGGCAGCACTGTTAGCTACCCCATCGGGGTCCACAGTGGAGCCCCAGCTGTAGAAGCAAAATTTGTGACATTTAGAGCCCAGGAGAGGCATCTGGTGGCAAAGATCTACGCTGTTCTTGTTCCCTTAATTTGCCCATTTGAACTGTATACCCATTGGGATCCTGAAATAAGAGGCAGGGACATAAGACACTACTCGATCCAATCCAATCTGTGAGTAGTCTAGTCTGTTAGGACGAACATTTTAATTAAACATGTAGCTGTTGTTGCCGATGACGTGTGCCGAGCTTATGCCAATGTGTGTAGCAACGCAGGCTTCTGACAGTTGTGATAGGTAAGTCAACTGCTTAGCTAGTCTCACAATATACGTGTGTACACTAGTACACTGTATGTCTTCCAGTAATACTAACCTCATGCCGCTGTTGTTTCCAGAATCTGTAATGGTAGTCCAACTAACACCGTGCACATTATGAATGTTTTGTTAGTCCTCTTGTGCTCATTGCCGTTACTCATTGTCAACTTTGCTGTAAGTATGTCAGGTGGGTCTAACAGTGCATTCTTTCAAAGCTACTGATGGTTTTTCTGCTACGGCAAGTCGTCTGTCAGTCTATCTGTCTTTGACATTGAGGTATGGTCATAACATAGGTTGGAAATCTTTCTTCAAAAATAATTTCACGGTTAGTTAGCCTGGACTGTTTGCACTCTGCAGATTGATTGAGCATGGTTTTACGTCTGCGCCAACACAATATAGGTTATACGGCCGACCGTTTTTACAGGTCAAAAGACCCAACCAACAGTATCAGAGTACTGAAGGAAATATACAAAATACAAATCAAAGAACGTAAGATGCACAATAATCAACACAAAGGATACTACACAAATAATATACAACAAGTCCCCTAGTCTACAGTAATATGGGGTGACTAGGGGACAGCTCCCACAGAGGGCAGGGTCGCTAGGCCTGAACGGCGGTGGGACTGCCACCGCGGTACGGCCGACGGTTTTTACAGGTCTGATGACCCAACCAACAGTGTCATAGAACTGAAGGAGGGTGGTTAGTCATCCAGACCGGCCTCAATCTAACCATGCTCACCTCACCGTGTTACACTCTGCAGACCCCCAACATCGTGGATCTACTCCAAGGGAACACCCTGAAATTTTGGCCAGATAGGGGAGGGGTATCGAAAAAGTGACTTTCGGCACACAAAAGCTCTAATATCTCTGACAAGTGGCAAGATAGGACCAAGGTTACTATCCAGGTGCAATAGGAAGTCAATTGATGCGAAAATCAACGACCTCAGATGACCTTTAAGCGAGATTCAAGGTCATTGATATCGTAAATGTCACAAAATTGTAATATGTGTTCAAGACTTGAAGTATCGTGATCAATAGTTCGTAATACATTGAAAATAATTCTATGGCTGATTAGCCTGGTGTCTTTGGTATGCAGGGACTGCAACATCATGAATCTACTATAAATGGAACACCATGAAATTTCAGCTGAAACATGGATACAGCAGATATGACATGTTGCATACTTGAAAAGCAAACTACCACACAATGCGCCAGTAAAGCTCTGAAGCCTTGCTTTCTCAAAGCTTGGCTACACCAGATGTTGTTGGCGAACTTTAAACCGAAAAGAATAACTTCTGCATCAGGTGATTTCCTTGTGGCAGCACGGCTTTCTTGATAGTATATGTACATTGCCGAGTCAACGATTAATTGATTGATCGAGCATGGTTTAACGTCTCCACCAACACAGTATAGGTTATACGGGCGACGGTATTCACAGGTCAGAAGACTCAATCAATAGTATCAAAGTACTGAGGGAACACAGAGAATACACAATTAACAGAAAAAATTACAATAAGCACACAATAAACACAAAACACAGCAAATCCCCTAGTCTACAATAATATGGGGTGACTAGGGGATGGCTCCCACAGAGGGCAGGGTTGCCACCGCAGTACCCCCTTGCGGAGTAGGTCAACAGTGTTATTTCTACTTCTAGTAAAAATCAGAAACAAACATGTATAAAGGTGTTTTTTGGCCATATTGCAAAGTTTTTGCTTGCAAAATCTTCCCAGTATTGAAAAGGACTTTACTGTAAATTTGGGAAACTGTCCGTCGTAAGTAAAATAATTACGATCCAAAAATGTAAGACTAGTACTGTTATATTCTGAAACTCAAATACTGCGCATGGTTTCTTTCAGTTCTGAAAATATGACTATATTTGAGGCCAGCCAGTATTTTCTATTTTGAAAGATGCATCAACAGTTTACATTTTTGACATAATGCATGCACCTCATCCTGAACAAAACTGAACAACAGAATGCCAGGCATCACCTGAGTTTCAAGTGTAACCGTTACTATGACATGAAATGTCAACAATTTGAAATTTCAACAGTAAACTGTTACAATGAACAACCACACAGCATCTGGTAACGCTAATGTCACAAGCATCTGAAACAACTGATTTAGATTTTAGCTGCTTTCTTGATCTTGGTCGGGTTATACGGATATGTCTTTGGTACGGCTCCTAACCCGGCTTCTTTAAATCTAGTTGCATCTGTTCGTTGAAGTGATTCAACGTCTATCTGCTGTATATCCTTCCAACCTACAATTTAAACCAGAGTTGCAAACAGAAACACATATGAAGACTTCAACAAGAAAGCCTAGCTAACGCAAAGGTGAGCACGCGACAGCATTGCATGTATGAAGGCCTCTAGCTAAGAAAATAACAGCAAATCAACCATATGCGATTTCCTATTGATTATGCCCATATTACTTACCACTTTGCAAGATATTATCGCAGGCTGAAAATTGCCATTTTCTCAACTGTATGCTCATTGCAGACCCATAGAGGAGGAAAGCCCAGCAATATCAATGTATACATCGCATAAAAGTACATTTAGTGGGCTACAATTCTGTCGCTAACAATACAGGTCTATCTTCATTTATGTAGCCATTTTTGCCTCCAAAATCTGCGAAATGATGCTAATTTCCTCCAAAATTTGAACTTATTTCAATTCAAAATCATCCAAAGTCATCGATCTTGGTGTCAATCATCAGTTCATATGCAACTTATTATTAGGCATTATAGTAACTTTGGACGTATCTCCTAGCGTTTTCGAGATATTTACACATAAAGCTAGATAACAGTTTTCCCCCACCTTTGTTTGACACACCAGCTAAGCAATATCAATGCAATCTATACATCGGAAAAAGTACATTCAATGGGCTACAATATCGTTGCTGACATTACGGGTCTATTTTCATTCATTCAGCTGTTGTTGACCCCAAATCGGTGAAATTACGTGAAATTTCGAGAAAATTAAGACATAGCAGTTCAAGGTCATCGATCTTGGTGCCAATCGAAAGCACATATGCAACTTCCTATTAGTCATTAATAGTAATTATGGGCGTAGCTCCTACCGTTTTCGAGATATTTATGCATAAAGCTAGAAAACAGTTAGTTTTCCCCACACCACTTTTGTTTGATGCCCTGCTCAGGGAAACCAGACATAATTTCTGGATCAAACTTGCCCAGCTAAAACTAGAGTGATCGGGTTACCATGTGCTGAAAATTGCAAAATCGTAACTTCAACCATTTTTGACTGATCAACCGTGTGACAGGCGGATGGATGGGCGATAGCATACTGAGTGCGCTAAGCATATATACAGTCGCGTGCTAAAAAACGGCACTTTCTTGCAATAATATAAATATCCACAAAGATAATGCATTTCCAGTCAAATCAGCATCATTCCTTTTTTGCAATATTTTTAAAGTATATACTCAAAAGTATAAAATTTCCAAACTAGACAATGATTAATAACTTAAATACTCTAGTGTACTGTTCCAATATCTAATCAATGTTAATTATTATCAATTAATCTTATGTCCAAATTACACGTGTTTGATGTGCTTGTGATCCAGTTTACTTTTATAAAATCTCGACTGATGTCAATAAATTTGACATCACCCAGAAACGTGTACCTAAGTGGGCAGATGACTGGGAAATGTATGACATGGCTTACAGCAACAGTGATGTGACGAGCGGTGACCACTTGACGTCATGTACTGGTGTGAAAGGTCATACAATTACATACACATTCTAACACAGACTGCAACATTTGGAATGATACTGCAGTGATTTTGAAATCTCACAACTTCAGTCAAAAGACTGGAAGATGAAGACCTTTTACAATGAACAAGGTCCCGATGTGCTTGGATGAAGCTAACATCTGTTTTTAAAAAAAAGTAACTAACAGTAGCCTGTTTTTCATAAGAAATATGACAAGGATGAACAGGTCCACAAAACTGCTGAAAAATCACACGCCTCTGAACAGCTCTATTTAATACCTAGGTGAATGGTTACATTCGCTGCAGGTTACAAAGCACAAACTAAAAATGAAAATTTCAAACTCACAACAGTCTAATTACTTTACATCCATACAATAGAGCACTCACCTTGTTTTAGGGTCTGAACAACTGACTTTTTCGCTGGATCCACCACCGGAGTAACCATGGCTGGAATATTCAGTGCCTGCCGAACACGCGGAATCTTGAGGAAAGCAGC
>Ga0209680_1000436_pt1 | contig 11355 bp, 6 predicted proteins | sample WorMetLIZISLAND1_FD_187413 | JGI IMG/M metagenome (GOLD analysis project Ga0209680, IMG submission 187413) | Marine gutless worms symbiont microbial communities from Max Planck institute for Marine Microbiology, Germany - Olavius loisae LIZARD... ... | reverse complement strand
TATCAGGGCCTGCCATGATCTGCATGGCGATCCGCAACGCAGTGTTCTCGTTCACGTCCAGAGCGCGTGAAAGTTGGAGTGCCGACAGCTCCTGCTTAGTATTCGGTATGAACATGATCGAAAAAAACCACTGCTGAAGTGGCAGGGGCGTGTGGCCAGAGATCGTGCCCGCCGTGACACTGAATGAGGTCTTACAGTTGTAGCAGCGATGACGGTATTGATTACAGACGGTCTTGGTAGAACTACAGTAAGGGCAGGTTGGTTAGCTGCTCCAGCGGGCTCTTGCTCAAGTTAAGCAATACAATCTTCTCGCGTTGGGAATCGCTCGGAAACCTGTATGACGTTCATAACATTCCGTCCTATGCGAACCGTTTCGATCCAGTAACAGAACCAATATGGCCAGTGCAGAGAAGAATGTCATGACCCTAAACTAGGAAATCCCAGAGCAATGCAGCAGCGTACAAGATCAAGCATGCTACTGTGCTATGGAAGGTCAATGTGGGGTTCTGAAGTAGAGGAGGGGATTGAAGCTGCTCTGGAACGCAAGAAGTGAGAGCATCCGGCGTGTGCAGCATCCAGCTGGTCTGTAGCGGGCCACCCGCCGGCCACGCACGGTGGACGTTGGGTTGTAGGTCTGTAGAGACCGTCATGCGGGTCCTAAAAAACGAGTTGAGGCCGCATCGACAGACCTGTTGGTCATTTCACCGGAGCAATACGGCGAATTTGTTGTTTGCATGGAAGATGTGCTGGAGGTTTACCGGCGTCCGTATGATCCCAAGTGCCCGTTGATATTTAACCTACAAACGCTTCTGAATCAATCGAGTTAGCCTTTCCAGTTATTCTTCGAATTGCTTGTAAGATCAATGCACTAGCTGTAAATGTCAACACGACCTAGGCCGACCACGGATATGTAAGGTAAAACTACGAATCCGCGCAGATTGATCCGCAGGGTTTGCAGTTTCCCTGGCTGTCAGGCCACATTGCGTCTAGAGTAATCGGCACAGCCGAATACCGGAACTACACCTATGATTGTTGGGTATCCGCAAGGGATACTCCTCCAGGTACGGTTCAAAAGAATGCCTGGTCTCCATATTCAAAGGCTAAATTTCCATCCTTGACATAGACTCGTACCGCTCCCCCGTTTATCAGTGATCCGAACAGGATCTCGTTGGCTAACGGCTTTTTGACGTGGTTCTGGATAACCCGTGCCATGGGCCGGGCACCCATCTGCGGGTCGTAGCCCTTATCGGCCAGCCAATCCCGGGCGGCAGCATCCAGGCTCAAAGCTACCTTCTTCTCAGCGAGAAGCTGCTCCAGCTCGAAGATAGACTTGTCGACGATACCGATTACGGTATCCGCTTCCAGGGCGGTGAATTGGACCACGGCATCGAGCCGATTACGGAACTCCGGGGTGAAGAAGCGTTTTAGGGCCTCCAGCCCGTCGCTGGAATGGTCCTGCTCAGTAAAGCCGATAGAGCGACGGTTGGTCTCCTCCGCGCCGGCATTAGTGGTCATCACCAGGACGACATTGCGGAAGTCGGCCTTACGGCCGTTATTATCCGTCAAGGTGCCATGGTCCATAACTTGGAGCAGCAGATTGAATACGTCAGGATGGGCCTTCTCAATCTCGTCGAGCAGCAGGACCGCGTGGGGACGCTTGTTGATTTCCTCCGTCAGTAAGCCGCCCTGATCGAAGCCTACGTAGCCCGGAGGTGCACCGATGAGGCGTGAAACCGTGTGGCGCTCCATATATTCCGACATATCGAACCGTATCAGTGCCATGCTGAGGATGCGCGCGAGCTGGCGCGTTACCTCGGTCTTACCTACCCCCGTCGGCCCGGTGAACAGGAAGGACCCGATGGGCCTTCCATCGGGTCCGAGACCGGAACGACTCATACGGATGGCGGATGTCAGCACTTCGATAGCCGGGTTCTGACCGAAGACCACTAGCTTGAGGTCTCGATCCAGGTTTTTAAGAGCGTCTTTGTCGGATAGGGAGATCTGCTTGGGTGGGATGCGCGCAATCTTGGAGACGATAGCCTCCACGTCGATGACCTCGATCAGCTTCTTGCGTTTGGCTTTAGGCCTCAGTTGCATATTGGCGCCGGCCTCGTCGATCACGTCGATGGCCTTGTCCGGCAGGTGGCGATCATTGATGTACTTCGCCGCGAGTTCGACGGCAGCCCGCAACGCTGGCTGGGTGTAGCTGACTTGGTGGTGTTCTTCGAAACGGGTCTTGATCCCTTTGAGGATCGCAACCGTCTCGTCCACACTTGGCTCGTTGACATCGATCTTCTGAAAGCGCCGCGCCAGGGCCCGGTCCTTCTCGAAGATGCCGCGGAACTCTTCGTAGGTCGTGGAGCCGATGCAGCGCAGCTCGCCAGAGGTAAGCACCGGCTTGATGAGATTGGAGGCATCTATGGCACCGCCAGAGGCCATTCCCGCACCGATGATGGTGTGGATCTCGTCGATAAAAAGCACCGCGTGCGGCAGCTGCCGCAACTGAGCCAGCACCACCTTCAGCCGTTTCTCAAAATCCCCTCGATACTTGGTTCCGGCCACCAGGGCACCCAGGTCCAACCGATAAACGGTAGCCTCCGTCAGCACTTCCGGTACATCGCCGTCCACGATCTTCTTGGTCAGCCCCTCGGCAATTGCCGTCTTGCCGACGCCAGCTTCCCCAACCAGCAAGGGGTTGTTCTTGTGCCTGCGGCACAGGATCTGGATAGTCCGCTCGACCTCGGACCGTCGGCCGATCAGAGGATCGATTCGCCCCTGGCGCGCTAACTCGTTGAGGTTGCAGGAGAAACTTTCCAGGTGGCTGGTGCTATCCTGCTCCTTCCTATGCACCAAGTCCGGTTCGCCCTGATCTTCCCCACCCCGATCCTCTCCCAACACCTTCGAGATCCCATGTGACATGAAGTTGGTCACATCCAGGCGCTTGATGTCCTGCTGATTGAGCAGGTACACGGCCTGAGAGTCCTGCTCGCTGAACAAGGCTACCAGCACGTTGGCACCCGTTACCTCCTTCTTGCCCGCCGCCTTAACGTGATAGAGGGCCCGCTGCAAGACCCGCTGAAAACCCAAGGTGGGCTGGGTCTCATGCCCGTTCTCATCAGAGAGCAGCGGCGTGGTCTCCTCGATGAGTGCGGAGACCTCCTGGCGCAATCGGTCGGGCTCGGCACCACAGGCCCTCAGCACGATGGCCGCGGAGGGAGTGTCCAGCAGGGACAGTAACAGGTGCTCGACGGTCATGTACTCATGGTGCTTCTTGCGGGCCTGCTCGAAGGCCTGATTCAACGATAACCTGAGCTCTTTGCTAATCATAATTTCATCGGTTTTTCAGGACCCTTGGAAGAAATCTGAAACCAGCTTGGTCCGTTATTTCGGCATGTCTGGGTGTTCAGGAGCCGGTGGGATGGGGAAACATAGCATGTCCATTGGCTCCGTACCGGAAAAATAGGGATTGGTGTCTATGAAATCGTGAGCACCTCCGCACCGTGCGTGCCGACTGCGACTTCCAGATTAACGTTATGAACAGGTTCCCGTCCCGGAGCTTGATCACCTCGTAGAAGCGGTGGTAGAGCAGACGCTGTGCGAGCCGGATGCGTACTGCTCCCGTCGCCGCAAGGTCGTCTCGCTGTTGCCCGACCGACTGGCATTCCGTTCAGTCCAGGACCGCGCGGAAGGGTATTCGGGTCAAGCTCCCCGCGAGCGGATGTTTACCCAACCTGGCCCGGCCGAGGCGGGGAGAGGGGATACCGCACAGGAAGCGGGCGAGGGCCCCAGGGCCCGTCGAGCATACCGCCGGTGGTGGAGACCAGCTGGTTCAGCTGATCCTGGAGGCTTGGTGGTATCTCCGGCGAGCCGTGTTCCGGGAGATCGAAACCGCCTATCGACACCAGCTGCAGTGAAGTTGGGTGGCGAGGGCGGCGATCTGACAAGCGTCCTGAGCTGTAAGCTCCAGTACCTGCCGGACCGCTCGAGCTCCGCCGCTTCCCGTTTCAGGCCATAGTGGTGAAGCTCGTCTGCCAGCGCGACGGAGTCCGCGGGAGACCGGAGCCGCCGATAACGGTAACGCATGTGGCCTCGACCAACAGTATCTGCCACTCCCCCAGCCAATCCAGGGCGCGGATGATCCGTTCCCAGTCGGTCCCCAGTACCGTCGCGGCAGCGCCGGGATCGATAGGGAACCAGGACCGGGCCGGACCGCCTGGCGGAACAGAGCGGCGAGAAAAATGTGGCGCGACCCCCCCTCCCGAGGTACGCCAGCATCTCCCGCAAGGTCAACAGGGGTTGGAAGCGGTATTGCCTATATAAGGGCGTGCTTCCTGCCAGAAATCCCTTGAGCTCCAGATAAGTGAGCATCATGTTCGAATGCAAGGTCGTAGAGGCTGACGTCGAATTCGCTCCTGCGCGTGAAGATGTCCCGGATAGAGCCCCTGACGGCGTCCGGACGCAGGGTGTCATCGTTAGACGAAACTCTCGAGCACATTCAGATCGTGCTAGATCGTCCGGGCATACCAGCATGTAGTAGATTGCCGGTTCACCGTTGAGCCTAGTTCTCTAGGTTCTTGGGCAGGTGTAGCGATAGACATAGCAGATATTCGCCTTGTCGATGCCCATGCCAAAGGCGATAGTGGCGACTACAATGGCCCAGTCTGAGATCATGAACCAGTCCTAAATCTCGGCCCGCAGCGCGTCCTGCATCCCCGCGTAGTAGGCGCGGGCTTCGAGGCTTGCCTCGACTAGGCGTTCTGCCACCTCCCCGGCGGTGTGCTGCAGGGTGACATAGACGTGGAACCCGGCGAATTGGCTTGCAGGGCAGCAAGCAAGCTATCGCCGCGTTCCGCGGCGGACACATGATAATCCTAATAAATACAGGTAGTTGGGGAGAAAGTTGTGACCCCACTCGGAGGTGCAGTGGGTTCACCCACGGCGAGCAAGGCGATCCACAGGGAGGTGATGGCTCCCCCCCCGAAAGCGCTCCCCGGAAGCACCCGTCATTGAACCGCTCCGGCGCCACGTAGAGCAAGCGCAAGGTACCCTAGCATACCTACTCTATCACCGCCCAATAGGCAGCGGCATCTAGGGTGGAATCCAGATAGGCAGCGGCGATACCACGGCGGGGTAAGGGCATGGACAACGCGTTGCGCAGATGTATGTCCTCCAGACAGGCAAAGCGTGTGGTCAATGCCTCAACTCAAGGGCTTCGAGCAACTCGGGATCAAACTCGCCGATGCGCTCCAGGTCTAGTTTTCTCCAGGTGTGCTGTAATGCTGTTGCAGCGCGTCGGCAAAGGTCGCAATTGCTCGGCGAGGATACGGCGTTTGGTAGCAAGTGTGTTTGTCGTAGGCGAATTGCCTGATCCTGAACGAACTGAAAGATGAGATCGCTGTGAAGCGAGGCAAGAATCTTCAACCTTGCATCGAAACGCTTATCCGGGTCGAGGTCTCGGGTGGGGCGATAAGTAGATCAATATCCCCGTCGCGCTGAACATCGTCGGTACGAGAGCCGAACGGATAGACCTGTTATGCTTTGTTCACAGTTTATCCAAACTCGCTCGGTATCAATTATTCTAGTCTATCTCCTAATTTAGGAGTTAAGTATCCTTTGTGTTAGTCGATAAAGATTACCCCAATATCGTCAGGTAGCACAGTTGGATAGTTATTGGTTATTCCCCTTGTCATTTCGGTTATCTTTATTTCGGTATCCTCGTCTTTCTGCGGCCTGTCTTTACAGTACCAAAACTATTAACCTCTTCTGCCCCCAAGTCCTCAAATCTTCTTAATTCCCGTGTAAGTATGTATGCCCGGCCTTCACGGTCTTTGTTTGCGATATATCTACATTCCTTCCAGTCCTTGCCTTCAAGCATCTCAGCTTGTAGCTCTTGAACAAACCCATACCAATCGTATGAGCAAACATAAAGGTTTTAGGGTCAGTGCGGTAACCGGTAACATTCGCTGACATATAATCAGGGTTGATTTCACTGATTACCGTACTCTCCTAAAGATACTTTATAGGTATACCACCTGCGATATACACGGTATGCCTTGCTGCTTTACTGCACAATTCAAAGGGGGGGAATCTGTAAATAACTTTTTAATAAACCTTGTCTAGTCACGTCGAACATTATAATTTTTGCTTAACTTTGTCTAGAATATTGCCCGGAACATCCGCTTCTCACCTGCTCAATCCCGTTAATGTTTCCAGCTAAAAACAAATCAATAACTCTTCGCTTTTTGTATCTACTGTCCCTTAATTTTTATATGGAAAAACTCACTATATTTAATTGATTCATGTCGTTAAGATTCATGTCGTTAACAAACTCTTCGAACCTATCTTTATTCGTGCCAAATCCCATCAATACTATTTGATGATATACATATGACTTGTTGATTATTACTCTCGGTATGCCTCTCCAAAGCTACATGACATATCTCGTTACCAAGTTGGTTTTGGCTGGTTCGATATGTAAACAAACTGTTTACGGAAACCCTAATTCTCAGGGATGGATATCTTGTGCCTAACCCGCTGGGGATGTTGAACACACTGCCAGGATGCCGATATTCCTGACGGTTTCCCCCAGCTCTACCGCAGCCAGCAACCGGCAGCCCGATGCGGTTCGTTGCCTGCTTGTCCCGCCTGCCTGCAGCAGGTGGGAGCCGCAGTGGAGACCGCATCCTACATCTTTGCGGTTCTCAAGCGTCTCTATGGTTCGGCCCCTATGCAGCCAGCTTACGCAGGACATAGTGCAGGATGCCGCCGTTATGATAGTAATCCACCTCTTTCGGGGTATCGATGCGCACGACCGCGCGGAAGATCTTTTCGCTGCCTTCGGCTACGATCGCCCGTACGCTGACGGTTCTGGCGTTACCGCCGTGCAGTCCTTCGATGTCGAAGATTTCGTATCCCGTGAGTCCGAGGGAGGCCGCGTTCTCTCCGGCCATGAACTGGAGTGGCAGTACCCCCATGCACACCAAGTTGGTGCGGTGGATGCGCTCGTAGCTCTCGGCGATGATGGCCTTCACGCCCAATAGCCGCGGACCTTTGGCCGCCCAGTCGCGGGAGGACCCAGAGCCGTACTCCTTGCCAGCAATCACGATGGCGGGCACCCCCTCGGCCTGGTAGCGCATGGCCACCTCATAGATGGAGAGCTGTTTGCCGCTCGGCTGGTGGAGGGTAACGCCGCCCTCGGTGCCCGGAGCCATCAGGTTGCACAAGCGGATATTGGCGAAGGTACCGCGCATCATGACCTGGTGGTTGCCGCGGCGGCTGCCCAGGCTATTGAAGTCTTGTGGCATCACGCCCTGGTCGAGCAGATACTTGCCGGCGGGTGAATCGGGCTTGATGGCCCCGGCTGGGGAGATGTGGTCGGTGGTGATGGAATCCCCGAGCAGGGCCAGACAGCGGGCACCCTGGATGTCGGGCACTGCTCCCACGGAGCGGCTCATCCCCTCGAAATAGGGCGGTTTCCGAATGTAGGTAGAGTCTGGCCAATCGTAGGTCTGGCCGCTGGTGGCGTCCAGGGATCGCCAGCGTTCGTCCCCAGCGAAGATATCCGCGTAGGCTGCCTTGAACTCGTCTGCCGTGACATTGGTGGCAATGGCCTGCCTGATCTCGTCTTGGGTCGGCCAGATCTCATTGAGATAGACGGGGTTTCCGTTCCGGTCCTTGGCCAGTGGTTGCCGGTAGGGATCGATGTCGATGCGCCCGGCGATGGCATAGGCCACCACCAGCGGTGGGGAGGCCAGGTAGTTCATGCGCACCTCGGTGTGGACCCGACTCTCGAAATTGCGGTTCCCCGACAGGATAGACACTGTGCACAGGTCCTTCTCGGCAATCGCTCTGGAGACCGACTCGGGCAGGGGACCCGTATTGCCGATACAGACGGTGCAACCATAGCCCACATTGTGGAAGCCGAGCTGCTTCAGGGGCTCGGTCAGCCCAGCACGCTCCAGATAGCGGGTTACCACCATGGAGCCGGGACCCAAGGAGGTTTTAACCCAAGGTGCAGCCTTGAGACCGCGTGCGGCTGCCTTCTTTGCTACCAAACCGGCACCCAGCATGACCGACGGGTTAGAGGTGTTGGTGCAGGAGGTGATGGCGGCAACCACGATGGAACCGTCAGAGAGCGTTACCTCCTGGCCATCGACCACCGCCTTGGCCGGTCCCAGGTCGGGGATATTGCGCTCCTGCTTGAGGGCGGCCAGGGCTGCGGGGAAATGGGTCGCCAGGTCGGTAAGCGGCACCCGGTCCTGAGGGCGCTTAGGACCGGCCAGGGAGGGCACCACGGTGCCAAGATCCAGAGTCAGGGTCTCGGAGTAGTCCGCCTCTGGGGCGTCGGTCGTGTGAAATACCCCCTGGGTCTTGGCGTAGGTCTCCACCAAGGCTACCTGTTCCTCGTCACGCCCGGTCAGGCGCAGGTAGTCCAGGGTTTCCTGGTCGATGGGGAAGAGCCCACAGGTCGCGCCATACTCGGGGCCCATATTGGCGATGGTAGCGCGCTCACCCATGGGGAGGGAACCGATGGCGGGGCCGTAGAATTCGACGAACTTGCCTACCACCCCGTGGTGGCGCAGCAGGTCGACGATGGTCAGGACTAAATCGGTCGCGGTCACGCTTTCCTTGAGTTCTCCAGTGAGCTTAAAACCCACCACCTTGGGGACCAGCATGGAGACCGGTTGACCCAGCATGGAGGCCTCCGCCTCGATGCCCCCTACGCCCCAACCGAGCACGCCGAGGCCGTTGACCATAGTGGTGTGGGAATCGGTGCCCACGCAGGTATCGAAGTAGGCCTGCAGGGTGCCGTTGACGGATTTGGGGAACACCACGCGCGATAGGTGTTCCACGTTAACTTGGTGCACAATGCCGGTATCTGGAGGCACTACCTTGAAGCCGTCCAGGGCATTCTGCCCCCATTTCAGGAACTTGTAACGCTCCTGATTGCGTTGAAACTCAATCTCGGCATTCTTGGCAAAGGCGTCGTCCGAACCGAAGTAATCCACCTGCACTGAATGGTCGATGACCAACTCGGCAGGTTGCAAAGGATTAATCTTCTTGGGGTCTCCACCGAGGGCCTGCATGGCATCACGCATGGCGGCAAGGTCGACCACCGCCGGCACGCCGGTGAAATCCTGCATCAGCACCCGGGCTGGGCGGTACTGAATCTCGTAGGTAGGCTCGGCCTGGGGGTTCCAGCACGCCAGGGCTTCGATATCCTCGCGTCGGACGGTTACGCCGTCCTCGTTGCGCAACAAGTTCTCGAGCAGGATCTTTATAGAATAAGGGAGACGTTCACTCCCCTTTATAGCGTCGAGACGAAAGATCTCGTAATCCTTCCTCCCAATCTGGATCCGGGACCTGGCTTGAAAGCTGTTTTGCATCGATAGACTCCGCTGTTGCAGGTGCATAACCGAATGGAACCTAAGCATCTTAACCCAAATCCCTGTCTTTAGATGCCTACAGGTTACGTAAGACGCTTACCAAAGTACCACGAAAAACACGGAAAGATCGCTCCTGCGTCGGGATGACAAGTTCGTGTCTTTCGTGGTTAATAGGCGCCCTAGGCGCCCTGTTAATAGGCACCCTGCCGGAGCAACACCGAATAACTCTGAACAGCGTCAGGATCGAACTCATGTTGCCTTCAATGCCGCGCCGGGCGTAGATAGTCGAGGGCTGCCATGAGCAGCGTTTTGCGCCAGAACAGAAACTGCCAGCGGTTGCCCCCGACCTGGTGCCACAGCCAGGCGGAGCGCACGCCGGCTAGAAGGAGGGCGCGAATCCTGTTTTGATTATCCGGGAGTTGAAGAAAACAGGGGTCGCCTTGGACCATGACGCGCGGCTGTAGTCGGCTGATGGTCCGACTGTAAATGTCTGCTAAGTGGGCCAGCAGATTGGGGTGCAGCATAGGGAAATGATCCAGCTTGGCCCGGGCCTCTTCTATGCCGGCCTCGATGTCCTCGACTAGCTGACGGCGACCCGCCAACATCCGTTCGAGTTTGAGCAGGGTAATGGCATAGCGAGTCAGCTCCTGCTCCCACGGCTGCTTGCCCGTGAGTTGTTCCACTAGCTCCTTCGCGCCGGCGTTCACGCTGCCCGGCGTACCGAATACCTCGGTGACACTGTCGGCATCGGTCTGGAACAGGCTGTAGATACAAGGCGTTATGGCATCCGTACCCACACTGCCCTGACGGGCAATCTGTCGGACGCATAGGACGGACTGATAGATACCCGCCAAGGCAATGAATTTGTCTTTGTCGGCATAAGTCATCAAGTCAGCTCGTCCATCCGAGTGCCAACCCATACATTCCGGAACTGTTGCACATAGTCGTCAGTTACCTTGATATGCTCGTTCTCTCCCCATCTCCTCGCCCCCACGCGTCGAACCGACGGAAGTCACTCTCTCGGTAGAAGCCTTTGAGCCGGTTGTTGCTGGCTGTCGTGTAGAGATCCAACGCCGGGGACTCGAAGAGAACGTCGATCATATCTTTGAGTAGGTAAAATACTCCTCTTCGACGACATTGACCTTCCGCAGTTGATGGGCAGCGGCCCGTAAATTATGGATTATGGAGGATCCGTATCACCCATGTAGTACTGGCGGTCCAAATAGGGGAACCGGCGACTGAACTGCTCAATCCTGTCGTTACCCGCGAAGCCTGTCGGGGATCTCCAGCATATCGCACCAGCTGTTGGCCGTACACGAGTTGATGTGCCCTTGGTCGCTGATCGGGGTACGCCCCGGGATGATGTGGTTGCGGTGACTTCCCCTGGTGCTACCCGCTTCTCCCGCATCGACCGCTCGATGCGGGAGAAACCCCGATCCCGGGATGACCAGTTGAGCTTATGGTGAACCTCTGCCTTGTAGTCGAAGACCTTCATCTCCCGGTTGTCGAGCTGACCGTCCACATGGGTGGACTCCATCCTGTATTCAATGATCGATGCGCTCATTGCGTTCCCTCCACCAAGCACCGGCTGACCTTGGTGCAATGCTTTGCATTTGCAATTCACTTGGGTTTAAATTGAAGGTACGAGGTTACCAGTTCACGGTTCAGCCCTTGCACTGCATGCATTCGAGGTTCTGTTCCGCCTGCAGGCAGTAGTTCATATCCTTATCTCTCCTATCGGGGAGCCGCTTCCCGGTATGACTGTAACCGGTGAACAGCAAGGGCAGTGTCAACAGCGCGGGAAGCAGTAGAATTAACCATCGGTTCATATACTTTCTGATAAGTAAGTTATGGGCTTGACATTTCCGCTTGACGGGCACACAATTTGCCTGCGATCTCGAATTGGCGCAACCCACCGCGCTCCATGTGCAAGAGCGCATTCACGCTTCGGTAGCAGCTGAAGAACGCG
>Ga0209680_1000433_pt1 | contig 11398 bp, 3 predicted proteins | sample WorMetLIZISLAND1_FD_187413 | JGI IMG/M metagenome (GOLD analysis project Ga0209680, IMG submission 187413) | Marine gutless worms symbiont microbial communities from Max Planck institute for Marine Microbiology, Germany - Olavius loisae LIZARD... ... | reverse complement strand
ATCTGTGACCAGCTCGATGTCCGCCAGTCGCAGTGTTCTACTGTTGGAGACCGAGCTTTCGCTGTGGCTGGTGCTCGACTATGGAACAGTCTGCCACATGACATCGTCGCGAGTGACACACTGTCACAGTTCCGTTGTGGACTCGGCACTTCTTTATTTAGACAGTCATATCCTTCTATTTTGTTTTAGTTCTTTTCCGCGTGGTCCTTGCGGGTTTTACTTAGGTCACGTTAAAAAATTTCTATGTAATGTAATGTAATGTAATCTATGCAGGTGCGCTAGTCGGCGCCCACTACTCGCTGAGAATCCATCTGTCGTCGCCCGTCGTCAGCCGCGGCGAGAGCGTCAGTATTACGTGTGAAATTCACAACAAGCACAATACCAGTCGTACGTTCGTGTTTGTCAAGAAGACAGGCGACGACGCGACGGTCAAGATAGCGTCAAACCACGTCGTGGAACAGTTGTTTCAGCAGACGGGGCGATACCGCGTCGAGATTGAACGCAACGACACGCACAAACTACGACGCGTCTGGTACACGCTCAGGATATCAAGTATGTCCGTCTCGATGGGTAAAAAGCGTGAAGAACTGAAATGTGTAAAACGCAAAAACGTAAAATCGAAAATTGCACTATTGTAGCAACTACCAACCAGTGACCACGGAAGGTTTTGGGAAGTGGCAGTCCTCTCCCTTTCCTCCCTCTCCTTCCCTGGACTTTCCCGTCTTTTAGAAGGGCACCCGCTTAAATCCAGCTAGGAGGTTTGGAGAGCGCCGCTGTAAGCTCCCCCACGGGGGTTTCGGGCGTAACCCCAGCAAACAGCCGAGATCGATTTTAGTGCATTTTAGCCTTAAAATCTGACAGCTGGCGGCAACAATTGTAATGATTTGCTGAGAATCAACTGATTTAATCTCGTGCAGATTTCCTTCCAGCGGGATGTTTTAGGTAGTGGCTGTCGTGATAACGATGCCCGCCGGTTTGCTTTGCCCGAGTTTGAAAACATAGTTAAAACGACGTTTTTTAGTAAGAGAGGGGCTTCTATTTAACCAAAAATATAGACCCCTTAAATCCAGCTATGTGGTCTGTGGGAGCGCTATGAGCTCCCCCATCGGGTCCAGAGCGTTTGATGCATTTTGACGCAGAAACACAATCACAATTGCTTACACTGACAGAGACAGCCTCCATAAAAAGTGAACTAACCATCGATTTACGCATGAAAAAGAGGGGTTAAACAACAGTTAGTGACCCCACACTAAAGAAAGTGGGGGTAAATTTGTCCTCCTCTGTATTGACCCCTGACCCCATGCTTCCGTGCTACTAACATTGGCACTGCTGAATAAGTGGAAATATCACCATGGTCGATTGTTGATGGTAAAGCACACAAAAACAATACCCTCCACTTTAAACCACGCCACATTATACCCGTGCGGATTTTTCGTTTTACGTTTCACTCTTTGCGCTTTGTACGAATGTCCTCCGTCTTAATGTTTAAATATTTCATATGATTATATGGCTCTCCTCACAAGAGGGCAGCATTAAGCGTTGCTTTCAGTCGGTCAGTCCACCTGTCTGCCTGTCTGTCCGTCACGTGCCTCCAATTTTGTCAAAATAGGAAAGCCGTAGAAACTTCTAATTTAACGAAAACATAGCACTGGACAAAAGTTACTGGGGAAGCAAATTTAGTGTCTAAAGGTTAAAGGTCAAGGTCACTGGGAACGAAAATGTAAAAGTCGTTTATTGCGCATGTTTTCATCAAAAGTGGATCGATTTACGTCAAACCAAGAACAAAGTGATCAACAACCATTTTACACATATCGTTGAAAACATTTCGTCAGCGAAATGCTTCATTTTGTGACAATCTGTAATCTGTGATTGTCCTGGAAGGCCGCATGTCGCAGCAGCTACCTGGCCGTGTTTTGAACTGTTTGGTGTTTGGTGTCATGCCTATTGGTATGGCGCAGTCTGTCTGGATGGATGGTGCTGCATGTAATTGAGTGGTGGGTGTTGAGTACTTCCGCCCATTCAACCAGCCTAGCTGTCAGTTTTGACATTGCATACGCTGTCATCTATGAGCGCTGTTGTTACTACTGTACATTAACCGCTGCAACACAATAGCTACCATTCCAGTCACTTGCAGCTGTTTCGTCTATATTATTTGGCCCTAAAAATCAACTACATCGGCGCAAGTGCCATCCATTAGTGACAAAAATGCAAAAACGTGGTTTGTCACACCAGTTAACGGCGTTATAATGACACATGGAAACAGCGAAAATAAAAAAAAGGTGATTGGTGACAACACTTTTGCAGCATGTCGCTGAGATGTCGACGGCGAACGAATTCTGTAAAGGTCACGCGATCTTCATGAAACTTGGTGCGTTGTTTGTACTCGATGAGTGATGCACGGCTGTATGACCTTGACCCGGATACAGGGTCAAGGTCAAGGTCACAGAGGTCCGCAAGATGCGAAAATGGCCAAAGTCTATCCCCTCCGCCAATATAATGCAAGTAATCAAAAGGCTGAATTATGATACCCCAAGACAATATCTAAATTTCAACCGGACATGACACGGCACTTACAACTACATGTATCCACCCTACTGTAAGTTTCTAAGTCCAAAAACGGGCTCCAAAATTGAAATTTTGGGTGTTAGGAGGAGAAAATTTTAGCCCTAGCAATCATATCCTGTAGTAAATCAGTCCAACCGAAACACGTCATCTTGCGCGAAAATCGCGAGAACGGTGTCGATCCTCGCAAAAGTGTGCTCTACAGAGGCGGGCAAGAAATCCTATACACATGAAAAGTAACCCACATTTGACCATTTTCACTCCTTTGCCGGGCCAGCCCTGCGGGGCCGATTTTTACCATTTTTGGCCTGTGGTGCCATATCGCCGAAGTAATCGCCCTGGTCGATTATGTCGATTGGTCAAGGGTTTAGGGGGCTACGGCTACCCGAAATCGGCGGTTTCACATTGACATTGAATGTCGCTCTTACAACAGTGTTACGCACTAACGTGCTACACTGTGATGAGATCTGATCGGAGACGGTGAGATGTTCATTACAAATAAAACCAAGGTTGAATGCAGAATGAGTAGCCTAGTAACTAACGAGTAAAGAGTTGTCAATTTTAGAAAGTTGCTTTTCGAGATGAAACCAATAATGAGAAACTCAAGGAAGAAGAATGGTAGCCTACGTGAACCAATCGACATGTGATATTGGCTGTATAGATGCGCAATCGTCGGACGCAGGAACCATTGGATGTCGCATTCCGTCACGTAACATCGAGCTCATGAAAGACTTGACAGTTCTTGGTAATCATCTCTGCACGTTACCAACCAGTTAACATCACTCTCTCGCACGTTCAGTATCTAGAGTGTGAGTCAAAAAAATCCCCCCTGCGGCCTGCGGTTTTCTGACATTTTTTGACAAACGGTTGAGAATTTTAAGTCAATGTTTTACACACTTATTACACGTTCCTATCTACGCTAGATTACAAATTTGTAGTCAGTTATCTCAAACTTTGACGAAGTTATGCCATATTAAGCGCGACTACCTAGTTCGCGTAATGTTCGCAAAATGTCCACCATCGGCCGAAACGCACGCGTTCAGGCGTTTGTGAAAGTCGTTGATAACTTTGTTGATCGTTGTCTGTGGCAAGTCATCCCAGATCTGATGCTTTTATAATGTCAACAAACATGTTAATGACAAGACGTCAACAGTGACGTCATTTGCTCAGTAAGCAAACTTACAAGTTAAGTTCTAGTGAAATGTCAAAAATTCGATGGGTGGTCTCGCTTAGTATGGCATAACTTCGTCAAAATTAGTGATAATTAAATAAAAATTTGCAGTGTAGCGTAGATATGGACGTGTAATAGGTATGTAAAAAATGATTAAAAATTCCCAACCGTTTGGGAAAAAATGTCAGAAAACCGCAGGGTGGATTTTTTTGACTCACACTGTACGTTCGTTAGCTTTTTAGCGCACGTTAAATGTTCCGTGTCGTATCCCACGACACCATATATGCTTGTAACTGACGAACGAATCTACCAAATTTTAAGATTTTGTGAACATTATAAACCACATTAGAAGAGTTGGAACCGGCATGTCGCTTCCTGGCAGAAGTCAAGAGGAGAAAACTACAGTACTTCGGCCACGTTGTTCGAGCGGATAATCTCTGCACGCGCGTTCTACATGGCATCGTTGCTGGAAAAGACGCCGAGGAAGACCACGGAGACGCTGGACTGACGACATCAAGCAATGGACTGGAATATCCGTCGCAGAGTGTGTTCAGCATCCAAAGGACAGAAGCGCGTGAGGAGCCTTGGTGTCCGTGTCAGTGACCTCCGATCCTCAGTCATGAGGATGGACCTAGGCAAGGCAAGGCAAGGCATATTAAACTACATAAAAAAACAAATGAGACGGTGTTAACTTTATAACTTTATGTCAACTTTTGTTCGCACTTTCAATTTGATTCTTTTGGTTGATTTTCAGTGTGGCTGTATGCTGTATATCACAGTGCCGGTGCAGTCTGTTCATCTTCTGTCACGCGACGCGGCCGGTTCTCACATTCAGAGCTACATCAAAGACGAACGCGTCGAGTTTAGTGACGGAGAGATACGTCAAGTCATCTGTCGTGTCAACGGTAGTCACCCCGCCCCGAGCACCAGGGTGTTTGTTGACGACGTCGATATCACCGACCAGTTCACTGAAACCACAGACGTCGTCACCGTCGGACCTCCCGTCACCAAGGGCCTACAGGTAGACACGCTAGATTTCACAGAAAGGTATACGTAAATAAGTAAGTAAAACGTAGATTTGTATAGCGCATAAGGCGCCAAAAGCCCAAATTTTTTTGACCCCACCTTTTGTATATACGGAGGAGGGGAGGGGGTTATGAAACAGAACACTGCACAGTTTTTAGCACGCCACCCACAGCGTATACGCAGAGCACGCTATATGCTATCTCTCACCCATCGGTCTGTCACACGGGTGGATCATTGAAAACGGTTGAATCAGTAGCCCCATCTCTTTAGTTTTTGCGGGTTGAGTTTCATCCGGAAATTCTAACGGGTTCCCCCGTGAGCGAGGGCGCTGTATGCACCAGTACTCTGAGAGAAAAAATGTCTTTAAAGTGTTGTGCGGGGATGTTAATGAGACAGTGAGATTGAGATCGAGATCAGTGTAGTCAAATGCATAAAAGAACAAGATGCAGGCGAAACATACAAAATTATAAACACATATAATTTACTCCAGTAAGTAAGTAAATTCAGTACAACAGTACGGTAAGTAAGCAACAAGTACAAATTTGTCGTATAACCGGTAATATTGCACAAATATTTAATGATTATTTTACCATGTTGGTCAAATTGCATGCTTAGGATTTAGGAGTCAAAGACCGAGACCAGCTCACATGAGACCAAGACCAAAAATAATGGCAACGAGACCTTAACCTTAACATCCGTGGTGTTGTGGCCAGTGTCACGCAACAGTTTAGGCAGAGAATTAAGAGTAAGTAACTAGGAGTGTTTCTAAGGCGCGCAGTTAACACAGGTCGTACTGCGCTGTGGCCCTTCTGCCCCAAAAGAAATGACTTAACTTAAGTGACCGCCTAAACTGACCACAGGACAAGTCAGGTTGTTTTATGTGAGACAGCAAACTGTTTGAAAATCGGTCAGTATGAGGCGAAAATTTTGCGGCTTACTTTTTTGGTCAACCCTGTACAGGACCACTACATGACGTTGTGTTTATGCATACAGCCTGTCTACTACAAGTCGCAGCTAGTCCGGCGAGTGTTGCCGATGACGTTCAACCTCAGTGAGAAACGACTTCGCTGTGTCGCCAACGTGCCACGATCCAGCTTCGATGACGCCGAGTCTTCGATCGTCATTGCTTTCAACAAGTGTCAGTCACTTACTAGCTACTTCCGACCGCACCGCGCGCCGTTAAGTAAGTAAGTAAGTAAATCTGAACATTTATAGACGGCGCCACAATCACAAAACGCCCCAGCAGTGCCGGATGGTGTTCGTTATTGTCCGCGATCGAATTAATAAAGCGCTCTGTCTGCAGGCATATGACTCTGTATACGACTTTTGCCGCTAAAGGCCGCAACCCACTAGGCGAACTAGTTGGAATCTAGTTGGAAACCCGGGTTTCCAACTAGTTTCCAACTAGTTCGCCTAGTGGGTTGCGGACTTAAGTCTGACTACACTACGCTTCTTACTTAAGTCCTAGATAAAGTGGACGATTTAATTACAATGCAGGAATGTTGTCCTTGGCCTTGGTCCTTGGTTGTCCTTAGGGACAAAATTGTGGTCCTTGGTCCTGGCCTTGAGGCTCAAGTCCTTGTTAATATTCCTGCCATTGGCCTATCGTCACACGCTTTAGTTTAGTCTGTAGTGTTTCAACACGGACCAAAATTTGACTGACTGATCACGTTGAGTTGTCTAATGTGTGTATGCTGTAACTAGACGGTCCCAAGTTCATAAACTGCGGTAGTCCGGTGGTACATCGTCGTCTGTACTCGAGGGATGTGACCATCGACTGTGACATTCAAGCTCAGCCTGTTGTCGACTCTGTCGCCGTTCATTGGCAAGAGTCGGCCACGCGCAATGTCAGTCTGTCTGCAGGACTTCGTGACGGTCACTTCTTCGTACAGCTTCAACCAACCAATACTTCCGTACGTATATCCTATATTACAATTCATTCATTCATTTAAGAACTCAACACAGCAATGAGCAAAATATAAAATAGCAGATAGGATAAGAGTTGTTAAGTTCTAAGGCCGACATGTTAACAAGAAGCCAAGCTGTCACTGGGATAGCCGACCGTACTGCCTCCCAACACCTTTGGTGTCACGTGACGTCATCGGTCACGTGATCATATGCCATTTCCTGTTGGTGGTCCTTTGGAACCAAGCCTCTATCTCTAACGGTTTCCGAGATATTCAACGTCGAATGTATCGCAATAGTTGACAGGACCTTGATACGACCTCTAAACAAACGTCAATGTCATTCCTTTTGGTACCAATCGATTTAGCATATACGACTTCCTTATATCAGGCTGTCAATAGTAATTTTTGCTCTAGAACGCACCGTTTAGCCACAATACATTCTGTACAGACGACAGACAGACAGACAGACGAAACACCGTAACACAAGCGCGACCGTTAGTACGGTCGGCTAAAAACCTACATAATTATCGTTTATGAACCATGCTAAACAACAGTACAAACAGACCACTGACACTTCCAAGGGATGAATGGTGATAGTTATTATTGAGCCAGCTGTGTGAGACATGTTGTACTGTTGTGTGGCGGTGCAGAACATCGTTCGTCGCATGTCGCTGAGAATTGATCGTGTTTTCCCGCAACACTTCCGCCACTACACGCTAGTAGCCGCCAACTCAGAGGGAATCGCGACTCGAAGCTTTCAACTCTCACCAGGCAAGCACTACATTCGCATTAGGCCTAGTTGACAGTGTGATAAAGTGCAGGTTTTTTTGTATTATATTTACTGCTTTCTATTTTTTTCTACCAATTTTATCGTTTCTGGAAGTGGTTTATCAGTATAGGAAGAGCGGGACACGTCACGACGTCATCGATCACGTGACCGTTCGATTCGATTCCCCATAGGCCAATTCCTACTGGCGGTCCTTTAGATCCCACATTCTATCGCTAATAGTTTTCGAGATATTTGCATCTATATATGGGATGACCTTGAACCATTTGCATCACGTGACGTCATCGAGCACGTGGCCATTCATTTACTATACGTGCTGCATTGCAACCAAATTTGTATCTCTAGCCGCTATCGCGATAATAGGCTCCAAACACATTGGGGTCATGTCCTTGACCTTTCAGGGTCACGTGACGTCATTGGTCACGTGGCCATTCGACTCTCCGTAGGCCATTTCCTATCGGTTGTCCTTTGGAATCAAGACTTCTATATCTGACGGTTTCCGAGATATTCGGTCCCAAACCTCGAGTGCTAATGAATCGTAATTGCGCAATCAGAAAGTGTGTAATTGTCTTGGAAACGATGGAAGGAACAGACATCGTTGCAGTACGTTGACAACAGAAAGCCCTATCCAACTGTGTCATTGTCAATGTCCTTTAACCCTTTGACGTCCACTGTTGCCATATGGGTACAGCTATAAAGCATCCTGTGCCAGACCGAGTTAAACTGTCATTTGTAATTTTGACACCCGGGCACTCTGACGCTCAGGCCTGAGCGTCAGAGTGCCCGGATGTCAAAAATTAGGAATGACAGCTTAACCCGATCTGGCACAGGATAGCTGTACCCATATGGCAACAGTGTAGTGCAGTGGTTGTACAGAATTGTGGAAAATGATTTAGTTCTATACAGATGATCGTCGGTCAGTGCCGGGTGTGTGTGCGTGTACAGATGACATCGAGCGCAGTCTGGCATGTCGTCGACTCCTCGATACAATCATGTTGCTCGTAGCCTTGTCGCATTTTGTCGTTCTTGTAGCGTTTTAGTTTAGGCGTATCGACATCACGTGACTTCATAGCATCATGTCGGACAGTGTATAGCATTTTCCTGTCATTGTCTGTTTGTCTTTGTTATTGTAACACGCGATTAGCGACAGGAAACGACATGCCTACACACTTCGGTTCATCTTAACTCAAGTTAAACGGTAGCCGAAAGGCTAAAAGAGATACAATAGAGTAGGGGCCCACATACAAAGAGAATAAAACTGAATAAGAGAATTATACTCAACAAGCAACAAAATAGAAGTGAAAATGCATTAAAAACCATAAAGAAGTTGCTTGCGTTAATAAAAAGATCAAAAATGATAGAAAAATTTGTTCTCATACGAGATTTGAACGTAGACCACCAATCCGGCATCACTCTATCCACTCGGCCACCAAACGTTGACGCGTCACGCTAGACTTGTTTTTTACGCCCCATATATAGTACCAACCAAACGTACACGTGTGTCTTCATATGTCTCCCTTTAAGCTGCAGCCTCTGTTTCGTATTTCTACATTTTTGTGTATTTTTTATTCTTGAGACATTTGTTGCTGTTGCGTTTTCCAACTGCATTTTACTGAACTGATAATGTTGAGATCAGTCATAGTCTCACTTGTTTAGAACTATGCATGTCGTTGTCATGGGCTGCGTTTGTCAGCTTTCAATAACGAAACTACTTACTTACTTACTTACTTATGTATTATATCTACGGGTTATTTTTACCCGCGCGACGCTATGCTAGCGCGGGAAATAGCGATCGCAACGTATCCGTCCGTCCGTCTGTCTGTCTGTCAAGCGCAAGTATTGTGTCAACACGAAGATAGCTAGCGTTATGATTTCTTCACCATCTGGTAGCCCCACGATTCTAGTTTTCTAACGCCAAATTTCATCCCGATATTTTGAGGGGTTCCTCTCGAGCGGGAGCCTCAAACAAGGGTGGGGTGGGAAAATTCAGCGATATTCTAGATTTAAGCGTCAATATCTTGAAAACAGTAGTAGCAGATACGGCCAAAGTTATTATTAGTGACTAATAGAAAGTCGCATGTGAGCTTTCGATTGACACCAAGATCGATGACCTTGGATGACCTTGAACTGCTGTAAGGTCAAATTTTGTCGGAATTTCGCGTGATTTCGCGATATTGGGAGGCAACAACGGCTAAATGAATGAAGATAGACCCGTAATTTCTGCCAAAAATTGTAGCCCACTAAATGTACTTTTTAGCGGTGTATGGATTATGTTGATGACCGCTAGGGAGAGTCAAACAAGGGAGGGGTGGGTGGTTTTCTATCTATAACCGTGAATATCTCGAAAACGGTAGCAGATACGACTAAAGTTACAATTAATGACTAATAGGAAGTGACATATGGGCTTTCCGTTGACACCAAGATCGATGACCTTGGATGATCTTGAACTCTATAAGTCTGAATATTCAGTGAATTTCTCGGGATTTCGCAGATTTCGGACACAACAACAGCTAAACGAATGAAAATAGGCCAGTCTTGTTAGCGACAAAGTTGTAAGCACGTCGAATTGGAGCAACTTTTGACATGCTTTCGCGTCGCGCGGTTTGTCAGCGATAGCTGGGCTTTCTTGTTTGTAGTTTCTGTTCGCTAATCGCCACCTCAGTGTTGTTATTTATTACGCTGAACGGGTTTTGTCTTCGTTACTTCGCATTCATCGTTCAACTTGTTCTCAGGCGCATCGACGTTTAATTGTAGATTACACAGTCAATGCATGTACAACGTGACTCCATAACGCGTGTAGATTATAAACTGACATTTTGTATTTAACAGTTGCAAACATGGCGGCATTACTTTGCACGATACTTCAGACCTTAGGGCCGGTGCACGCGACCCTTACGTTCGGTCCGTATGTTCAACGCACACGGTGTAGCGTCATAGAATAACTGCCGTGACAAAATAACTATACCGTAGTTATTGTCACGTGACACAATAACTACTGTAATTTACTAATTTTCCTAAGATTTAACAGCATGAATTTCAAGACCTATGAGTTATAGGTTTCATTTCTACTTCGTTCGTAGGTCGGTTAGGGATTAGGCGCATTGTCGTGGGTCCGCATTAGCAGATTAGCGTTAGTCGACCAATAAATTGTGCTTATTCAGCCGCTGTCTTTCCGCCTCAGTGGGGTGCGGTCTGGGGAGGGGCTTCTCTGGGGAGGGGCTCCCCTCCCAGAGGGGCTACCCTCCCCAGTATAAAAGTATTCATGATGTAAGTATAAAAGATGTATGGAGAGGGGGCAGTTATTCTGTCATGGGGGTAGTTAGTTATTTTATCACGTGACAAAATAACTACCGTATAGTTATTTTGTCAGTGTACATCTTCTCACTTTACATCGGTCGTTATACAGCTTCCAGGCACTGTTGACAGTGATCCATTTTGCACGTCTCACTTCTCTCTGTTCTCTTCATTTATATGATATCACTTGTTATCCGATCGTTTGTTTGTTTGTTCACAGGATAACTAAAAGTTGTTGACAGATTGGGATAAAATTTTCATATCGGGCCTACTTTGAATCAGTTAAATTTTGCCCCTCCCCTCCCCAACTCCTCTGGATCACCCGCATTTGATACTGTTGACCACCCGATCCTACTTTGCAGTCTGAAGACTTCACGGCCTTAATGGCACCGTCAATATGCGGATCAGTTCTTACCTCGCTAACCGCACTGTGTAGATCCGCTGTTCCGGATCCAGGTGCTACGGCGGCCCTGACTCTATCGACTGGTCTTACATACTTCCAGACGACGGAAGAGTCATCCGCATTCCTACCAATAAGCAGGGATGTTGTCCTTGGCCTTGGTTCTTGGTTGTCCTTAAGAACACAATTATGGTCCTTGGTCTTGGCCTTGGCCTTGAGGCTCAAGTCCTTGACAACAATTCTGGATTTTA
>Ga0209680_1000432_pt1 | contig 11426 bp, 9 predicted proteins | sample WorMetLIZISLAND1_FD_187413 | JGI IMG/M metagenome (GOLD analysis project Ga0209680, IMG submission 187413) | Marine gutless worms symbiont microbial communities from Max Planck institute for Marine Microbiology, Germany - Olavius loisae LIZARD... ... | reverse complement strand
CATTGTGGCTCCATCAGCGCCCACTGACGATCCGTGATGACAAAACGCTCTTCACTCATTCAAGCCTCCTCCAAAAGGAAGCTTGAATCATAAATAGGACGGTTTGGGAATCCTGAATCTCAACAGAACCTAGGCCGCCGAAAGTTCCGTACCCGCGAAACGCGGATAGATTTCGGCAACGTCATCGCGGATGGTCCCCAGCAGCAGGGTCCGCTCGGTGTCCGTCGGCAGCCTGGTGACCGGCGTCTCCGCATCGACATCCAGGTCGAACCCGGTGTTGTCGAGCACCTCCTCGACGCTGTGGCCCGGATGCACGCTGATCAGACGGAAGCGCCGGCGTTCGGTGTCGAAGGCCAGGTGCGCCATGCGGGTGACCAACGCCGCCGGGCCACCGCGGCTGAACACACCGTCCGGCGCCGTGCCCGGCGCGCTGACGAAATCGACCTTGTCGACCAGCACCCGGCGGCTGTGCTCATCGCGGTAGAGGATGACTTTCGGCACCAGGTGATAGAGGTAGGCGGAGCCGAAGGAGCCGGGGAACCGGAGCTTGCTGGCGGGGTAATCGCCAATACCGACCAGGTTGATGTTGGCCTGACCGTCGATCTGGCCGCCGCCCAGGAAGAAGGCGTCCATGCGCCCCTGTGCGGCGCAGTCGAAGAGCTCGCGCCCACCCTCTGTGAAAGGATTATACTTGCGGCTGCCGAGCACGCTGACCAGCCCCGGGCCGCCGCGGGACCGGGCCAGCAAGGCGCCGGCCATGGGCAACGGCGAGTTGGCGCCGACGACCACGTGGCCGTCGCCCGCCACCAGGTCCGAGAGCAAGGTGGCGACGACAAGCGTGTTATCGAGGCTCACTCGGCCGCCTCTCGATCAGCGAGTACAATTCATCGAGATAGGCGGCGAAGCCCGCTGCCGACCGCGCCTGGGCGACGTAAAGCTCCATGTGTTCGACATCGGTCTCGTATTCGTCGGGAAATCCCAAAGGCCAGCACCCCCGCTCCTGCACCGACACCGCATCCACATAGAGGCTGGGCAGCGTCCCCGGCGCCAATTGCGGATCGGTCATCAGGTTGCCGTCAAACAACCGCTCGACGGTGACCAGGGTCGTCTTCGAGGCGCGCGCCATGGTCATGATCTCGCGCCTCAGCCCGACCCAGACGTTGCCGTCCCTGTCCGCCATGGGCGCGTGGGCCAGCGCCACGTCGGGCTCGATGGCGGCGACCAGCAGGATCGGTTCGGTCTCGCCCAGGGGGCTGTCGATGACCGTCCAGTCGTTGCGCTGGCGTGTCAGGTCGGAGCCGATGATGCCGCGGATCGGCATGAACGGCACCCCCTTCTCGGCCGCCTGCAGGCCGGCGTGGATGGCCGGACAGGTGGCGTCCTTGAGATGGACCTTGCCCTCGGCGACGGCTTCGCGAAATCTGGGCGCCAGGCCGAACTCGCCCAATCCCAGCCCCGCCGTCTCCACCGTCTGCACGCATCCGGCGCCGACCAGGAGATCGGCGGCGAGGCCGAACTGCGGGGCGCCGATCAGGTGCAGGCCCCGGACCTTGCGGCGGATCAACGCGCGGACGGCAGCGAGCGGCGCGCCCGCGTAATCAGGCGCCATCACCAGCTTGGCGCCGTCCTCGACGCCCGCGACCAGCTCCTCGATATCGACCATGTGCGTGGGTGAAACCATAAACGACCGCCTGCCCCTTTAGACCGCCTCACGGACCGGGGCTTCGGCGACATTTGAGCCAACCAGGCGCGTCTCGCCCTCGATCAGTTCGCGGAGCGACACGTCGGTGGCACCGCGCTGCGCCGCCTTCAGGTCACGCAGGCAGGAGCTCAGTCGTTCATGCCATCCATCGTCGCCGTCGCCACCTTCGCCGGCCAGTTCCATGTCCTCGTCGCGGAGCCCTAAGTGCAGGGCCTGATAGAGGTCGTAGAGCGTGACCCCGGCGAGATCGCGGATCAGCACCCAGCCGCCGCGTTGGGTGCGCTCGACGAAACCGTTGTCGCGCAGCCGTTCGAGAAGACCCTCGACGGTCCCGTCGCTGGTGCCGAGCTGGCGCAGGAGATCGCGCCGCATCACCTTTCCGCCGCTGCGGCTCTTCTCGAACAACAGCGCCAGGATGCGGATCGCCGCGACCAGGCGCGGCCCGGCCCCCAGTTCCCCTTCCACCGGCGGCCCGCCGGAGCTGCGCCAGGCGCCCAAGGATGCGGTCATCACCGCGCCCATGAGGAACACCGTCCACGACAGGTACATCCACACCAGGAAGATCGGCACCACGGAAAGGGCGCCATAGATGTTCTGGTAGGTGGGGAAGGTCGCCACGTACCAGCCAAAGCCCTTGCGGAGCGTGGCGAACAGGAGGCCGGCGACGAGGCCGCCGATGAGCGCATCGAGCGCATTCACCGGCCGGTTGGGGATGGTGAAAAAGAAGACGGCCAACATGACGATGACGATCATGGTCGGCACCGACTGGGTGACCAGACTCAAGGGCCCGGTGAAGATGTCGACGCCGAGCCACTCGGTGGCGGCGAAGAAATAGGTCGACAGCGAAAAACTCATGCCCAAAAGCAGCGGTCCCAGCGTGATCATGGCCCAGAACACCAGGAGCCTGGGCGCCAGGGCGCGCGGCCGTTTGATGCGGAAGATGGAATTGAGGTCGGCCTCGATGGTGCCGAGCAGCAGCACGGCGGTCGCCGCGAGCGCCACGATGCCGATCGCCGACAGGCCTGCCGTGTTCTCGACGAAACCGTCCACGTAATCCTGGATGGCCACCGCCGAATCGGGCAGCAGGTTAGCGAAAACGGCCGATTGCAGCTGGTCCTTGACGCTGTCGAAGACGGGGAAGGCAGCCAGCATGGAAAAGGCGATGGCGGTCAGCGGCACGATGGCCAGGAGCGACGTGTAGCTGAGGCCGGCCGCCATGCGCCAGCCGCGGTCCTCGGCGAAGCGGCGCCATACATAACCGGCGAAGGGCAGCACCTGGTGCAGCCGGATGCCCAGCTGCAACGGCCCCTGCCCGCCCCGGGTCTCGCTTTCCGCCACCCCATTTCTCCGCTTGTGTTCGAGCGACCGCCTATACTACAAGGCACCCGGCCTTTTTGGCAAAAACCCCAATCGGTCCGCTGCCCGCTGTCGTGGTGCGGCGTTGGTCCGAACGTTACAATCGGCAACATAACGTGATCACCACGCCTTTTGCCATTTCCGGGGCTTTGTGTACGATCCACTCGCCGCTTCATTGCGGCTCGATCCAGGGCGCGGGTGCTGCGCCGATATAACATGACGAGTGAGGGAAGAATGACGGCTGCGGGTTCGATTATGGCGGGCAAGAAAGGCCTGGTCATGGGTGTCGCCAACGACCGCTCCATCGCCTGGGGCATCGCCAAGGCGGCACACGAACAGGGCGCCGAGCTCGCCTTCACCTTCCAGGGCGATGCCTTGAAGAAACGCGTCGGTCCGCTGGCCGAGTCCGTCGGCTCCTCGATCGTGCTGCCCTGCGACGTCACCGATACGGCCAGCATGGACGCCGTCTTCGCCGAGATCGAAAACCAATGGGGCAAGCTCGATTTCCTGGTCCATGCCATCGCCTATTCGGACAAGGAAGAGCTCAAGGGCCAGTACATCGACACCTCGGAAGAGAACTTCCAGCAGACCATGAACATCAGCTGCTATTCCTTCACCGCCCTTTGCCAGCGTGCCCGCAAGCTGATGACCGACGGCGGCAGCATGGTCACCCTCACCTACTTCGGCGCCGAGCGCGTCATGCCGCACTACAACGTCATGGGGGTGGCAAAGGCGGCCCTCGAAGCCAGCGTGCGCTATCTCGCCGAAGACCTCGGCAAGGAGAACATTAGGGTCAACGCCCTCTCCGCCGGCCCCATGAAGACCCTGGCCGCCTCAGGCATCGGCGACTTCCGCTATATCCTCAAGTGGAACGAGTACAACTCGCCCTTGCGACGCAACGTCAACCTCGACGACATCGGCGGCGCTGGACTCTACCTGCTTTCAGACCTCTCCAGCGGCGTCACCGGCGAGACCCACCATGTCGATTGCGGCTACCACCTGGTCGGCATGAAGGCGGTGGACGCGCCGGATATTTCGGTGGTTTAGGACCGGTTCACGCTTCGGATCCAGCGCTCTTCCCGCGTTATCTTCGCGACCTCGCCAATACCGTCTTTCCAGCGGTTCCCCAATTCAGGGTGCCGGCACCAGAACGTTTATCATCCCAACAGATCGTCCTGCGCCGCCGGCAGGTCCGGGTAATCGAAGCGAAATCCGGTACCCAAAATCCGGTCCACCGACATGCGCTGGCCTTTCAGGAACAAGTCCGAAAGCTCACCGAGAGGAACCTTCAGGGCCACCGCTGGTGCCCTCAGGAACATCGGGCGGCCGAGGTGATTGGCGATGGCGTGGTTGAAGTCGCGCTGGGTCCGGGCGTCTGGGGCGGCGGCGTTGAAAGGCCCGTCGATGTCCTCGTTGTCGAGCATGTACTCGATCATGCGAAGGAGGTCGGTCTTGTGGATCCAGGGGAAATACTGATTGCCCGACGCTATAACGGCACCGAGACCGAAGCGGAGCGGGCGCACCAGACTGGGGAAGGCACCGCCGTCGGTGCCAAGGACGACGCTGATACGCGGTATCGCCAGGCGCACGCCCAGCGAGCGGATCTCTTCCGCCGCATGCTCCCAACGTTGGCACAGGGTCGACATGAAGATGTCCTCGGCCGGTTCCTCTTCTGTCAGCAAGCGCTCGCCGCCGTCGCCGTAGTAGCCGGCCGCCGAGGCGCTGATCATGACCTTGGGCGGACGCTCGAGACGCCCCGCCAGGTCGACCAGCGCCTTGGTGGTGCCAATGCGGCTGTCGACCAGCCGGCGCCGGTAGGCCGTTGACCACAGGGAGCCGGCGATGGGGGCGCCGGCCAGGTTGACGATGGCGTCGATAGCCTCGTCCGCCGCGATCTGGTCGACGTCGGTGACGAAGCGGTTGTCGCGACCGAGCCGGACGGCCGCCCGGGTCCGGTCACGCACATGGAATAAGATGGTATGGCCGGCCGCGGCCAGGCGGCGCGACAGAGCCGTTCCGATAAAGCCGGTCCCCCCCGTCATCAAAATGTTCATGGACACCCCCGGATTTTATACCTGCAAGACGAAAACGAGTACGTGGTTATGCACCTGCTACGAAGCGTCACCGCACTTCGGATCACCGGCACCCGCCGAATTCACGAAGTCACGGCGACGGGTTCCGATGCCGGGAGGCTTGCCGGCTACCCCATGGGTAATTGCTACATGTCGAAATGATCGCTCCCAACCGCTTCCCTTTCCCCGGAATTGGCTCTAAAAGTTTCGCCATGTCTTACAACACCTTCGGCCACCTGTTCCGTTTCACCACCTTCGGCGAGAGCCACGGGCCGGCCATCGGCTGCGTGGTCGACGGCTGCCCGCCGGGGATCGAACTCTCGGAAGACGACATCCAGCCCTACCTCGACAAACGCCGCCCGGGCCAGTCGCGGTTCACCACCCAGCGCCAGGAGCCGGACCGGGTGAAGATCCTCTCGGGCGTCTTCGAGGGCCTGACAACGGGCACGCCGATCGGGCTTCAGATCGACAACGTCGACCAGCGCTCCAAGGACTACGGCGACATCAAGGACAAGTTCCGCCCCGGCCATGCGGATTACACCTATATCGCCAAATATGGCCTCCGCGATTACCGCGGCGGCGGCCGCTCGTCGGCCCGCGAGACGGCCATGCGCGTCGCCGCCGGTGCCGTGGCCAGGAAAGTGCTTGGCAACGGGATCACCATAAGGGGCGCCCTGGTGCAGATGGGCGACAAGTCGGTCGACCGCGCCAATTGGGACTGGGACGCGGTTCCGGAGAACACCTTCTTCTCGCCGGACGCCGCTTCCGTGCCCGTCTTCGAGGAGTATCTCGACGCCATCCGGAAGGAGGGCTCCTCCATCGGCGCCGTTATCGAGGTCGTCGCCTCGGGTGTGCCGGCCGGCTGGGGGGCGCCGGTCTACGGCAAGCTCGACCAGGACTTGGCGTCCGCCATGATGAGCATCAACGCGGTCAAGGGCGTCGAGATCGGCGCCGGCTTCGAGGCGGCGCGCTTGACCGGCGAGGAGAACGCCGACGAGATGCGGATGGACGGCGACGCCGTCGCCTTCACCTCAAACCACGCCGGCGGCATCCTGGGTGGCATCTCATCGGGCCAGGACGTCGTTGTCCGCTTCGCCGTCAAGCCGACCAGCTCGATCCTGACGCCGCGCAAGACCGTCGATGCCGACGGCGCGGAAACGGACATCGTCACCACCGGCCGCCACGACCCCTGCGTCGGCATCCGCGCCGTGCCCATCGGCGAGGCGATGATGGCCGTGGTCATGGCCGATCATATGCTCCGCCACCGCGGGCAGTGCGGATGATGACCGCCGGTCGGCAGGGGGTTTTCCCAGCCTCTCGCGGGCCATAACCCGAAGATCCGACATCCTAGCGCAAGCATCCAGATCCAGTTCACATACGATTGTCACCTTTTCCGGTCACAGTGGGCAGGATAACTAACGTTCTGGGTGAAAACCGAAACAGCATGATATAACTGGTTGCACAGACGAACCATGCCATTCAGGCTGGGACAGGGGGGCGGCGTGCACAGACCGGAGCTTCCGGACGGGCATCGAGTGCGTTTTCGATGCCCGAGATTTGCCTACGACATCGGGGCAACTCCATCTCGCCCGCGGCCGGTGCCGCCGGGCTCTCGCCCGATGGGGAACCGGCGCAACCATCCCTCAGCCTTGGCCAGATTTCGCCAACCGTTGCCCGATCTCATCCCACCCAAGTTTAGGAGTGCATCATGGCCGACGAACCAGAAAAAATCACTTTCGCCGAACTGGTCGAAAAACTCGGCGATCCCGACATACCGGAGTCCGATCTCAAGCCCTACCTGACGGTCGACCGCGACAACACCATCGGCATGGCGCCGGTCCTGATGCCGAACATGGACCGGATCACGCTCGAAGATGCGCAATCCTCCCATATGCGCGCGCGGGCCAACCTGGGGATGGGGTTTCTCAATGCCGTTTGCCGGTCGCGCCGCCAGAACCAGTTCGAGAACAGACTGGAGGACCGGGATTCCCGCCCGATCCTTCTGGCCGAGGGTGATTCCTGGTTCCAATATCCGGTGTGGCTCGACGACGTCATCGACCATTTGTCGGACCACTACAACATCATGTGTCTTAGCGCCGCCGGCGATCTGCTCGAGGAAATGGTCGAGGACGGTGAAATCTGGGACTACCTCGAGGGCTTGCGGGACGACGGCCATACGGTCCGGGCCCTGCTTCTGTCCGGCGGCGGCAACGACATCGTCGGAGACTCGCTCAAGGAGTTGCTCAACCCCCATGACGGGTCCGAAGATGCCGCCGCCCATATCAACCAGGCGATGGTGGCGGAAGCGTTCGGCGCCATCGAAGCGGGCTACCGCGCCATCTTCCGGCGCGTCCGGGAGACCTTCCCGGACCTGCCGATCCTCATCCACGGTTACGATTACGCCCAGCCCTTGCCCGAACAGGGCTCCAACATTCCGCCGCTCGACGGCTGGCTGGGCGAGCCCATGCGCGACCTGAACATCCCCGACGGCCCGCTTCAGGCGGCGATCATCCATATCCTCATCAACAGCATCAACGACATCTTCGCCGGCCTCGACCAGGATGCCGACACTGGCGTCGCCGGTGTTCATTACGTCAACAACCGAAACACCGTCCAAGGCCGTTGGCACGATGAGATGCACCCCCTTGACGAAGGCTTCGGGGACGCCGCCGGGAAGTTCCGGCAGAAACTCAGCCACCTCGGTATCTGACAGTGACCGGTCGCCGGCGCCGCCGTGTTGGGTGCCGGCCCTGAAAGGAGACCCGCCATGCCCGCCCCTCTGGACCCCGCTTCGGACCCCGCACTGGGAGACAAGATCCTCAATGTGCGACCCGACCCGATCGATCACCGCGACAGCACCTACCAGGCGGCACTGCTCGCCTTGCCCACATGGCACTACCCCGGCCCGCTCGAACCCCGCCGCCTCTCCGTCCGCAACCAGGGCGCCGAGGGAAGCTGTACCGGACAAGCGCTGGCCGCCGTCGTCGACCTGCAGAACATCGAACGCCATGCCGACGGGGCCGACGTGCCGAGGCGGGTCAGCGCCCGCATGCTCTACGAGATGGCCCGTGACTACGACGAATTCCCGGATGACGACGTGCCGGGTTCGAGTGCCCGCGGTGCCATCAAAGGGTTCTTCAATCACGGCGTATGCTCCACCCGGCACGCTCCCTACCTGGTCGGAGACGTCAACTGGCAGTTGACGCCGAAGCGCCTGAAGGATGCCAGACGGGTGACACTCGGCGCCTACTATCGTTTGAACCACGTCTTGAACGACTATCACGTCGCCCTGATGGAGGGCGGCGCCATCTTCTGCACGGCGATGATCCACAGCGGCTGGGAGCAAGCTGAGGTCACCGCCCACAACGGCCGCATCATCTTGCCCGCCAACATGGGCCGCGATCATCTTCGGGGCGGTCATGCCTTCGCCATTGTCGGGTACGACCCAGAGGGTTTCATCGTGCTGAACTCCTGGGGTGGCCAGTGGGGCTGCTTCAATGCGCGCGCCGCCGCAATGGCGTTGGCGAGACAAGGCCGTCAGGGACCCGCCTACGATACCTTCGCCACAAACCTGCCGGGCATGGCCCACTGGGCCTACGACGACTGGAGCCGCCATGTCATGGATTCCTGGGTGCTACGCCTGCAGGCACCGACCAACCGGCCCTCGGGTTTCGCCGGCGGCTGGTTCCCGGGGCCGGCGGGCGGCATTCCCGTGCAGCCGGCACCGCCGCCGGCCGCGCCGGCGGTAATCCAGGACATCCAGGGTCACTTCATCCACGTTCTCGACGGCCAGCTGCACCGCAAGGGCAAGTACCGCAATACGGTGAAAACCTTCGAGAATACGGCCAAGCTACTGCGCGACGACGAAACCCGAACCGACGGCCACCGTTACGATCATTTGCTGTTTTATGCCCACGGCGGCCTCAACGACTTGAACGACGCCGCCGAGCGCGCCGCCAACATGAAGGAAATGTTCATGAAAGAACGGATCTATCCGGTCTTCTTCCTGTGGCGAACAGGCTTGTGGAACGCCATGAGCGATGCCCTGGCCTCCGTCTTCGACCGGGTCCTCCGGCGCTCCGGCGGCGTTACGGACTTCACCGACAACATCATCGAAAAACTGGCCCGCCCCATCGTAAAACCGATCTGGTCGGCCATGAAGGACGATGCCAAGGCGGCCTTTTCCGACCCCATGGGCGGCGGCGGGTGGGCCGCCGCCGAACCGTTGATCCAGGCGGCCCAGGCGCGGACCACGCATCCCCTGCACCTCCACTACATCGGGCACAGTGCCGGTTCCAACTTCCTGGGCCAACTGTTCGCCCGCGCCAAGGCCGAACGCCTCGACGCGCTGACCGCCGGGTCGTCGGTGACCCTGTTCGCACCGGCCATCTCATGGTCCGATTTCACCGCACAGTTGGCACCGGTGGCACGCGCCCTGCCTGCCAAACGGTTTTCCATCTACAACCTGACCGACGAGGCGGAACGGGATGACCAGGTCGCCAAGCTCTACCGGAAGTCCCTGCTCTACCTGGTGTCCGAAGCCCTGGAGGTGCGCGAGCAAACACCGCTGGTCGGCATGGACCGCTATTGGAAGGGGCACAGGAAACCGGGTACGATCGACTACTTCAAGGCCGACGTCGAAAGCGGCGGCGTCATGCCCAGCCGCAGCACCACCCACGGCGGTTTCGACGATGACCCGGTGACCCTGGATCACGTGCTGAAGCGTATCTAGGGCGCGCCTTCTCATCCGCCGATTGATGCGGTCACAATAACGGGGCGATGAGGGCGGTTGTGCCAGCGGATCATTTGCCCAAGAGCCGAAGGCCGCGCCGGGCCTGATGGGCCCGCTCCAATACCGTCGGGCCTGTGTCCGCCCTCACGTCCCCCGAAACCACGCTTTGCATTTTGGCTGAAAATCCAAAGCTGTTATGCTGACGGCTCTTAGGGAACGAAATCTTATGGGGGAAACGAGATGCTGGAGTTCTCGTCGGGACTGAGCACGGCCGTCAACAGCAAGGCGGCCGCCGCCGAATGTATCGAACTGGCCTTGGGTGACGCCGGCGGTAGCTGCGACCTCCTGGTCATCCATTCCACCGTCGGGCACAACTTCGCCCAGGTCCTGTCGGCGGCGCGCGACGCCTGCCCCGATGCGGACATCGTCGGCTGCACCGGCAGCGGGGTCATCGGCCGCGAGGGCGTCAGCGAGGCCATGCGCGCCATGGCCGTCATGACGGTGACCGGAGAGGAGTTCGCCGCCGCCGCCGTCGACGGCCTCAACAGCCTGAACTCCCGTGAGGTCGCCACCAAGGCCGCCGAAAACCTGAAGGCCAAGCGCGACGGCATCACCTTGATCTATTGCCTGACCACCGGCCTCGACCTCTGCGGCGACGACGTCATCGCCGGCATCGAGAGCGTGTTCGGGCCCGAGGTGCCGATCATCGGCGCTACGTCGGCCGACAACGGCAAGGCCAAGAAGACCTTCCAGTTCTACAACGACCAGGTCATGGACAGCGGCATCGTGCTGGTCGGGCTCGCCGATCCCTCCCTCGAACTGGTCATGGGCATCCACCACGGCTCGATCCCGCTCGAGGGCATGACCTTCGAGGTCACCAAGTCCGACGGCAACCGCATCATCGAACTCGACGGCCAGCCGGCCTGGCCGGCGCTGGTCGGCAAAGTCGGCCTGCCGCCGGAGACGATACCGTCCGGCGCCATGGGCATCACCGGTCTCGGCGTCGACCTGTCGCCGGAAGATCAGGAGGCCTACGACAACCCGCAGATCCTGCGCGTACCCTTGGTCGTCAGCGACGACAACCAGACGTTCCTGTGGCCGGTGCGTTGTGAAGAAGGCACCAAGGTGGTCCTCATGCAGCGCGACGAGCAGCTGATCTTCGACGGCGTCGAGCGCATGACCGGCCGCCTCGACGAGGCGCTCGGCGGCCGCAAGCCGGTCGCCGTCTTCCATGCCGACTGCATGGCCCGCGGGCGCCTCATGTTCGACCGCATCCTCAAGGATGAGATCATCGCCAAGCTGCAGTATCCCATCTGCGGCGACACCGCCGTGCCCTGGCTCGGTCTCTACGGTTTCAGCGAATACGCACCGCTCGGTGGCAGGAACCGGTTCCACAGCTACACCACCTCGCTGTTCTCCCTGGTCCGCAAGGCCGCCTAGAGCGTCGGGTGAGAATTTTGAATCGGGGATTCCCTTTTGGCTCGAACCGTGATTCCCTATGAGCAGGAGGTGCTCCATGGGAAAAGCAATTTCATCGGATTTGCGGCTTCGGATAGTGCGCGGT